>Ga0247840_10005633_pt1 | contig 18700 bp, 12 predicted proteins | sample LaCruzMarch2015__FD_192404 | JGI IMG/M metagenome (GOLD analysis project Ga0247840, IMG submission 192404) | Freshwater microbial communities from meromictic Lake La Cruz, Castile-La Mancha, Spain - LaCruzMarch2015_17m | ecosystem: Environmental > Aquatic > Freshwater > Lake | place: Spain... | reverse complement strand
TTTGAAAATATTTCCGGCTTCGTCGCGATAGTCGAACACATCGCCCTGCTCCGTGCCGGTCTTCGCTTCCAGTCCCCACATCGCGGTATCGGCATCGCCCGCCAGCGCCGGAACCGCGCCGTCCGGTAGATCCAGCTTCAACAGCTGCCACACATCGTCACCGTTCAAAAATGCTTTGCGCTGCGACATGACATCCGGATCAACGCCCAGCAGGCGGGGCGTCCGCGCGCGGTTCAAGTTGAGGCAACTGGCGTCGTCGCCGTCGCGGACGCGCAGACGGACTCCGCCCGGATTATCGGCGACCGGCAGTGTAGATTCGCCGAACCAGCGGAACCCGCCGGTGCCGGACCACGGCTTATCCGCATGCGCGGTCACATCTTCTTTCATCGACGAAACGGCGAATACCAGAAAACATCCGCAGGCCAGCAGGCCGATCACCGTCAGACTGCGTCCGCGCCGCCGTGTGATATTGCGCAGCGCCATTCCGGCTAGACCGGACAGGCGGCCATGCCGTCCCGTCCGGCGCAAAGCGATGCCGCAGAACAAAACACCCGCGACCAGCAGCAAAGCGCCCGCTCCGAAAAACGGCATCGTAACGCTCTGCACCTCGCCAGCCAGCGCATGGATAACCAGCCCGACCGCTCCCAGTCCGCACGCAACAGCAACAAAGGCTCCTGCCCCCTTGGTTCGCCGCAGCCTTGGCGGAAGCGGCTGTGAAAAATCGGATGTTAACAGTTCGCGCGCCGAATGCCGGGTTTGCCGCCACATCGCAATACCGATGGAAAGAATCGCACAGACAAAGCTCGCCGCCGCACCGGTCAGCACCGTGCCGGGCCGGGCAAAATACTGAATCGCTGAATTCGCCACCGCACCTTGCCAATAAGTAGACAGCCCGAGAATCAGCCCTTTCGTATAGCCGGTTCCCAGCCATGCACCGATCAACGAACCGGCCAGCGCAATCGCGCTGCCCTCCAGCAGAAAAAGACGGCGGACGGCGGACGGCCGCCATCCGGTCGCCAGCAGAATTCCCATTTCTTCCGCGCGCTGCTGAATACCGAAAACAAAAAGCAGGCCGGTCAGCATCAGCGCCGCAACGATCAGAAAGAAACTCATGCCGACAAACAGCTGGCCGAAATCCATCGCGTTATCGACAGCGGCCAAAGCCTGCTCGCGCGCCGGTTGAAAAACAAATCCGGCCGCCGCCGGATCAAACCGGCTACGGAATGTTTCCGCCGCCGAACCGCCCTGCGGCCAGCGCACCGACGTTAAACGGCCGAACCGGTTCGCCCACATCGCCTGCCCGGCTTTCAGCGAAACAATGGCTTTCGGCGTCTGCCGGTATTGATTCCAGTACGCCTCGTTCGCCTTGTCATCCAGTTGCGCCTGCTCCAGCGGAATTCCGGCATCCCAGTCTGCACAGCGATCTACATCCGTCAGTCCAGGGAAGCGCGGAGCCAGCTCGCGCTCAACCGCCAGTTCCTCCATTGCTGCAATCCGCTTCACCGTAAACGTGCGTTCGCGCACTTCGAACCGGTTGGACGGCAGCAGCTCAAAATATTTCATCACCACCGGATCGCCCGGCTGCGCACTGAGTTCGTCCGCCAGCCAGCGGTTCAAAATGATTTCGTCGTCGCGCAGGCCGGACGCTGCACCGGCCAGCACAAATGAGTACGGCGTCGTCTTCTGATTTTTTGAAATCGAATTTACCAGATAGGTCAGCGTTCCCTCCGCGCCCGGAATTGAAAGCGCCGCGCGCGACGCCTCCGGCTCCAGATAAATCTGATCAGACTCCAGCTGCACCAGTGCGCCATGCGAACGGAAGCGAAAACCGAAATCACCGGCCGTCCAAACCTGTTTGAGCGCCGCGTCTGAACCGTTCGCTCCGGTCAGCAGCAGATTGGCTTTGTCCGCCAGCTCTGTCCGGTTTTCCAATGTCTGTAAATTTACAAAAGCATTGTACGGCACCACCTGATTGGCCGACAGACTGAAGCGGCCGAGCTCGTCGTCGGTAAGGATACGCTTGACGGTAAACCGTGCGCGTACCGTCCGGTCATCTTTTCGCGCAGCCAGCGGCGCATCACCCGGCAGCAGTCCCGGCTTTTCGATCCGCAGCGAGATTTCGTCACCGGCCCGGACGCCGAGCGCCGCCGCCAGCTTCTGATTCAGCGCCGTTTCATTTTCAGCCAGCTGAAAATTCAGTCCGGCGAAATTCCAAAGATTGGAATCGGCTCCGAACACCTGCACGCGGTTCACCTGCCGGCTATCCGTGATCGCTATGCTGCGCAGCTGTAGCACCGCCGCCGAACCGCCCGGAATTTTTTCAGCCAGGCTGCGCGTAAAAAAACGGTGCGGCGTATACATCGCAGACTGGATTCCGCCCAGCCTCTGCAAGGCGAATTTCCGCAACGAACCGTTCACCGAGTCACCAACCAGCAGCGAGCCGGTCAGCACCGCCGCCGCCAGCACGGTTCCCAGCAGTACGCCGAGATGCGTCCGCCAGTAGAACCGCAAACTGTTTAGCAGCAGCCTGGTCATTTTAATTTTCCGGCTTCGATCATAAGCACCCGATCCATCTTTTCCGCTAGCCGCATCGAATGGGTCACCATAATCAGCGTCAGATTTTCTTCGCGGTTGAGCTCCAGCAGCAGCTGCACCAGCTGATCGGCTCCGTCGCGGCTGAGCGACCCGGTCGGTTCGTCCGCCAGCAGCAATTGCGGACGGTTCATCAGCGCCCGCACCACGGCTACGCGCTGCCGCTCGCCGCCGGAGAGTTGTCCGGGCCGATGGTTCAGCCGTCCGGAAAGACCAACCCGATCCAGTAACTGCAAAGCCCGCGCCTGTGTGTCCCCGGCATCCTTATTGACCAGCGTCGGCACCAGCACATTTTCCAGGATCGAACATTGCGGTAGCAGATGGTGCAGTTGAAAAACAAAACCGATGCGCCGGTTGCGGAACTCCGCCGTTTCGTTTTCATTCAGCGCCAGCAGATCTTTTCTATCAAACTCCAACGTACCGGCATCGGGCCGCTCCAGCGTGCCGATAATATTCAGCAGCGTGCTCTTGCCGCAGCCGGACGGCCCGGTGATCGCCACGCTTTCGCCCGCCGTGATCATGAGATCGACGCCGGAGAGCACCGGCGTTGTTTCATCATACCGTTTTGAAATTCCGGTCAGTTTCAGCAATGCACTCATAAACCTATTCCTTTGTTCCGAACGCCGTCACCGTTCCGTCATCCGCGCCGACCACCAGCAGTCCGCCGATCAGCGCCGGCGAACTGATGTCGTCGCTGACTTCCTGCGACCACAGTTTCCGCCCGTCTTCCAGACTCAGCAGATACAAAACTCCGTCCGACGAAACCGCGACCTTGTCCTTCGCCACCACCGGCGAAGCCGGCAGTCCGCCCGCATTAAAACTCCACAGCAGACGGCCCGCCGCGCGGGACACTGCATAAACAAAACCGTTGTCGGAAGAATAGATCACTTTATCGGCCGTCACCGCCGGCGTGGAAAAAGTCTGTTCCTTCGACTCGGCGCTGATCCAGATAATGTCACCGGCCTCTGCATCGACGCAGATCAGACTGCCGGAGCGCACACCGGCGAAAACCAGATTACCAGCGATGGCCGCGCCGCCCGCCACCTGCGCATCGCCGCCGATTTCGATGTCGCGCAAATGACTTCCGCCCGCCGCCGCATAAACATGCAGCGCGGCCAGACAGCTGCCGAAAACAATCCGTCCGTTGCCGACGCCCGGTGAGCCGTCGCACCGCTCCACGCCATCCGTCTTCCACAGCAGCTTTCCGCTGGAGAGATCCAGACCATGCAGCGCACCGGCAGACTGGTCGATGACCACGACCTGATTCGTATTGATCCGGTTCGGCGAACCGATAATCACGCCGCCGGTTTCGTAGCGCCACTTTTCCGCGCCGGTTCTGGCGTCGAGCGCATATAACGTGCCGTGAGTTGTTCCGGCCAGCACCGCGCCGTCCGCGCAGATCAGCGGCGCATCGAACTGAACCGGCATCTCCGCGCCGGCATCATTCGTCCGCGTAAAATTTTTCTTCCAGACTTCGGAACCTTTCAAATCGACGGCGATCACCTGTCCCTTTTTCGCCGCAAAGAAAATCTGGTCGCCGTCGGATACCGGCGTGTTACAGATTGCGCCGCCCGCATTGTACCGCCACAGCTGCTGCGGAGCCTCCGGCAAAGCCGCTTCCGAAACGCCGCATAAATCCGCACCACCGTGATAAGTCGGCCACTCCGCGAAAACCGGCGCGGCGGAACACGCCAGAATCAAAACTGTTTTTAGTAACTTCATTTTACCAGTCCTTTGTAGACCGAAATCATCTTCTGCGCCATCGTCTCGACGCTGAAGTTTTTCATTACCGCCGCGCGGCCGGCTTGTCCAAGCCGCCGGAGTTCTTCGGAATTCGTCAGCAGCTTGCGCAGCGTTTGCACCAGATCGTGATAGATCACACCGCCGCCGGTCGCTTCGATCAGTTCGGGAAACGCCCCGGCATCCGGCTGTACCACCGGCACGCCGGACGCCAGCGCTTCGATGATATAAGTGCCGAATGCTTCGCCCTGCTCCACCGGCACACACAGCACCGACAGCGACTTCAGAAAAGCCTGCCGCTGCTCCCGGCTGAAGTCCTCGATAAACTCCGCATCGTTTTCATACCCGGCTTGCGCCAGTTTTTTCCGCAGGCTAGAAACGAACGTCTGATCCGAGCCGACCATACCGCCCGTCGCGCGCAATTTCAGGTTTTCCAATCCCTGGAACTTTTTCAATTCGATGAACGCATCGACCAGCCGGTCAAGGCCCAGCGCCGGACTCAGGCGCGAAAGAAAACCCAGCACCGGCGGATTCAGGTCGAGCGATGCCGGTTCGTATCCGTTTAAATCAATACCGATATGCACCACGTCGATTTTGTCCCGCGCGATTTTGAGCCGCTCACTCATCCGGTCCGCAAACCAGCGGCTCACCGAAACAAACCGGTCGACCTCTTTGCAGCGCGCCGCGATGGCGTCCCAGCAGGCCTGCTTAAACGGCGGATTAATTTTGTCCAGCCAGTCGTCTTCGTCCTGCAAGGTGCAGACCACCGGCACATTCAAAACCGATTTGATTTCTGCCGCCAGCCCGATCAACAGTGCATTGGAGATATGTACCACATCCGGCTTTTCCTGCTCTGCCAGCCACTGTATCAGCCGCGCCATTTCCTTGCGCTGATTGCCGTCCGATCCTTCCAGCATCGAAAGCGTCATTGCGCCGAGCCCCGCCGCCGAAGTCGTCCCTTCCATTTTCGCCGCGCGCCGCAGCATCCATTTGGAGTCGAACAGCCGGTCGAGCCAGCGCGGTGTTTTGCGGAATAGAGAACTCTTCTGCTGAAGCCATACATTGATGCCGCCGAAAAAGACCGGCGTATGTTCCGGATTGCCGTCGGTAAACATCGGCAGATACATCGGCACCATCACCACATCGATTCCCTGCCGCCGTAGCGCCTGTACCAGCGCCGCGTCGCGCATACAGTTCTGGCAGTAAAACGTACCGCCGGAACCGGGGACAATGTGAACAACCTTCATCCGTTCAGTCTTTCTTCTGTTTCACGAAAGGCAAGCGCGCCGGTCGGGCAGGCCGCGACGCATTCAGCGGCAGCGATCCGCAGTCCGTTCTGCAATGATTCGCCGAAGGGCACGGTGACTTGCGAGTTGAACCCGCGGCCGGCAAATGCCAGCCCGAGTTCTTCACCAGCGCGTTTGGTAATCCGCACGCACAGTCCGCACTTGACGCATTTACCGGACTCAAAGACCACCGCTTCGTTATGTCCGATCAGTTGAACATGTTTACGTTCGTCGGCAGGGAACTCCCGCGGATCGGCACCGTACTGCTCCGCATACCGGCGCAGCTTGCAGCTTTCCGGCTTGCGGCAGTCGCAGTGCAGACACCGCGCGGCCTCGGCTTTTCCGTCTACCGGGCAGTTCTTCACCAGTTCCTGAAGTTCGCTGTCGCGCAGTTTTCCGATCTTTGAATCAAACCGTTCGGCGCCCGCGCCAACGATTTCGTTCAAGCGCCGATCCAGCGCCCGCGCTGCCGCTTTACCGTTGGCGACCGCCTTAACGGCCAGCTTATGTTCTTCCGGCTCAACCACCGCGACAAAGCCATCCGACGATGCTGCTGCGTTCAATTTAAAATCTATTCCGGTGGACTCCAGCCAGCGGATTTCCGTATCGAGAACTTCGGGCGGCAGAGCGGTTTCTCCACGGAGCGAACCGCCCGCCACCGCATTTACATCAAAAACCGTGCAGTCATAACCCAACAGTCGCAGGTTCCACGCGCAGGAAAGTCCCGCCGCGCCCGATCCGGTCACCGCCACCTTTTTTCCGTTCTTCGGAAAGTCATTGCATGACGGCACATATTTATCTGCGTTCTGCCGATGCAACGCACGAATGGTGATCGTCTGATCGACCTGTCCGCGACGACAGCCTTTTTCGCACGGCGCGGGACAGATGTAACCGAGCACCGCCGGAATCGCGAGATCACGCCGGGCAATCCGCGCCGCCGACTCCACATTGCCGCGTTCGATTTCGCGCAACATCAGCGGAATATTCAGATGCGCCGGACAAATGCGTCTACACGGCGCTTCGCAGTCGCCGGTGTGTTCACTCAACAGCAGATTCAAAATGCCGCGCCGCGCCGACTGAACTTCGGCGCATTCCGTGTCGATATCCATACCGTCGGCCGCGCGCGCCGAGCACGCCGGAAGCATCCGACCGCTGGCGTTGTCCTTCACCACACACAGCATGCACGAAGTTTCCGGTGAGCAGCCTTTCAAGTGACACAGCGTCGGAATATCGATCGATAGTTTTTCCGCCGCCGCGAGTACAGTCGCGCCGGGCTCCACGTTCACTGGGCGTCCATTTATTTTTAATTCGGGCATAGCTATTTCACTTCCACCGCATCGACAGAACAAACTTTCCGACAGTTGTCGCACCGCACACAAACTTCGGGATCTATTTTAAAAACGGAATACGGTTCGCCGTGAATGGCCTCCACCGGACACTCGACGGCGCACTTGGTGCAACCGATACATTTATCGCTGATTGAATAGGTGATCATCTTTTTACATTTGCCCGCTGGACAGCGCCCGGCGATGTGCGCTTCGAACTCTGCGCGGAAATACCGGAGCGTGGTCAGCACCGGATTCGGCGCGGTTTTGCCGAGGCCGCACAAACTCTGCGAGCGGATCGTTTCGGCCAGCTGTTCGAGCTTTTCAATGTCACCCGGCTTGCCGCTCCCATTGCACAGCCGCGTCAGGATTTCGAGCATCCGTTTAGTGCCGACGCGGCAAGGCGTACATTTGCCGCACGATTCGCTCTGCGTGAACGACAGGAAATAGCGCGCCATCTCAACCATGCAGTCGTGATCGTCCAGCACGACGAAACCGCCCGAGCCCATCATCGCGCCGACTTCTTTCAGCGCTTCAAAGTCGACCGTGGTGTCGCCGAGTGATGCGGGAATACAACCGCCGGACGGTCCGCCGATCTGCACCGCCTTGAACGTCCGTCCGTCGGCAATGCCGCCGCCGATCTGATTAACCACATCGTTGATGGTGATTCCCATCGGCACTTCAATCAGTCCGCCGCGTTCAATTTTTCCCGCCAGCGAAAATACCTTAGTGCCTTTGCTGTGTTCCGTACCGAACCGGGCGAATGCCTCCGCGCCGTGACGGAAAATCCACGGCACCACCGCATAAGTCTCCGCATTGTTCACCAGTGTCGGGCTATTGTGCAATCCCTGCTCCGCCGGAAACGGCGGACGGTAGTTCGGCATGCCGCGCCGCCCTTCGAGCGAAGCAATCAGCGCCGACTCTTCGCCGCAGACGAACGCCCCCGCCCCTTCAAAAATTTTAAGCTTCAAAGAATGTCCGCTGCCTAAAATATTTTCGCCCAGCAATCCGGCCTCTTCGCAATCGGCCAGCGCTTTGCGAGCCCGCTTCACCGCCAGCGGATATTCCGCGCGGATGTAAAGTACGCCTTCCGTCGCGCCGACCGCGAACGATGCCAGGATCATCCCTTCGATGGCGCGGTAGGGATACGATTCCAAAATCATCCGGTCCATGAACGCGCCGGGGTCGCCCTCATCGCCGTTTAGAATAATGTATTTCTTTGTGCCGGGAGCTTTGCGGACAGTCGCCCACTTGCGGGCGGTCGGGAATCCGCCGCCGCCGCGGCCGCGCAGTCCGCTCTTTTCGATTTCAGAAATCAGTCCATCGGGATCGTTCTTGGATAGCGCCGTCCGGAGCGCTTCGAACCCGCCGAGCCGTTTGTATTCCGCCATGTCCGACGGATTCAGCACGCCGCCGAACTCGGTGGCGATATGCTGCTGCCGTCCGAGATAGTCGGCGACCGGTTTCTCGCGCACATCAATTGAGTAGCGCTCCGGCACATCGCGCGCTTCGTCGGTGTAGAGTTTTTTTAGCCAGCTCTCCGTCGCCGCGCGGATCTTGATGAACGGTTTGTCCGGATGAAAGTGCCGCTCGATAATCTCGGGAATGTCCTCCGGCTTTACCTTGGCGTACAGCACTGGCTCGGCACCCGGGATCACCACTTCGACCAGCGGCGTACGGTGGCACATACCGACACAGCCGACCGGTTTGATGTCAACCTTGCAGCTCAGCGCGGCAAGCGAGTCTTCCAGCGCATCGCGGATTTTGGCGCTGCCGCCAGCCACACAGCACGAACCCAATCCGATGCGCACTTCGCCTTTCGATACGCCATCTTCCGACATTTGGAAACTGCGCGGCGTCCGGTTGGCTTCGTTCTCCAGAAAATCGGTGAGCATGTTCGACACGGTGTCTGTGCGCACATGGCCGTAGGTCACGCCGTCGATCTGCACCGCCGGTGCCAGCGTGCAGCAGCCGAGGCACGCCACTTTTTGAACCGTAAAAATTCCGTCGGCCGCGGTGTCGCCGGTTTTGATCCCCAGCTCTTTCATGACAGAAGCGTATACCGCGTCTGCCCCTTTGACGTGGCAGGCCGTGCCGTCGCAAACGCTGATCATGTGTTTGCCGACCGGCGACCGGCGGAACTGTGAAAAGAAGGACGAGACGCCTTCGATCTGCGCCGGCGTAATATCGCTGATCGCGCAGATGCGCCGCAGCGCCGCTTCCGGAAGATATTTAAATTCCTTCTGCACCGCCTGCAGGATCGGAATCACCTTATCTTCGCCGCGGCCAAGCTCCGCAACGATCCGGTCCACTTCCAGAATGTTTATTTCGTCGTTCATTTTCCAACGCAGTAGAGATTTTCGTCGCCGCGGATATAGATGCGGCCGTCCATGAAAGCCGGTGTGGCGTGAACCGGTTCGCCCAGCGCAATGGTTCCGATTTCTTTATACTCCGGTGCCGCGCCGAAAATATGCACGACGCCGGCGACGTCAATGGCGTAGACGCGGTCGCCGACCAGCACCGGTGACGAACTGAATCCTTTATCGAACTCTTGTTTCCATTTCGCTTTCCCCGTCGCGGCATCGAGACAGACTACGTCGCCCGCGGAAGTCGTGATGAAGAAAAGATTCTCCGCGGCAACCGGACTGCTGATCTCCGGCAGGTATTCGTCGTACTGCCACAGGATTTCCGGCGTGCCGGCAGTCAGCTTCAACGCACTGGCCCGCGCATATTCGTTCGCCACAAAAATAATGCCTTTGCCGTTGTAGGCGGGTGACGGCGCAACTTCGCCGCCCAGACACTTGACCGTCCAGATTTGTTTTCCGTCGGCCGGGTCATACGCCGTCACATTCTGTTCATCGTTGAGAATCAGCTGAAGTCCGGATCCGGTTTGAATCAGCGCCGGGCTCGACCACGACATGTGCATACGCGGTGTCTGCCAGGCTGGATTTCCGGTCGCGCAATCGAACGCCATAACCATTTGGGCATTTTCGTGGTCGTACTGCACAAACAGCCGTTGGCCGTCGGTGATCAGCGACGATCCCATGCCGTATGGATTTTTCGGAACGCCGATGTTTTTCTGCCAGACCGGATTGCCGTCCAGATCGAACGCCGCCAGCTCACCCGTTGCAAAAACGGCAAACACGCGCTGCCCGTCCGTCGTCATCGTCGGCGCGGCAAAACCGGTGTCTTCCGACACTTCGGGAAGTGCCGCCGCGGTCTCCACTTTCTTCGTCCACAGCTGTGTGCCGGTATCGGCATCGAAGCAGAAAACTTCCTGCCCTTCGTCGTCGGCACCCGACATAAAAATGCGGCGGCCCCAGACGATCGGCGAGTTGAATCCCTGAACAGGAACCTCGCTCTTCCACAGCACGCCTTCGCCGGTTTTGACATCCCAGCGGACCGGCGCGTTGGTGAAGTGCGCTACGCCGTATCCGCCCGGCCCGCGCAGCGACGGCCAGTTGCTGATCGATTCGTACGCGACCTGCACCGGCATGACTTCCGGCGATGCTTCTTGTGCGACCAGCGCCTTCGCCGGCCCGGCGGACTGCTTGAGCACAACCGCCAGATCGCTTTGCACCGTAAACGCCAGAAACAGGGCCGCCACTATCAGCAGAATTCCTGTGCCCGCCATCAGCCGCCGGAACAGCGTATTGCGTTCGCCGTAATCGGCCAGCTCCGCTTTTCCGATTTTTGGAAGCTCCGGCTTCCAAAGCCTGTAAAATTTCAGTGCGATAAAACAGACGGCCGCTCCGCCGAGCAGCAGCAGTCCGCCCGTGCGGCGCTGTTCCTGATTACTGAAGAAAGCGCGACGGGCATAAAAATCAAACGTGCGGACCTGTTCAACCAGCGCCGCATTGTCGCCGGTTGACACGGCGAGCTGCTCGCGCAACTGCAGCAGGTGCGGATCGTTCAGCGGATCCATCTGCTGAATCCGCACAAAGTCGGCCATCAGCAGAATGCAAAGGATCAGCGCAAACAGCGCCGCCACCGCCGCCACACTCTGCGCCGCCAGCGCCAAAACCGGTCGTTGTTTAAACTCTTTCATAAATTATTCCTTCACCGGGCAGTATTTAAAACAGCGTCCGCAGCTGAAGCAGGTGCCGCGGTCGGGTGCATAGTCCGCGCGCTTCCGCACAACGGAAACGGCGATCAGCTTGCACCCGATCACGAAGCCGATAAATGCGCCGAGCCATTTCCCGCCGCGCCCAAATTTTTCTTTAAGGGTCACGGCTTCTGCATAAAGTTTTTCGTTAGGGGTGTCCGATGCCCGGAAAGCGAAGGACTCAACCGTCATTCCTTCGCAGCGACCCAGCTCCTCGCCGGCGATGCGCTCGGCGAGCCGGACGGTTGGATGTATCCGCGAGAGCGGTTCCTTCAACAGGCCACCAAGTCCTGCGCCGGCGGCCACGATGAACGGAAACAGCAGAATCAGCAGACCAAGCCGCCGCGCGCCCCGGCTGCGGTTTTCCGGAGCCGCGGCGGACACCGGTTTATTGATGGCGTTGTAGGGACACGAGCCGGCGCAGAGTCCGCACTGAATACAATCCGCCGGTGTAATCGCGGCGTGGCGGCGCGAAAGTTTGGACGCCCAGTTGAGCAGTACGCCGTAGGGACAGAGGAACCGGCAGTAAGGCCGCGCGACAAAGATACCCAGCACCAGCAGGAGTCCGCCGAAAATCAGCAGACTCGAACTCGCCCCCATGCGGAAGAAGCCGACGAACGGATCGTACCGGCAGATGATAAAGCCCGAACCCAGCGCTACCGAGAGCATCGCCAGTCCGAGATAAAGGTACGGAACCATCGAAAGCACTTTTTCAAGTGCCAGCGGAACTTTCACCGGTTTCACCGCCACGGCTTCCTGAATGGCACCGAGCGGACAGACCGCCGCGCAGAAAACGCGGCCGAACAGCAGAGCAAAAATCAGCGGCGCGGCGAAAAATATCAGTACCGTGAGCGGCACGCCAAAGGAAGGATTGCAAAGCCCCGTCGCCACATTCTGTATCGAACCGACCGAGCAGATACAGCCGTTGCGCCAGAAACCGAAATAAAGCAGCGAAAACAGCGTGAGCAGAAAAATTTCACGGCGCTTGCGGCGCTTCAGAACAAAAATCGCGGACAGCGTCAGCGCGGCCAGCAGCACGACGATATCCCAGCCAGCCATCGCATTTGACGGCGCGGGCGTATAAACCGGCAGATGCTGATAGCCCGAGGCAAACTCCGGCATCGGGAAGCGGAACTCCGCCTGCGCCGAAACAGCGAAGAACACCAGCAGGAAAATGATTGACCGCAAAGACGCGAAGGCGCGAAGAAGAAAAAAATCGGCAATCATACGATCCTCCGTTCCTGACTGGATTTCAGCAGATAGGGATCGGAGGCGGGCACACGCCGAAAAGCGCTGGATGGACAGGCGCGGGCGATCGAGCACTCGTTGCAGTTGACGCAGAGGTCGTGCTTCACCTGAAGATAGAGTGAGCCGTTGCCGAACATGCCGCACCCCTTGACGCACTTGCCGCAGCCGATGCACAGCTTCTCGTCGACGGTGTACTGGTAATAGGGATTCTCGATAAACTGGCGGCGCAGCGCCGCCGTCGGGCAAAGCTGATTTTCCGCGCCGGTATTGCGCCCTTTGGCGTCAGGGCGGAGATAGCCGCCGCACAGATCGCAGTAGCCGCAGATGGAATAGGAGTGGAAACATTTCACGGCCGACGGCGTGAGTACGCAATGCGTTGCACAGCGGCCGCACTGGGTGCATTTCTCCGGATCGATCTGCCAGACAAACCCGGCGTCTGATTCCAGCGGACAGGTTCCGCCGTGAACCGGCTTGCATGTGCCGCAGCGCCCGCTGCATTGATATTTATTTTTCCGCGCAACCAGCAGGCCGCAGATGCCGGCGATACCAGCCAGCAGCGCACCCCGTGCGAGGTTTTTTATAAAATCCCTCCGTCCAGCCGTTTTCATTTTTTCTCCTCGAAAATCCGGACTCTGCTCCGTCCGGGGTCCAGCACATAGATCCGTCCCTGCCGGTCCGCCGCTACATCGAGTCCCACAGCGCCTTCGTCAAACTGATCGGGAGCCGCGACCACGCAGCGCATCGAGCCGTCCAGATTATAAATTTTTACACGCGGCAGGCCCTTTTCGGCCGTGACGAACGAGCCGTCGGGCATGAGCGCAAAGTTCGCCGGATTGCAGCAGCCGATAAATCCTTCGATGGTGAAGGAGCCTTTTCCCCACGACGAAATCAGCCGTCCATCCGGACTGTAGTTTTCGAGCACGTGATACCCCGGATTGACGACCCAGAGCGAACCGTCCGTGCCGATATCGAGATCGAAGAACGGGCTGGGAATATAAAAACCGCGCGCGCCGTTCGCCTCATCTTTCGCGCCGATTTCCAGCGGAGTGCCGCCCGACTTACTGTAGCGCAGAACGCGGCGGCCGCCCGCATCGGCGACATAAACATAGCGGTCATCCGCCGCGATGGAGGTCAGATAGGCTTTTTCGCCGGGCGACGGCCAAACCGTTTTTCCCCCATCCCTGGAAAAAACTTCCACATGATCCTGCATGCCGGCAAACAGCGTGCCGTCGTCGTCCACCGCAAGGCACCCCGGGGTTCCGTCGAGCGGACGAATGGTTCGTTCTGGAAAAACTTCAACGCCGTTTTCTCCGCCGACATAAATTTTTCCGTCGGGCGCAATCGCCAGCGCGGAAAGTTTTCCAATGGTTGGAAGCAAACCTTCTACTTCGGCGTAGCGAATGAGCGCAGGGTCCACCTTGCGATAGTCCTCGACGGAATAAGCAAAACTCTGACCCAGCCCGGCGCGGCTCCCCATTCCAAAACAAATTCCGGCGCCGGCCGTCAGCAGCAGAAAACAGCCCAGACTTTTTTTACCGTTCTTCATTTTTCAGCCCCCAGCTCAAGACACACCATCCGGGTCGAATCGCGCAGCAGCATACGGGTTCCGGCCAGCGCGATCGGCCCAGGCATCCTGCCCTTCGAGCACTTTATGCTGCGCCAGCGGTTCATATCCGGTCCGGCTCGCGGCCAGCATGGTTAGCGTGCCGTCATCATCCAGGATAAAAAATTTGCCGTCCGCCATAAAAAACGGGCCGAGGCCGAACCGGTTCGTTTTGCCGCTCGACCAGACCGGCTGGCCGCCCGCTGGGTCATAGCAGACAAACTGCTGCTTCAGCGCGCCGCCGTCTTTCGGCATGATGCCGTAAAGCAGGCCGTCGAAAAGAATCGGCGTCTGCTGCTCGCAGGCCAACCCGTCCTGCGGGCCGGTGCGCGAAATTTCTTTGGCGGAAAAACCGTCGGCGGTCTTGTCGATCTGCACCATCAGACTGCCCGCGCCGTAACCGGCGGTGATGAAAATTTTATTTCCGGCGACCGGAACCGGCGACGGCGCGACGACCGAGGCGCTCCACGGAATATCCCACAGAACTTTTCCATCAGGCGACACGCCGGTCATACCGCCGACGGCGGCATAGACATACATTTTTTCGCCGTGCAGCGTCAGCGGCAGAATGGAGGAGTGCGACATCTTCCACCCTTTTGGATTCGGCATCTTCCAGACAACCGCGCCGGTTTTGCAGTCAACCGCCATCATCAGCGCGTCGGGGCCGCCGGGGGCGAGAATGGCGAGGCCGTTGTCGATCAGCGGACACTGACCGGTAAACCACAGCGGCTCGGTGGTGCCGTACTCTTTTTGCAGATCGATGCCCCAGCGGAAATTTCCGGTGGCGGTTTCGACACACGAAACGTGGCAACGCGGACCGATGGTTACAATGCAGTCTTCGGTGACCGCCGGGATGGTGCGCGAAAGGCCGTGGTTCCGTTTGGCGGGCAGCGTGTAGGAACGCCGCCAGATTTCCTTGCCGTCGGCCAGCGAAAAACAGCGCAGCGCGTCAGCGCGTTTTGCTTCGTCGTAATCAAACAGGTAGACACAGCCGTTAAGCACGGTCGGCGCGGCATGCCCTTCGCCGAGCGTGACCGACCAGAGAACTTTCGGACCAGACTCCGGCCAGCGGTCGGCCAGTTTCACGCCAGCTTTGCAGATGTTATCGAAGTCGGCTCCGCGAAAGCGCGGCCAGCTGCCGGGCAGATTCGACGGCACGCCGTCGAATTTCTCCAGTTTACCGGCGAGGTTCACCTGCACTTCGTTTGTAACGACCCGATCTGATCCGGCGGGCCCGCCGTCCATACCGGGCAGACTGAGCGCCAGATTGCGCGCCGGATCATAGGCGAACCAGCGCGAAAGCAAAAACACCGCTCCCCACCCGCACAGAATGAGGATGGGGACGGCGACTAATACGCTGTTTCGTTTCTGTTTCACTGGCAGTCACCGTGCAACCGGATTTCTTGCCGGTATTATTTCAGGTCAACGCACTTCAGCGTGTCCCAATCGCGGACAAGCAGTTTGCCGTCGGAAAGCGCGAGCGGGGCCCAGGCCATGTTGTTTGCTTTGACCATGTCGGCGGAGGCCAACTGCTTATAGCCGGAAACATCCGCCGCAACGAGATAGAGCTGGCCGCTTTTGCCATCGAGCAGAATCAGTTTGCCGTCGGCCAGAATAAACGGGCCGCGCTCAAAGTTAGGCGCGCCGTCGATATCTTTCGTGCGCCACGCCAGTTTACCGTCGAGGCCGAAACAGATCAGCCCGTCAGTACGACTATTGGAATTGCCGCCTATGAATAAATGATCGCCGACCCGGATCGGCTGCTGTACCTGCGCGCCGACTTCGGCATCTTTGTAGAGCTCCTTGACCGCAAAGCCGTCGCCGTCCTTGACGATCTGGATCATAGCCGAGCCGGCGTCGTAACCGCCGGTGATGAATATCCGATCTCCATCGATAACGGTCGGATTCGGAATCGCGATATTGCACTGCCATCCGGTGTAATCCCATAGAATCGACCCGTCCTTCAGAGAAAGCCCCGCCACATGACCCAGCAGGGCGCCCGTGTCCTCCGAAGCCTCGTCTTTTGGCGGACGTCCACCACGCGGCTTCGGCGCTTTTTTACCGGAGCCGCCCGCAAGCACCATTTCCTGCCCGCAGAGTTCTGTAACCTGCGGCGTAATAAACGCATGCCCACCCAGGCAGGGTGACACCCACAGCCGTTCGCCGGATTTTATGTCGTAGGCCGCAACGCTAACCTCTTTCGAATTCGGCGCCACCAAAACCATATCGCCATAGATAAACGGCGCCTGAGCCACACCAAACTGATTAAGTTCTCCGTTATAATCCTTGAGCAGATTGTGCTTCCACACCACCTCATGGGACTGGAGATCAACACAGACAAACGTACCGCCCCCGGTCACAAAATAAGCTGCGGTATCCGTGATCGTCGGCGTGCCGCGCGTCCCCTCGTACTTTTTGTTTTTCATTTCGCCGGGATCGCTGAAAGTGCACTTCCAAAGTTCGGCCCCCGACGCCAGATCCAGACAACGCAGGGCGCCGTCACCGCCGGCGCGACCAATCAGGTAGACTTTACCGTCTTTAATCGCCGGACTCGAATAGCCGCTGGACACCGAGGTTTTCCACAGCACATTCGGGCCGGCATCCGGCCAGGAATCGGCCAGTCCGGTTTCGGTTGAAATATTGTTCCGTTGCGGACCGCAAAACTGCGGCCAATCCGCGCCGAAAGCCGACGCTGTCATCAACATTCCCGCCAGTATGCACACATTTGATTTTTTCATCTCAACCCCTTTTGTTTTCCGCTTCGCACCGGTTCAGCGCCTCGACCGTAAAGATCAAGGGATACAGCCGTTCAGAGTACCACAGACTCGCAAAATACAGACCGATCGGGCGAGCAGAAAACCGTGTTCCGCCCGCCGTCATTTCCAGCAGTTTGGCAATCCCCTTACCGGTCAACCCGGCAGCCAGCGCGGTTTCCTCAACTGAATCGCCCCAGCCGCCGTCCGGATGCTGCGCGTTTTCCAGCCATTGGAGCCCGCGCCGCTTCATCTCTTTAATCGCCGGAAACGCTGTTTCGTCGAGTTCCTGCAAAGCCTCCAGCACGCGAACAGTACCGTAGACCGGATTCTCATGGTTGGGATCGACCTGACTGCCGAACCACAGCGGAAGCCAGGATCCGTCGGCACGCTGGTGGTTTTCCAGATAACGGAGACTGCGGCGGATCGACCGCGCCATCTTTTTCCAAAGATTGGAATTCACCTCGGCACGCCAGGCGGTAAAAGCGCGGATGGCATGTGCCGTCAGATCCGGACAACTGCGGTCAAACGGAAGCCGCCCCCAGCCTTTACAAAAGGTCGGCATGCCGCCGTCACGGTTCTGCAAATCCAGCAGCCATTGAATTCCTTTTTCGGCGATTGATACTTCGCAACCAAGCTGACGGAGCGCGATCAGCGCGGCCGCCGTATCGTCGGCATCCGGCACGCCGCCCTTTTCGCAGGTCCAGCCCCAGCCGCCCGGCGCAGCATGCGTAAACGGATGTTCCGCCTTCCATTGCGTTTCCAACAGATGCGTCCGGATACCGGACTGCTGATCGCCGGAAAGAGCGTCGCCCAGCGCCCGCACCGCCAGCGAGGTCAGCCACGTCGAAAGATTCACATCAATCGGCCAGCTGCCGTCGGCGCGCACCGTGTTTTCCAGAAAGCGCAGACAAGCCTGTGTCGCCGGATGTTTTTCAAAGCCTGCGCCGATCAGACTCATCGCCACAAAGCCGGTCAGCGGCGCCGCTTCGAGATAGCCGCCGCTCTCGGGCTGGATGTTGCGGAGAATCTCCAGCACGCGCGGAATCAGCACGTTGCGATAGACCGCGGTCCGGACGGGTTTGTGTTTGTGCCGCACCAGCCCGATGGCGATCAGCGCCGGCAGCGCATAACTGACAACCGGCAGCCGGATGACTTTGTAAAAACGGTGCGGAAACACCGCCAGCTCAAACGGAAGCTGCGGAATGATCGACCAGTCGTCGCCCAGCTTTCCCGCCAGCATACACATCGTCAGAATCGGAACAGAAAACGTACGGTCATCGCCATAGTGTTCAAGAATCGACCGGGTCACTTCCTCCGGCGAGCCGACTTCTTCATCCAGCACACAGCGGCAAAGCAATGTCGTTGTAAAGTTGCTCGGGCTTTCCGGACTGTCGCCCCAGCCGCCGTCGGCATTGCGATGGGCTCTCAGCCATTCGAATCCGCGTTCTGCCAAATCCGTCTTGCCAGCCAGCTTCAGCGCAAACGAAGCCACCGCCGTTGCCAGCGCGGAACTCGACAGCTCGCCCTCCCACCGGCCTTCCGGCGTCAGTTCGGCAAGCAGCATTTCGCGTGCGTTTTTTAAAGCCGTGTTCATTGCATTAGACATCCAACGCTGAGCAGCGCGTAAAAAGTGTATTCGACGTCTTCAAATTCATCCGTTGCATGTCCGGCGAAACCGCCGCTGTCGCGCCAAAGCGATTCGATATATTCCAGACACGGGCGACGAATCGCATCAAGATCGGCGTGAAGCGTCCGTAACGCAAACAGCGCGGTGGCGGTGGAAAGCAGATCGGCGGTGTTCAGCTGACCGGTTGCGGCAAACCCGCCGGAACGGCAGGCGCGGTCGAGTAAAACCTTGGCCGCCGCTTTATCCGCTGGACGGTTCACGATAATCGCCGCCGCGAGATTAGGCGTCGGATCGGTAAATACAACCGGTCGCGGCGCGACCGGCAGCCGGGCGATGCGGAGGCCGTCTCCGGCCAGCTGCTTAAGAAAAAGATCATACGCGGATTCGGCGCGGCGGGATTCCAGCGCCTGAAAAAACC
>Ga0247840_10005632_pt1 | contig 18706 bp, 15 predicted proteins | sample LaCruzMarch2015__FD_192404 | JGI IMG/M metagenome (GOLD analysis project Ga0247840, IMG submission 192404) | Freshwater microbial communities from meromictic Lake La Cruz, Castile-La Mancha, Spain - LaCruzMarch2015_17m | ecosystem: Environmental > Aquatic > Freshwater > Lake | place: Spain... | reverse complement strand
TTTAAATATTCATTTTATAATATAAAATGAATATGTTGAAACTTTGTATTGTTTTTTTTTCATTACTTACTCCAACTATTAGCGAAATAGTCGATTGTTCGACCAAGAACAACAATTTTAATGGTTCATGTGTTAAACCATCCAACTGTTATGGAGGCGTTTATAATAACTTGTGTCCAAGTGTTTATAAATGTTGTGTTCCTGATATAAATAATACACCTTGGTTCTATTCTAAATATGTTTCAAAAGAAGAATTTAAAGGTTTATTTACGACATTGAGTTCAGCTCGTTCGGAAACATTGTTTCCTTGGTTTAATAAAGCAATTGATACTGTTCTACAAGATAAAAAAGGAAATGAAAATTGTCATATTATTGCTGCTTTCTCATCTCAAGTTGGTCATGAATCAATTGATTTAACTACATTTGAAGAGTTTGCATCTGGAGAAGCATATGAAGGACGTTGTAAACAATTAGGAAACTGTTTTACAGGAGATGGTGTTAGATATAAAGGGAGAGGAGCAATTCAAATCACAGGAAGGAGAAATTATCAAAAAGTATCATCTTATTTATCAGAAGATTTTATTAAACAACCTGACTTGTTAGTACTACCAAGCTATGGTTTTAAATCATCAGTTTGGTTTTGGGTAAGCAATAATTTAAATCAGTTTTGCACTGGAAACTCGTTAGATTTTTTAACACTAACAAAAAAGATTAATGGAGGTACTAATGGTCTTGATGATAGAATTTCAAGATGGAATAGAGCATTAAATGTATTGAAATGTTGATTATTTTTATTTAGATAATAAAAATAAATTATGATATAGAATTTATATAAGTTATTTTTTCCATTTAATATTATAATTGTTTTCTAAAAATATCAATGCTTTTCTAGATAATTTTTTCTTCAATTCTTTCATATTATAACCGAAGTCTGAGAAGACATGTATTTTTTTTTGTGTCCCAAGTATATAATTTAGTGTTAAAGTTGCTTTTATTTGATTAGGGAAGTTAGGATTTATTTCATCATCTTTTTTAATATCATAAGTGTTATCTTTATTTTGATTTCTAAGACTATCATAAATTTCTTTTAACATTGTTCCTGGATCTTCTAAGTCTTTAGGATCAACAGAAATTTTATCCAATATTTTATGTTCATTAACTAAATTGTTAATAATAAATGAAACAACATTGTATCCACAATTTACTTCTTCATTTGAATCAAATAATATGCACATACAACCAAAGAATGATTCAAAAACATCTTCTTTCATGCTATCATCCATAATAATATGTTTTATTTGTTCTTTTTCCTTATATTGAATTTCTTTATATCTAATAAACTTTGATAATCCAATTAAATCGCATAATTGAGAATAAGACTCTTTACTTACGCCAGTAGATTTAAGTTTGCTCATAGTATATACTTTCCTTGATATACTGAATTCTTTATCATATTTTTTTAAATAGTTATAATATATCCATACAAAAATATTATTTAGTGTAGAGTCGCCTACTGTTTCTAAATATTCGTAATTGTTAATTGGGTCGACGCTATAATGAGTTACAGAAGATATAAATTCTTCATATAATGAAATAGAAATATATTTTTCAGTAGTAAATTCAGATAATCCTCCTCTTTTAATGAGTAAATTTTTTATAAAATTTCTGAATTCAATTAAATCAATATCGTGAAGTTTTGCGGTTTCTATACTCTCTGGGATTATATTTTTGTTATAAGAAATATAATTTTCAAGTATGGTTTGATTCATCTTATTATAATAAATAAATGAAAATATAAATAAATTAAATAATCATTTATTTAATTTATAAAAATGAAATTGTATATGAATAATTTTCGTTGTTACAAAAATACAGTTTTAGAATTACCTGATAAAGGTATTATTTTATTGTATGGAACTTCTGGTATAGGGAAAACGACAATATTAAAAGCAATTCATTTTGTTATTACAGGGAAAGAAAATAAATGTGTTATGTACGGAGAAAAAAAATGTAGTGTTAAATTAGAGTATAAAGATATGACAATAACAAGAACAAAAAATCCAAACCATTTGATTTTAGAAATTGATAATAATAAATATGAAAATGATATTGCACAAAATATAATTTATAAAAGATACGGAGAATATTTTAATATTACATCTTATATTGCACAAAAATCTATTGATAGTTTTTTAAGTATGTCATTAAACAGTAAACTTGAGTTTTTTAATTCAATTGCATTAAAAAATATAAATGTGTTAGAATTGAAAGAAAAAGTAAGAAATAAAATAAAAGAAAGAAAAAAATTAGTTAGTGATAAAAACAATGAAATTAGAATTTTAAAGAACCAATTTTCAAATATAACTGAACCGATAGAAATAAATTGTCCTTTTAAAGTTTGTAATATATTAGAATATAAGGATAAAAAAGAAATTGAAAAAAATAATTTTTTAATTCTAAGTAATAATTTGGAAGAATATTATAAAAAGAAAGAGAATATATATAAAGTTTTAGAACAATTAGAAGAAGATAAAATAAAATATGAAAAAATAGTTTTAGATAAAGAGAAGAATACAAAATTAGTTTTAGATATTAACAAAGATATTGAAGACATTGCAATAAAAATTGAACATATAAATAATAATAAACAATTATATACAAATATAAATAAACTATATGATTACGTTAAAAATTTATTTTTTAATAATAATAAAATTATACAAAAAAAGAAAGACAAAGAAGAACAAATTTTTATAATTAAAAATAAAATTTTTATAATTGAAGAAAAACTTAAAAATATAAAATCATACACAGAACAAGAACAAAAAATATATAATAAAATACATTCATTATATCATATTTTTAAAGATTTTAATAATGTACTCGGTTCTTTATCTTTTGAAAAAGATAATTTAAAAAATTTTTATTTTTCAATATCTGAAGATATTTTATCTTGTAAAAATAAAATTGAATCTAATACAAATAATAAAATTAATTTAAATTTAAAATTAAATTATCATCCTAAAAATAAACTATTTTGTCCTTCTTGTAAAACTTCATTATCAATAATTAAAAATGAAATTTGTAGTTACAATCAAAATGAAGAAAATAATTTATTAAATGAAAAAAATGAAGCAATTGAAATGATTGATAAAATTAATTTAGAAAATAATTTATTAAATATAGAATTAGAAACTTTAAAAAATAAATTTGAAAAGTGCAAACAAATTATCGAATACGAAGAAGAATTTAATGTATATTTAACAATAAATGATTTTAAACAATTCTACACTGATTTTAATGCTTGTATAAATAATTATAGAACATTAAAAACTAACTTGAGCGAGTATAATAATAATCTTTGTATTATTGAAAAAGAATTGTCATCTTTAAAAGAAAATGAAATTAACTTTAATTTTGAGTTTGAATTCTCTTTACTTTCAAAAATTTGTTCGAAAGACTTTGATATGAGTGATATATGTTCTTGGAAAGAATTTATTGAACTAGATAATGAAACTTTATATGATATTTTAGAATATGCTTATAAACACATTGAAACCCAAAATGTAAAATTAAAATTACTTATTCAGCAAAAAAAAGATATTGAAAATAAATTAAAAGATTTATCAATTATATCTAATATAGATTTCAATTATGAATATTATAATGAAATTAAAACTAAATTTAATTATATAAATAAAGATATTGATTCTATAAAAGAAAGATTACAATATTATAATGAAATTGAAAAATCTATTATTATTTATGATAATTTCCTTAAGGAAATTGAAACATATAGATCTTTAAAAAATAAAATTAATTTTTGTATTAAAGAAGAAGAGGTTTTTATAAAATCTTTGAATACTTCTGAAACTTTCTTAAAAATATTAACTGATTCTGAAACTGTTGCAATTTCTAATACAGTCGATAACATTAATTATAATATTAAACAATATACTGAATTATTCTTTACAGATTTTCAAATGCAATTAACTCCTTATAAAGAAACCGTAAAAGGGGATAAAAAAACTGGTATTGACATTGAAATATATCAAAATGGAGAAAAAGTTTCGATTGATGTTTTAAGCGGCGGTGAATTTGATAGATGTTTATTAGTTATATTTTTAGCGTTCAATAATCTAACTAATTCAGATTTACTTTTACTAGATGAATGTTTATCTAGTTTGAATTCTGAAATTGTAGAAGATATAGTAGATGTTATTAAGTCTAATCTTAATGATAAATTAGTTCTAGTTACTTTACATCAAGCAAATACTGGGATTTTTGATCATGTAGTTGATGTTGAAAAATTAAAATTAAATTAAATATAATTTTATAATTATATTTAATTTATATAATTGCTTGTAATAGCATAAATTGTGGGTAATTTCGCATTTTGAATATAACAAACAGGTTTATTATTTATTATCCATACTAAAATTGGTTTTTGGAAATCGTAATTATTATTTGTTATTCCTAAATATTCTACTAATTCTAGAGAATTAGCATATACTTTTACTACAGGAATTCTTTTCTCATGAAGTTCTAAAAAATCATACCAATGAGTTTTATAGTTAAATAAAACATATACAATAACATTATCCATCTTTTGTAATGTTTCTAAATCTAATATAACTCTCATTATTATTTATTATTATTTAATAATACCTAGTTTTTAAGTTATATTATTTAAGTAAATAATATATGATTTAAATTATTATTTTATTTTATTTACTTAAATAAAATAATAATTTAAGTAAAATGTATGTTTCTTTAAAAAAAACAAGAATATTGGAATTTTATACTGAAAAAAAAATATTAGAAAAAAAAATATGGTTTCTAATATCTGTATGTCTTTTTATAAAATATTGTGATATTAATAATATTAATATACGGTTATTTCTTTAGTTTTTACTTCAGACACCCATCCGTTTTTATATATAAAACGATAATGAACATGTTTAGGTAATTCTCTATTAAATAATCCTACTTTATATTTTGAAGGTTCGTTAAGTGATATTTCGGTTGTATTACTAGAAACATCTGCAACTCCTGCATTTTCAAAATCTCCATAAGCATCTCTTGGATTATCTGCTTGTTTCATAGAAGCCCAATATACAATCTTACTTATATTATTTTCAGGGGTTTCTATTTTTAAAGTTATTTTTTCACCTGATGGTTCAGACCTTTTAAAAACTGAAGGAGGCATCACTGTTTCTCCAAGGAATGGAAGTCTTACATTTCTTTGAATTATTAATAATATTGCTGCAATACCTACAGTAATATATACTATTTTAGAAATAGATTTATTATTATAAGTTATTTTATCTACTATATTAAAATCAAATGCTCCAATTGTTCCCCAATTTAAAGCTCCTATAATAATTAACAAAAATAAAAAAAAGTTTATATAAAACATATACATTTAATAATATTATTGAAAATAATATTTTATTGAAACAATATTATTTTTATTTAATTTAAAATCGTAAATTTTATTTTTTATTTATTTTTTATTTATTTTTTATACATTTTTTATAATCTTATTCTAATACCATCACCTGAAAAAGATCTTGCTACATCAGATGCTCCTGTAAATGCCGCATAACCTTTATATTTAACAGATAAAAAAAAATTCAAACCGACTAGTATCCATACAAAAATGGCTATACTCATCATAATCCATCCTAGTTTTTTATACCCAGAATTAATTGTAGCATCTGAATAATTATATTCATTTACATAAACATCAATATTGTTTCCTAAAACATATTGTGTAGAAGATTCTTTAATAATATTTAATACATATTCACTATCATTAACTTTATACTTAATTTCTAAATCACAACTATAATTTCTAGAACTTCTTGTTGTAATTACGGTACAATTAGATTTTTGAATTTTTCCAACTACTTTTTTATTGTATGTTTCTTTTCTAAATGCTAAATAACCTCCAATACTTACGAACACAAAAGCAAATAATGTTATATAAATAAAACTTATACCACTTCTTATTTTACCATATTGTTCCATTCCAGAATAAACTTCAGAACTTATTCCTTGTTGATTGTTCATTTATTCATATTATCGAAAATAATTGATTTTTATTTAAAAAAACAATTGAAAATTATCTTAACAACAACTACAAAATGTCTAACATTTACTACAAAGCATCTGAACTTGTTTCTGACAAGAAAATCACTAGAAACAATAACTACAAGACTATAATGTGCAAGAATTTATTGAACTGTCCTTATTCTTCTAATTGTCGTTTCGCTCATACAAAAGAAGAATTACGTACTGGAAAGTGTATGTATGGAATTTATTGTAAAAATACATTTTGTATTTTTGAACATACTAACGACGAAGATGAACAAAAAAATTTTTTATTGAAAATAGAGGAAGAAAAATTAAAAGAGGAACAAAAGCTGAAAGAAGAATTAGAAAGAAAGAAAAAATATATTGAAGAAATGATCAAATCTATTGAATTGGATAAATTTATAGTTAATTTTGATGATGACGATGATGACGAAGAGGAAGAAGAGGAGGAAAATGAAATAGACGAAATATCTGAAAGTATATGCTCTATGAAAATAGAAGAACCTAAATACTCTTATATAATGTCTGATGAAGAGATTAAACAAATGAAAAAAAGATCAGAATTAGAAAGAAAAATAAAAGAAAACGAAGAAGATAGTGATGAATTAATAAGTTCTGTTATTGTTTCTCAAGTAATTTGTCCTAAGAATAAAAAGGCAAATATGAATAAGTATATTATGAGTCATATAAGACTTCCCGAAGAATCTGATAATGAAAAATATAAAGATAATACTAAGAGTGAATATACATTTAATTTAAGTAAATTAGAGATGGACAAAATGTTGTTCTTAATGAAATATCTTAATATTTCTAATAAATAAACAAAAATAAATAAACAAAAATAAATAAACAAAAATAAACAAAAATAAATAAACAAAAATAAACAAAAATAAATAAACAAAAATAAATAAACAAAAATAAATAAACAAAAATAAATAAACAAAAATAAATTTATACTTACTAAGTAAGTATAAATTTAATAAAATGATTTTTAAATTATATATCATATATGAATATCAAAATGAATTCATACATTCAAATTCCTCTAGAAGAAAATATAGTTCTTCAAACCAAAATAGGTTTATACGAAGAATATGATGATATACAAAAATATATTATAGAGAAATATGGGAAACAATATTTACTTCCTGATAATGCAAATAAGATTTTCAATTATATGAAAAATAAAACTACATTCCTAGATGATATACTGTTAGAGATATCTATAAATTACAAATCAAGAATCCATGTATTTCAATGTAATGAAGAAGAAGTATATGAATGTTACTTGTTTGATAACGGGGAAAAAATTGTGAATGATATTACATATAAAAATAAAGATGTATATTTTCTGGAATACTATGAATCTTCTAATTTTGGTCATTACGGAGCATGTCAAATAGTTGATGATAATTTATATATTTATGATAGTATGATGTTTGCTAGTGAAATGATAAGCAATGATGAAGATTTTAGTTTAGATTTTATTCATTTAGTTCGTACAAAGACGAAGATTGAAATAAAACAAGTAATAAAAGACTGTAATTATTCAGGATATGGAATGGAAGTGACAGGAGGATGTTTAGATTGCGAAAACATATATGTAAAAAGCGAAGATAAAGAATGGATAACTGATATGAAATATTTGGGTGTAGATAATCAAAATCAATTTTGTTTCATGTGGGCTATAATGTACATTATATGTAAAATTACAAATGTAAATTTTTCAAATTTTCTTAATAATATTTGTGAAAAGAAAGAGATTCCTCTTGTTGTAATTAAAACATTTATATTTAAAGTTTTAAAATATATGGCCCCTAAATATAATTATATTGAAAAATATTTAGATTCATTTTTTTATAGTAATTTTTTCAGATTTACATCTAATACAATAGTATATGATATTGATAAAAATAATAAAGAAAGTATTTTCAATGATAAAAATAAAAATTTTTACTTGTTCAATATTAATATTTAATTGAAATAATTTAAGCATATAATGAATTTGTAATATAAAATGACAAATTCAGTTTCAAGTATTTTTAATTATATTATAAAAGATCCAATTGTTGATTTTTTTAACTATCATGGTAAAACGAAAGGCTTTTATCCTGATAGTTTTTATAATAAAACATCAAATTCATTTGGAGAGTTTATAATTGATTTAGGTTATAGATGGGAAAATAAAGTGATAGAACATATTAAAAAAAAAATAGAGATAATCACAGTTGAAAGGAGTGATAATGCGTTAGAAGAAACGATTAAATTAATAAATATAAATACACCTGTAATAAATCAAGGATTTTTAAAGAATGAATATTTTCATGGATATGTAGATTTACTAATTCATATAGATTATATAAAAGAAATATTTGATAATGTAAATGATGATATAATTAAATTTTTAGAAAGGAAAGAAATAAAATATGTTCCAATTGATATAAAATTGAGTTATAATGAAGATAAAAATAAATATTATACTAAATATATACAAACACAGTTATATTTATACGGTAACATGTTATATAAAATTTTAGGGAAAGAAACTAATTTAATAATGGGATTTATTATAAGCAAACAATCATTAAAAGGTAAAATTAAAATAAATGTATTAAAATTAACAGATTATTTACAGAAAGACGCATTAGAAGCGTATAATTGGTTAGAAAAAGTAAAGAATGAAGGTATTGAATGGGATATTTTTAATAGTAAAAATGTTGAATTATATCCTAATATGAAAAATTTATATGATTCTAAATGGAAAAATGCAAAGAAAATTATAGCGAATCATAAGAATGAAATCACTAATTTATATTATTGTTGTTCTGAATTAAAAGAAAAATGTTTTAATAATAAAGTATATAATTTTAAAGATCCTAATTTTATAAAAGTATTAGAGTCTAAGTATAAATCAGATTGTAATACTTTACAAATTATAAAAGATATGATTAATAATAAAGAAAATGAAATTTTAAAAAGAGAAATAAAAATAAGAGGTAAGATAATATATATAGATATAGAGAATGTACACAATCATTATAAATATATATTAGATGAATATAATGAAATTAAAAATGAATTAATAGTTCAAATAGGTATTGGATTTTTGAATTATGAAAATAAATGGATATACAAATCATTTGATTCATATAATTATTCAATAAGTAATGATAATGAAGAAAAAATAATACAAGAATTTAAAAAATACATTGAATATATACAGATTGAATATGAACATATAACATTTGTGTGTTATACAAAAGCAGAGAATAAATTATTTGAAAAAATAAAAATGGTAAATTATAGTGTATTGGATTTACACGAAGAAACAAAAAAGTTAAGACTTAAAGGACTTTATTCTTATAGTCTAAAAAATGTAATAAAAGCTTTAAATGAAAGACAAAAAGTAGAAATAAATTATGATAATTGCGAAATAAAAGATGGAATGTCAGCAATGATTTTAGTGCTTAAAAAAGATAAAGAAAAGTTAAATGAACATGATATAAATGAACTTAAGAAATATAACGAGATTGATTGTCGTGCTTTATATGAATTATTTAAAATATTATTTTAATAAATGATATTTTAAATAATTAAATGAATAATTAAGTTAATAATTTATTAACTTAATTTAAATTAAAATGAGCGACAACGAATGGGGAGTTAATGTAGAACTTTATATGCACCAAAAAAAATCAATTCTTAGGATGGAAAATCTAGAGAAAACAAGAGAAATTAATTATAAAAATTTGTATGTAAATACAAATGTTGCTATTTTAGGAGATAAAACTGGTTCAGGAAAAACGTTAATGATGATAAGTATGTTATCAAGAAATAAAAATAATGTAAGAGATCAATATAATAATTCATATTTAAAATCTGTAGTTAATATAGAAGATAGAAAATATATTAGAAAAACTAAAAGAATAAATGTAAATAATAATTTTTATAATAGAGTTACAGAGATAATAGAAAATTTATATTATGTTCCTATAAACATAGTTGTAGTGTCACCATCTATATTTGAACAATGGAGAACAGAATTAAATAAGTCAAATATAAAATGTTTGTTTATACATAAGAATAAAACATTGCAAGATTATAATGAAACATATGATTTAATTGTAGTGTCTTATAAAAGATATAATGAATTTGTGTCTTTTTTAAATGTGTTGTATAGAACAAGATTCATAATTAAAAGATTAATTATCGATGAAATATATTATATTCCTGGAATGAAAATTATAGAAGCAGATTTTATATGGATAATGTCAGCCAATATGTATATAAATAATGCTTTTACAGATAACAGTATGAATCAATCATATATTAAAAAAATTTTAGGGTCAATTCATTCAGAAGAAATAACGATTAAGAATACAGAAGAAGAAATAAAAACCTCATATTCGTTACCAAGAACACATACATATAGTTATAAATGTTTTTCTAGATATGATAGTCTAAATTCAAGATTTTTATCAGCTGATATAAGAAGAATGATAAACGCGGATGATTTAAGTTCTGCGATATCAATGTTAGGAGGGCAAAAAATAAATAATGATAATTTGCAAACATTGATATTACAAAAAGAAGAAGAGAATATAAGAAAAATAGAAGCAAAATTAAAATATTATAGTGAATTAAATGAGGAAAAACAATTTGAAAAATATAAAGAAAAATTAGATGAATTAAATAAAAATTATAAAGTATTGAAAGAAAGAATTAGAGATTTAAGTAAAGAATGTCCTGTCTGTATGGATGAAATTATAGAGAGAGTAATAGTAAAATGTTGTATGAATAGTTTTTGTAAAATATGTGTTCTTCATCTACTAAAAACATCATGTAAATGTCCATTATGTAGAGACAGTCTAAATCTAAATAATATGATATATTCTGATAATAATGAGACAGAAGAGAAGAAAGAAGAAAAAAAAGAGGAAAAAGAAGAGAAGAAAATGACAAAATCAGAAAAACTTATTGATATTATAAAAAGAAATCCAAGAGGAAAGTTTATTGTATTTTCAGAGTTTAATAATACTTTCTTAAATATAATTGAAACGCTTAATAAAAATAATATAAAAAACGAAGAATTAAAAGGTTCAGTTGAAAGAATAAACAATATTCTAGTAAAATTTAGAAATTCTGAAATAAATGTATTATTTTTAAATTCAAGATATAATGGAAGTGGAATTAATTTACAAGAATGTAGTGATATTATAATTTATCATAAAATGGATAGTATTTTAGAGCAACAAATCATAGGGAGAGCATTAAGAATAGGAAGAGTAGAAGAACTTAAAGTTCATAAATTGTTTTATGAAAATGAATAAATTGTTTTATGACAATGAATAAATTGTTTAGATTTTAATATAAATGAATTTAAAAAAAAAAATTTTTTCTTTTAGAATAATAAAATGATGGATATGGTTATGAAATTCCTACCTTTAGTATTATCACTTTCTGTAATGATTGTAGCAGCAATAAACCTTGGCTCTATTAATAAAATGGGTGAAGATAATGCTTCTTTAAAAGATAAAGATGAATGGAAGAATTCAAGAAACACATCAATATTGTTATTGTTGATATCTCTTGCTCTTCTTGCATATTTTGGTTATGATATGTGGTCTAAAAAAGATAACTTGTTTGCTAAGAACTTTATCTATTATTTTTAAAAAAATATAATTTAATAAATAAATGATTAATAAAATGATTTCTTATAATTTTAATATAAGAAATTAAGTTTATAATAATAAAATGGATACAAATCTTGCAAAATTTATTCAAAAATACAGAGATGCTTCTCAGTATTATACTCATACATCTCAAATGCTTCCAACTACAGGGAAATTTAGAATAGAAAGAGAAAATATGGAAGAATTTTGGAAGATATATTCTGACTTAGTATATAAAAATGAAAATTTTATGTCAGGATTGGCAGAAAAACCAAGAGATTATCTGCCTGTGATTGTTGATATTGATTTAAAATTAGATATTGATAAAGGAGATGAAAAACATTTTTATACAGAAAATCATGTAAAAAAATTAATTGCAATCTATATTGATGTTTTAAAATATATTTTAGAAGATGAATATTTTGAAGATGATCTTAATTGTTTTGTATTGGAAAAAAATAAACCTTATATTTCAGGAAGTGTAGTAAAAGATGGTTTTCATCTTCATTTTCCATTTTGTTTTATGTCCAAAATTGATCAAGATATACATCTAATTCCAAGAGTTATTGAAAGAATAAAAGAAGAGAATTTATTTAAAGATATAGTAGAAAATAATGAAGATGTAGTTGATAAATCATGTACAAAAAAACACTGGTTAATGTATGGTTCAAGAAAAGACACTAAATTAGAATCATATAAATTAACATCAATATATAATACAAAAGTTAAAGAAATTGGACTTGAAGAGTCTATAAAAAAATTTGTATTATATAATAGTGAAGATGAAGAAATAAAAATTTCTAATATTGAATATAATTTACCTAGAATTCTGTCCATTCATCCTCTAAATAGAAAAATTCAAAATGTAAGACAAAATATAGATTGTATAGTTAAACAAAGATATATAAAATCCTCCGAAAGTAGAGTGATACAAGATAATATGACTGTTTCTCAATTATTGGAACAAGGAAGAGAATTATTAAATTTTATATCAATTTCTAGAGCTGAAGATTATAATGAATGGATTGAAATAGGATGGGTTATATATAATATTAGTGATGGATGTTTAGAAGGATTAAATTTATGGATTGAATTTAGTAGAAAAACAACAAAAGGTAATTTTTCAGAAAGTTCATGCGTATATCATTGGAATAAAATGACAAAGAGAAACTATTCAATTGGAACATTAAGATTTTGGGCATCTCAGGATAATCCAGAACAATATAAAAAATGGAAACAAGAAAAAGATAATAAAAGATTCAAAGATATTCTATTAGGAGGTCATCATGATTTAGCAAAAGATTTATATGATGATTATTCTTCCCAATTTGTATGTGCTTCAATTGAGAGAGATATATGGTTTGAATATAAAAATAATAGATGGACAGAAATTCAAAAAGGAATTACATTAAGATCAAAAATATCATCAGAGCTTGTAATGAAATTCAAAGAAAGAGGTAAGACATTATATGATGAAATGGTAGAAGAAGATAAAGATGCAGATGATATTCAGAAACAACAAAAACAAGTAAATAAAATTCTGTCATCTTTAAAATCTGCAACATTTAAAAATCATGTAATGAAAGAATGTCAGGAATTATTTTTTAAAGGAGACTTTATAGAAAAATTAGACACTAATCCAAATTTAATAGGTTTTACAAACGGTGTTCTTGATGTATCTACATGCGAATTTAGAAATGGAAGACCTGAAGATTATATAAGTAAATCTACAGGATACGATTATAGAGATTTTGATGAAGATGATCCTGAAGTTGTTGAAGTAAAAGATTTTTTGGTTAAAGTTTTTCCTGATAAAGAATTAAGAGATTATTTTTTAGAATATACTGCTAAATTATTAAGAGGAGGAAATCATGCAAAAACATTTTTAGTTATGTCAGCAGATGGTGATAATGGAAAATCTGTTACAATTGAATTAGTAGAAAAAGCATTAGGTACAGGTTCTTCTTCGTATTCTATTAAATTACCAACTACATTAATGACTGGTAAAAGAACACAATCATCACAAGCATGTCCAGAATTAGATAGAGCTCCTGGTGTTAGATTTGCTTCTCTTCAAGAACCAGAGGGAAAAGATACTATTAATTCTGGTATTTTAAAAGAACTTACAGGAAATGATAGTATTTATACAAGAGGATTATTTAAAGAAGGAAAAGAAATTAAACCTATGTTTAAATTGGCTTTTATTTGTAATAAATTACCAAGACTCTCCGCGGAAGATCAAGCTACATGGAATAGAATTAGAGTATTAACATTTGAATCTAAATTTCCTAAAGATTCTTCATTAGTTCCACCTACATTTGAAGAACAAATGTCTAAAAAAATATTTTATAGAGATGATAATTTATCAGAAAAACTTACTTATATGAAACAAGCATTTATGTGGATTATGGTTCAAAAATGGAGACATATACAAAAATATGGTTCTATGCCTGACCCTAAAAAAGTGACAATGGCTACTATTATGTATCGTGAAAACAATGATTTCTACTTACAATTTGTAAATGAAACTATTGATAAAACTGACGACGAGGATGAAGGATTAACATTGATAGAAATTTATGCAATGTTTAAAGAATGGTATAAAGAAAATTTCCCTAATAATAAATTGCCTAGTAAAAATGATTTGAAAGAAGATATTATAAAGAGATTTGGACAATGTAATGTTAATAATAAATGGTCTGGTATTATAAAAAAACAAGATGATAGACTTGTAATTAATGATAATGACCTATTATCTGAATAATTTAAGTTTTAAATAAATGAAATATAATTATATTTTAAATTATAAAATATAATTAAAAAACAAACTATCAAATGTTATCTGAAAAAGAATATATTATTAAATCTGTCAAAGACATTGACAATATTAAAGTTGACATCCTTACAAAAGAGGAAATTGAAAAATATGCAGTTTGTGAAATTACGCATACTAAATTAGAAGGTGAAAATTCATTATATGATGTCCGTATGGGACCTACATCAAATGAAATATGCGGAACATGTAATGAAGATATCTGGAATTGTCCTGGACATTTCGGATTTATAAATCTTCAAAGTCCAATTCCTAATCCTATTCATAAAAAGATGATATTAATTTATTTAAGTATTTTTTGTAGAAATTGTTATAAAAACTTATTCACTAAAGAAAGATCAAAATTATTGGATATGAAAAGTGTATTTCATATATCAGAAGAATGTAAAACAATGCATTTTTGTCCTCATTGTAATTATAAAATACCTGAATTCTATAATATAGATGATAGATATTATATTAAAATTGATGATAAAAAATTCTTATTATCTTATTACGAAATTGTAAAAATTTTTGAATCTATTAAAGAAGATGAATTTTTGATATGTAAATTAAAAAAAAATTTACATCCCAAAAATTTAATTATGTATAATGTGCCTGTTTCTCCTATCTGTTGCAGACCTTATATGACAATTGAAGGCGAAAAATTCCATGATGACAGAACATATAAATATATTGATATTATAAAAACAAATGAAAAAATTAAAGAAACAAAATCTGATAAAATTAAAAATGATTTAATTGATGCTCTTTATTTTCATATTAAGACTATTTATGATAATAGTCAAGGTAAAGCAAAAGATGTATGTAGGAAAAGACCTCTTAAATGTATTAAACAAAGAATTTCAGGAAAAAAAGGATTAATTAGAGGTTGCATTCAAGGTAAAAGAACACATTTTACAGGTAGAACAGTTATTACTCCAGAAGTTAATTTAATGACTGATGAAATTGTACTACCTCCTGAATTTGCTGAAGAACTTACATTTCCTATAAAAATAAATAATATAAATATTAAACAGTGTTATGACCTTTTATATACTGATAAAGTTAAATATATAATCAGAGATAATAAGTATTTTAATGCTAGTTATGCAATTAATACTCCTGGTTTTAAATTAGAAGATTATGATGTGATTTTAAGAGATAATTCTAAAATTGATGTATGGCATTATGAAAATACTAAAAATAAAAAATTTATTCTAAAACCAAATGATGTTGTTCTTAGAAATGGAAAAATTCAAACTAATACAACTGTTTCTATTAAAAAAAATTTTGAATTAAAAATTGGAGATACTATTGAAAGAAAATTACAAGATGGCGATTGGGTTTTATTAAATAGACAGCCTACTTTATGGAAAGGTTCTATGAGAGCAAAGAGAGTTAAAATATTACCAGGTAATACTATTCGATTCTCTCTCGCTTCTACTGCCGCATTTAATGCTGATTTCGACGGCGATGAAATGAATATTCATCCTGCTCAAAGTTATGAAACAAAAGTTGAATGCGAACAAATTCTAAGCGTAAAAGCAAATTTTATGAGCTCACAAGATTCTAAACCTCTTCTTTCTTTTAAACAAGACGCTATGACTGGAGGTTATAAACTTACTTATGGATATGTAAAAATACCAAAATATGTATTCTTTGATTGTCTTATGATATTTCCAAATATTGATATTGAAGAAGAACTTGAACATATTAAACAAGTTCATAAATGGAAAGGTATGACTGAAAAAGAAATTAATAAATTAAAAATTAAATATCCTAATATGTCTTTAGAAGATATAGAACAACTTGCGGAAGATAATCTTTTATTTACTGGTCATTCTCTCTTTTCATTATTATTACCTAATGATTTTGAATATTTTTGTAATAATAAAATTTGTCCTTTAGGGAATCCAATCGAAGTCACTAGAGGCGTTCTTTTATCAGGAACTTTGAATAAAGTAGCTCTTGGTAATTCCTCAGGTTCTCTTATTCATCATTTATTTAAAGACTATTCTGACCAAATCGCTTTAGACTTTGTTAGTTATTATCAAATATTAATTAATTCTTGGCTTATTCATCATGGTTTCTCTATAGGTTTGGAAGATTGTATTGCTAAAAAAAATGATATTATTGATAAAGAAATTAACAATTGTTTGTTAGAAGCTGAAGCAGTTATGAAATCTGAAAAAGATCCTGAAGTTCTTGAATTTAGAGTTTCAAATATTCTTAATAAAGCTACTACTCTTGGTCAAAAAATCGCAAAAGAGTCTCTTGAACCTACTAACAATCTTGTTTCTATGATTAAATCAGGGGCTAAAGGTAATGATTTTAATGTCACACAAATTACTGGTATTGTAGGACAACAATGCGTTAGCGGGGAACGCATCCCTAAATTATTTAAAGGTAGAACATTACCTCATTTTCATAGAAATACTTTTTATCTTAAATCTGCTGATATTTTATCTACTAATATAGATTCTGATGTTGCTAAAATTATTGAAAGTAGAGGTTTTGTACGAAATAGTTATTATCAAGGACTTACTCCTACTGAATTTTTCTTTCATGCTTGTGGTGGTAGAGAAGGATTAATTGATACAGCGTGTAAGACCGCTACCACTGGTTATATTCAAAGAAAAATGGTTAAGATTTTAGAAGATATTCATTTTAATTATAATAATATGGTTGTAAATAATCAGAACCAAATTTTAGAATTTTCTTACGGAAATGACAATATGGATCCAGCTAAATTAATTAAAACAAATTATGGGTTTAGTTTCATTGATGTTGAACATACTACTAATATTATTAATAAAAATTTTGAATGGAATAAAAATAAAATTAAATAATATTGTATTATATACAAAATGGATGATATTAGTATTATTAAAAACAGATTAGCTTATTTTTCCAATAGAATTAGTTATGAATATGAAAAATATGATGATAATGAAGAGGTTGATATAAATATTGACCTTGACGATAATCAAGATGTTGACATGAATATTGACCTTGATGATAATAATATTCAAAAATAATTGAAATAATTTTATATATTTATATAAAATTATAAAATGTACTGGAACGAACAAACAAAAACTGGCGTTATTGAGGTTAATGGAGATTTTTATTGGTATAAAAATAGTCTTCTACATCGTATCGATGGTCCTGCTGTAATTTTTAAAGATGGTGGTTACGAATGGAGAATTAATGGAATTCCTCACAGATATAATGAACCTGCTGTTTCTTATGCAAATGGACACAAAGAATGGTATCTTCACGGGAAATTGCATAATTTAAATGATCCTGCTGTTATAAATACAAAAGGGGATGTTGAATATTGGGAAGATGGTGTACTATTATATAAATTTAATTCATAAAATAATTTAAAGATATAAATATATATGTTGAGGACAGATGCCCGAGCGGTTAAGGGGATGGTCTTAAGATCCATTGGACGTGAGTCCTCGCGAGTTCGAATCTCGTTCTGTCCAATTATTTTTACATATAATGTAAAAATAAAAATAAAATAAACTTTAAAGATATGATTATATTTAATAAAAATGTATCTTATTGAACATAATAAATCATTATTCTATTTTGAAAATTTTAATGATGTAATTCCATATATAAAAAAAAATATAAAAAAATATAATTATCAATCTAATAACGATATTAAAATATATTATAATGAAATTTTTAGTATAAATAATAATAAAAGTATATTTAACTGTAATTACAATGAAATTGATAAATATTTTAAAAATTTAAAATATAGTAATAAAGTTTACAGTATTTACTTTTACAGAAAAATAAAAAATCTTATTATTAATTATGAACAAAATGTAGAACAAATTAATATTAATTATATTCCTATATTTAATGAAAGTGAATCTTATTTAAACGAAACAGAAGAAAGCGATACAGAAGAAGAAAGCGAAGAGGAAGAAGAAACAGAAGAAGAAAGCGAAGAAGAAGAAGAAACAGAAATCGAAGAAACAGAAATCGAAGAAACAGAAATCGAAGAAACAGAAGAAGAAGAAACAGAAATCGAAGAAACAGAAGAAGAAGAAACAGAAACAGAAGAAGAAGAAACAGAAACAGAAACAGAAGAAGAAGA
>Ga0247840_10005628_pt1 | contig 18713 bp, 22 predicted proteins | sample LaCruzMarch2015__FD_192404 | JGI IMG/M metagenome (GOLD analysis project Ga0247840, IMG submission 192404) | Freshwater microbial communities from meromictic Lake La Cruz, Castile-La Mancha, Spain - LaCruzMarch2015_17m | ecosystem: Environmental > Aquatic > Freshwater > Lake | place: Spain... | reverse complement strand
GGTCTCGCGTGCGAGCCGGGCGCGCCAGTCCGGCAGCCAGGCGGCGATGGCGCCACCGTCGCTCCAGCGGGTCTCGTTACCCGCTGCAACCTCACCCAAGGCGCGGAAGCTGTTGGTAAAATCTGCACCGTCCGCGGCCAGGGCCGCCAGGAACCCGGCGATCTGTTCGGCATCTTCCGGCTGCTCGTTCATGAGCCCCAGCTTGGCCCGAAAGACCGCGAGATAGGCCTGTTCGAACCGCGGCATGAAGGTATCGACCGCCGTCTGGGCGATGTCCACCGCCCGCTCCGGTTCTTCGTCGAGCAGCGGCAGCAGTGATTGGGCAAGGCTCACCAGGTTCCACTGGGCGATGCGCGGCTGATTGGCATAGGCATAGCGCCCGTGCCGATCGATGGAGCTGTAGACCGTCTCCGGGTGATAGGTGTCCATGAAGGCGCAGGGGCCGTAATCGATGGTCTCGCCGGTGATCGACATGTTGTCGGTATTCATCACCCCGTGGATGAAGCCGATGCCGAGCCAACGCGCGATCAGCTCCGCCTGACGCCCGATGACCGCGTCCAGCAGGGCCAGGTAAGGCTGTTCGGCCCCGGCCAGTGCGGGGTCGTGGCGGGCGATGACATAGTCGGCCAGGCGGCGCAGGGCCGCGTGGTCCTCGCGGGCCGCGAAATATTCGAAGGTCCCGACCCGCACATGGCCGCGCGCCACCCGGGTCAGCACCGCGCCCGGCCGGGTGGCTTCGCGATAGACCGGTTCACCGGTGGTGACCACGGCGAGTGCGCGCGTGGTCGGGATGTCGAGCGCGTGCATCGCCTCGCTGATCACGTATTCCCGCAGGACCGGACCCAGCCAGGCGCGCCCGTCGCCTCCGCGCGAGAAGGGAGTGCGGCCCGAGCCCTTGAGGTGAATATCGAAACGCCTTCCCTGCGGGTCGGTGATCTCGCCGAGCAGGATCGCCCGACCATCGCCGAGCTGCGGGACGAAGTGGCCGAACTGGTGCCCGGCATAGGCCATGGCCAGCGGCTCCGCGCCCACGGGCACCTGATTGCCCGCGAACATGGCCAGGCCCTCAGGCGTTTCCAGCGCCGCCGGGTCGAGTCCGAGCGTCAGCGCCAGTGCGGTATTGAGTTTGACCAGTTGCGGGCCGGCCACCGGCACCGGGGCCAGCCGCGCGTAGAAGTGACCCGGCAGGCGGGCGTAGGTGTTGTCGAAGGCGAGGGTCATCCGCGGTGTGTATCCGATGTGTTCGATGTGGTGGGTCGGTGCGCTCTGTTCAGTCAATCTGGATGAGAACGGAAATATCAAGCTGCCAATCGCTTCAGGACCCAGACGCCGAGGTCCTGGCCCTGTTCCGGCATCGGTTCAGCGTGGAAGAGGGTCGGCGGTTGCTGTAGGCGCGGGTGTCGGAGCCCTGAGCCTAAGGTGATCGCCTGATCAGCCGCAGATCGGTGATCAGCACCTGCGGATCACCGACCCTGATTCGGGCAAAATCGGGGTGTCGCGGATTGAGTAAGTAATTCGTCTCGGCGGGGACCACTGCGCTGGGGACGGCGAGTACGGCGGTGGTCAGCCCCTCTGCCCACTGGGTGCCCAGAGCACGCAGGGCCTCCAGGGCAGCCGCGTCGCGCCAATCGGGGTCGAGTTGCCCGGTGGTGACCCGAGCAATCGCCAGGTCAGTCGGGATCTCGGCCGGGATCATCAGATAACGGGCACGCAAGGGCTGGTCTTGGACCAGCATTTCCAGCATGGCCAGGGATTGGGAGCCGGCGGTGTAGACCAGTGGCACACCCTTGCGGTTCCAGCGGCCCCCGTAGCGTCTGGCGCCTTCTCCGGAGAAGGCACTGTCGGCAAAGCGCGTGGTCAGGATTCGCCAGACGGTGAGCATCAGGAGAAAATGCCGTGCTCGATGCGCCCCAGGGTGTCCATTGCGCTCTCGGTACCGATGTCGGTGTCAAGCAGACTCAAGGGTGTGACTCCGCCGAGCGCGGCATTGGGTGACTTGAGCCAGTCGATGGTTGCGGCCAGGTCCTCGAAAACCTCTTCGCCGCGGGCAATCACCCGAGCCAGACGGATCACCCTGGATGATTCCTCGCTCGTGAGCTTGCCTTCGCGCTTGCGCCGCGCCAGGGTCCGCTCGGGGATGCCCACGGCGGTCGCCAACTCGGCCTGGGACAGGTGTGTGAGTCCGGTCAGGGCATCCACGGCGGACGCGGGAATGCCGCGACGGATGAGCGTCACCCAGTCAAGCGTTGAGCGAGGGAGGCCGGCCAGTACAGTCTGGCCGCCCAGCAAATCATTGACCGCAAGCAGCGACGGAACGGAGCGGGTAACGGTGGGGGTCATGGATCATCTCGGTAAACAGGGGGCAGCAGTCCGGGCAGCAGCGGAACAACTGGAGGCTGGTCGCCGGCTGCCTTTCCAGGATAAAGTGCCAGATGGCAGAGAGTATAGTCAAAAATGGCGTCGCACAGGTTTGAGTAAGCCCTAAAGGAACGATTCAGCAACTGCGCCATCGCCTATCCTTGTGTTCAGGAGGATGCCATGTCGACCACACGCTTGCTCGCGCTCGCCCTGCTGATGACCGGACTCACCGTGCCGGTGGCGATGCCGCGGGAGCACAGGGTCGCCACGGTCGGGCTGCTCGTTTTCGCCGAGCACGAATGCGGCAACGAGCCGCTGCGGTCCGGGTTGCGCGAACTCGGTTATCTGGAAGGCGGGAACTATGTCATCGACTGCCGACATGCCGGGGGCCGGTTCGAGGATCTGCAAGCGGCCGCCGATGCCCTGGTGCGTGCGCGGCCCGACCTGATCGTCGCATTGACCCAGCTCACGGCCGCTGCCGCGCAACGCGCGACCCGGCGGATACCCATCGTGTTCATCGCGACCGGCGACCCCGTATTCAGCGGCTTTGCCGCGAGCCTCGCGCATCCCGGCGGCACCATGACCGGGCTCACCTGTTATGCCGGTGAACTGAACGCGAAGCGGCTCGAGTTACTGAAGGCGGTGGCGCCGGGGATCAGGCGCATCGCCGTTCTGGCCAGCCCGCGGGCGATGCCGTCCGTCAGCGCGGTCTATCTTCGCGATCTGACGGCGGCCGCCGCGTCTCTGGATTTGGACATTCGGGTCTTCGAGCCGAGCGGCGACGCGCTCGAAAGCGCCTTCGATGCACTTCTGGCGTGGCCGGCGGATGCGCTCTACATTCTGCCCAGCATCGTCTTTGCCTACGAGGCGCAGCAGATCGCCGATCTGGCCCACTGGCACCGCTTGCCGACGATGCACTGGTACAAACCATTCGTGACGATGGGTGGCCTCATGGCCTACGGCATCGACTACCCGAAGCTGCAGCGGCGTGCCGCGGGCTACGTTGACCAGATCCTCAAGGGCAGCAACCCCGCCGACCTGCCGATCGAACAGCCGATGCAGTACGAACTGGTGATCAATCGGGCGACTGCAACCGAGTTGGGACTGACGCCAGTTGGCTGGACGCGAGCGGGCGTGAGCAACTGCGCGTGTCGCGGCTGCGCATGGATCGGATCGGCAGTGGCCTCTATCGTTCGGGCGAACCCGTGTTTCGTGCGCCGCGACCCGGGCATCCCTGGTTCGGTCCAGTCTACTTTCAAGCAGAAACAGAACCCTATATGACGATCGCGGTCGCTTCGACGACCAGCGGCGAGGGTGTCACCGTGGTCGAGGTGAATCTCAAGTTCGTCTGGGATTTGGTGTCGCGGATCGGCATCGGTCCGACCGGTCACGCCTATGTGGTGGACCGTCACGGGCAGTTGCTCTCTCACCCCGACATCAGCCGGGTGCTGCAACAGAGCGATTTCTCCGGCCTGCCCCAGGTGCGCGGTGCACTGGCGGCCCTCGGGAACCCGGATGATGATTGGCCGGACCCAGGGACCGGACGGGACCCGCGGGGGAACCCCGTGCTCGCCGCGTCGGTACCGATCGCCGAATATCGGTTGGTTGGCGAAGAAACCGGCATTCAGGTCATCCGGCGACTGTGCCTGGCGACCGGTACCGCGATCCCGGCCGCGCTCATCAGCGGCGACACCGCCGCGGAAGCACTGCGCGAGGCCAAGGCGAGCGGGTATCTCCTGCTGACGAAGCCGGTGGCAGCGGCCAAGCTGCGCGCGCTCATCGAGCACCTCGTGTCGGCCGCGCGGCGCGCGGCCGACGACGCTCAGGGTTCGGCCGGCTGACCGTCGACCTGACCCGGTTGCGCGAGTCGCAGCCCAAGCTGGTTGATCATGATCACCGCCCGCGTGCGGCTCGTCACCTTGAGCGCCTTGAGGATCGCGGTCACGTGGACCTTCACCGTGGCCTCGGCCAGCCCGAGCGCGCGACAGATCTGTTTGTTCGACTGACCCTGCGCCACGAGCGCGAGCACCTGCAGTTGCCGTTCGGTCAAGCCCAGACTCGCGGCCGACACGGCCGCACGGGCACCGGGGGCGGCGGTTCGCCCGGAGTCGGCCATCCACTCGCGCGCGAACAACTCGGGCGGCAGATAGCGTCCGCCCGAGAGGATGAGACGGAGCGCATTCACCATGACCGGATGGGATGACGACTTGGGAATGAACCCCAGCGCACCGCCGGCGAGTACCGCCTTGACGGTGTCCGGATCATCGAGTGCCGACAGCGCGACGAGCGGCAGCGCCGGATAGTCGTTACGTAACGCATCGAAGAGTTCGAGCGCGTGCACACCAGGCAGGCAAATGTCGAGTAGCACGAGATCGAGGTCGGGGTGTTCGGCCACGCGGTGTCGCACGGCTTCGCCGTCCGCGGCCTCGATCACGGTGACCTCGCTGTCCAGTTCCCGGAGCACGTAAGCAAGCGCCTCGCGGACCAACGGATGATCGTCAGCAATCAGCATTTTCACTGTTCGCCCCTCCCGATCCAGGTGGACAACGGCACCGTCGAAGGTACCACGACACAAGTATGGCAGGCGCCACTGACCTGAGCGACACAGTGCATTAAACCGCGTTGGCGAACGGTCGGTTACCGGTGATTGCTCCAGGTTACGACCTTGGTCGTAGGACATGGGATTGATACTGCGCGGGCGGGCTCGGGTCCAGACTTAGAGCGTCGATGTAAGCGTCAAGTCCGCACCATTACGACAGCCCGATCGGGCTCGGTGACGAACGTCCAAGCGACTGAGGAAACGACCCTGAAGACAGTACCCATCATCACCCTGGTTGCCGGACTCTTCGGCGCGGTTGGCTTCGGGCTGGCCGCCGAGAGCGGTGGCGCCAATGCGATCGACCCCAACCGGCTCGAGCCCTGCATGAACGGGGAGGTTTCCGCCACGGGTCGGTATCCGACGCAAGCCGAGGAGGATGCGGCACTGGCCGAAGGCAAGCGGCTGGGTCAGGCGTCGGCGAGCACACGCTGAATCAAGGCGTCGAACCTGCGCCATGCCGATCCTGATGCGCTACACGCTGGCGGGTTTCTCCTGGAACCCGTGTGACCCCGGGTTCCGCACCGCGGACGCCGCAGCGCCGCCGCCCGCCCTCCCGATGACGCATTGACGCCGACGCATCCGGCGCGGTGGCGAAAGTTTATCCGGGGTTTCGAACGCATTGTTTGGTTAAGGTTCAGCGACCCTTGGGCACAGCTTATCCACAGAAGCGACAACAGGGGATGTGGAAAGCTTCGTGGGTCAGTGCTCTCCGGTCCGGAGCAGCCCGGCGAGTCGGTTGCCTTGATGGTGATCATGGCAATCTTCTACGCGCGGGTCGACGACGCGTCGCCAGGTGGTCTCGTCGCGCTCGACCTCATGGCGCGCCCAGTCGGCGAAGGCCGCGCGACTCAACGTGCCGCGGGTGCGCCGCTCGGTTCCGGCAGCGCCGCGGAAGGTCACCGGGGCCTCAGCGCCGCCGGGACCAACATTGATCACGCGGCGCACCGCCCAGTCGGCCCCGTACCGGCCGTTGCTGTAGCAGCGGCCAGGCCGGATCTCCAGGTCGCCCGGATGGCGCTCCTGGGCGTGGTGCGTCGCCAGGGCGAAGATCTGTGCCAGGTCGGCCTCGGAGACGTCGATGAATGAATCCATCCGGCCCAAGGCATAGACCAGATCGTCGTGACCCAGTGCGGGCGGCGTCGGGGTCTCTCCGGTGTCCAGTACCCCGGGTGCGGCTGCGGGTGCCGCCAGCGCGGCCGGATACCGCCGCCAGCCGAAGGGAAAGTTGAGCAGGATGCCGGCTGCTACCAGCAGCACGGTATTAACCAGCACCGGCGCCAAGAGATAGCCGTAACCCAGGGCCTGGATTTCGGCACCGCCGATGACCGCCGCCAGGGCGGTCGCGCCGCCCGGCGGGTGCAGGCAGCGCGCATAATGCATGGTCAGGATCGCGAGGCCGACGGCGAGCGGCCCGGCGAGTGCCGCCGACGGGATCCACTGCGCCGCGGTGACGCCGATGAAGGCGGACAGCAGATGACCGCCGACGACCGGCCAGGGCTGCGACAGGGCGCCATGGGGCACGGCGAAGATCAGCACGGCCGAGGCCCCCATCGAGGCCATGACCAGGGTGCTGCCCGGCCCCAGCGGGTGCAGCGCCGCGGCAGCGAACACCAGCCCGATGCTGAGCATACCCCCGGCCATGGCGAGCCAACGCTCGTGATGGCTGGCCGGCCGGGACTCGATGCCGAGCAGCGCGCGCAGTCGGCCACGCGGGGGCAAGCGCCAGGGTCGGCCACGGTGTGGCGGGGATTCGGTCTGGTTGGTGGTGGTCATTCGTGCTCTCCGCTACGCTGTTCAGACGACGGATGGTGCCGGAACGCCGGTCAGTCGGCAGCCGCCGACGAACCGTTTGAGTTATACCTTATGTATCGGGTTCTCGGCCTTGGTCACGGTTCCGGCCACGTGAGATCGTAGGGTGGACAAGCGTAGCGCAGTCCACCAGCGGCGGTGCGGGATTCGGCGGACTGCGCCAGCGCTTGTCCACCCTACGGCCGGAACGATGATCAACGCCGGCTTATCGGTGCCTCGCGCAAGAAAGAGCGACTGGCGTCTTGACGCTGACGACTCTTTTCAGCGCCTGATGTATCCATGTCCACAAGCGTGTCAGTGCACTGACAGGACTGTCCATGAACGGCTGTTTTCTCAAGTTCTATGTGGCGGAAAACCGCCGCCACCATCACAAACTGGCCTACGACTGGCTGCTGGAGGAGGCGAAGCAACTCGGTTTGCACGGCGGCTCAGCCTTCCGCGCCCTGGCTGGCTATGGCCGTCACGGGCGACTGCACGAGGAGCGTTTCTTCGAGCTGGCCGGGGACCTGCCGGTGGAAGTGGGTTTCGTGGTGACCCGGGAGGAGGCCGATCGGTTCCTGGCGCACATCGCGGCGCAGGGGCTCAATTTGTTTTATCTCAGGGTGCCGGTGGAGTATGGGTTTACCGGCGATCCTGAATATTCGTCTGCTTTCCAGGAGCGCTGACCGGAGCATAGCAGCGAGATTGTGAAAGTATTCGCTCCGAACCCGAAAACATCGCAATGCCGTAGGTTGGGGTGAGGAACGAACCCCAACATTTCAGCGCCTTACGTTTGGCTGCTCGTTGGGCTTCCTTCCTCAGCCCAACCTACAAGGAATACTTGCCCAAACTCACCGCGATGTGACGGTCGGCGCGACGCCGAAGGCGGGCGAAAAGATGAGAAAGAAATCGCAGATTATGAAACCGGGCCGGCTTCCGATACTCCATCGGTCCCCAGCGGCTTCCAGCGGCTTCCAGTGACGTGGCTGAAGGGGTTCGCCCGCAATCCGCTTTTCAGGCCTGAGCGGGATTTTCTGTTCCGCCGCCCCTGAAGCACGAATTTCGCCTGTCTCCATATTGACAGCGACACTGTTTGATGTATAGTTAGGCCATGACTGACCCACTCGACATCAACGCCCTCAGTCGCGAGACCGGCGTCCCCGTGCGCACCATCCGCTACTACCTGGCGGAGAAACTGCTGCCGGCGGCGGCGGGACGGGGACCGGCCGCGAGCTATGGTCCCGGCCACCGCGACCGCTTGCGGCTGATCCGGCGCTTGCAGGAGGCCCACCAGCCCTTGGCCACGATCCGGGCGCAGTTGGAGGCCCTCGACGATGCCGGCGTGGCCGCGGCGCTGGTCGAACCGGGCACTGTGCCGGATGCTCCCGCGACGGCCTACGACTATGTGCGCCAGGTGCTGGGCAAGCCCGCCCGGCACGGCGAACCGCCCGCCGCTGCCGCGCGACCCGAGCCATCGGCCACCCCTGCACCGCCGCCGATAACACGGCCACCCCACCGCAGCACTTGGGAGCGCATCGCCCTACACCCGGATATCGAGTTGCATGTGCGTCGACCGCTCGCCCGCGCCGATCAGCGCCGGCTCGACGCCCTGCTGGAGCAGGCGGAGCGGCTGTTCAGCGCCGAGCCCTGAGCAGGAATCCATCCAGCGAAACCCGAGGGCAGGCGCTGACCCCAGCAGTCCCCGTCCGCCGCTACGACAACCTGAAGGAGACGCCCATGTCCGCCATTGCCGAGAGCCTGTCACGCGTCGTCGTCGGAAACCCGATCCAGTTCCTCAACCTCAGCCTCTTCCCGCTCTTGGCCGAAGGACCGGCCCAGCCGGGCTATCGACTCCTGGATGAGGCACTGGGCGACGGCGGCGCGCGCGTCACGGAGGTCTCCGAGGCGGGGCAGGTGCCGGAGTTGTGCTTCGTCAATCTGGGTGACCTGCCGGTGTTGTTGCTCGACGGGGAGGAACTGACCGGCGCCAAGCAGAACCGCATCCTCAACCTCAGCATCCTGGCCCCCGCGCACCAGACCATCATCATCCCGGTCTCCTGCGTCGAGGCCGGTCGCTGGCAGGCCCAGTCCGCCGAGTTCGGCAGCGCCCGGCGTGCCCACTTCGCCGCCGGGCGGGCACGCAAGGCCGCGGACGTGAGTGATTCCCTGCGCCGGCGCGGCTCTCGCGAGAGTAACCAGGGCGCGGTATGGCGCGACATCGAAGAGCGTTCCCGCCGCATGAAGGTGTCCTCTCCGACCGGAGCCGCCGCGGCCTTGTATGAGGGTAGCCGCGCCCGGCTGGACGACTTCCGCGCCGCTTTCACCCCGCAGCCGAACCAATGCGGCGCGCTCTTCGCGATCAGCGGCCGGCTCGTGGGACTCGATCTCTTCGATAGCCCGGCTACCCTGGCCGCTGCCCTTGGCAAGCTGGTGGAGAGCTACGCGCTGGATGCCATCGACGCGGTGAGCGACGCCCGAACCCAGGCGCAGGAAGTCCCGGGTCCCTGGCTCAAGTCCATTGCAGCGGCCCCGATCGAGCGCTTCGCAGCCGTCGGGGAGGGCGAGGACTGGCGCCTGGTCGGCGACGGGCTCGCCGGCGGTGCCTTGGTGAAAGACGGGCGTCTCATCCACCTCTGCGCCTTCCGGACCGCGGCCGACGCTGACGACGGCGAGGCCCCGGATCCCGAGGGCCGCGAACGGCTGGGACTCACATTGGACACTGATCGCCGGCTGATCCGTGCCGCCGGTCTGAGCGAGCGCTACCTGCACCTGCGACTCCAGGCCCCGCACCTGAACGGCGAGCGTGCCCCGGTCGACCTGGCCCTGGCACTCGACCGCTCGGGGTCGATGGGCGGCGACAAGTGGCCGCGCGCCCGCGAGACCGCCCTGGCGGCCATCGACCGTCTCGGACCCCGCGACCGGATCGCCCTGGTGGTCTTCGACGACCACATCGACACGGTCCTGCCGCTGACCCACGCGGGTGCCGGTGCCAGGGCCGCGGCCAGCGCGGCACTCGGCAAGATCGGTCCCCGCGGTTCCACAAATCTCGGCGAAGGTTGGCTCACCGCCTGCGGTCTGATCGGCCGCGAGCCCCCGAACGAGCGACTGCGCCGTTGCTTCGTGCTCACCGACGGCCAGGCCAATGTCGGCATCGTCGATCCTGCCGAACTGGCCGTTCACGCCGCACAACTGCTGACGCTTGGAGTGCGCACCAGCACCTTTGGCGTCGGCGACGACTACAACGAGGCGTTGCTTGGGCCGCTGGCAGATGCCGGCGGCGGTGCCTTTCACGACATCCCCACCGGCGCGGACATCGCCACCCTCATTGGCCGGGAACTCGGGGACGCCCTCGCGGTGGTCTGCGCCGATCCACGCGTGCATCTGTCCTGGGACGGGAGCCTTGCGGTCAAGGCCCTGGGTCCCTGGCGCACCAAGACCGGCGATCGTGCCCTCAGCATCCATCCCGGCGACCTGGCGAGCGGACAGGTGCTCGACCTGCTGGTCAGCGTCCGCTTCACGCCGGGTGCATTGAACGCGGATTGTCCGCTGCGGGTGCAGGTCAGCGACGGCGACCGGCCCCTGACCGCGGCCGAGTTCCGCTGGACCTGGGTCGACGATGCCGCGCGCAAGTCTCAGCCCCGCCAGGTCGAGGTCGAGTGCCGGGTTGCCGAACACCTGGCTCATCAGGCGCGTTACGACGCCGCCTCGGCCAACCGCGAGGGCGATCTCAAACGGGCGCGCAAGACGCTTCGCGATGCCGCCAAACGGATTCGCGACTATAGCGGCAAGAGTCCCGAACTCGCGGCCCTGGCCGCCGCGCTGGAGACCGAGGTCGAGCGTCACCGCGAGCCGTTGGGCAGCCGCGGCGTCAAGGAGGCCGTGTATGAGTCGGGTAATGCCCTGCGCAGCCGCGGGGGAAGTGGTGACCGCATCCGGGATCGAGCGGCACCAGCGGAACGCGCCCCGGCCCGGTTGGAGGTTCGCCCGTGCCGGGACAGTCCGGAACTCGCCGAACGCTGCCGCAAGCTGAGTCAGATCCCGCGCGAACAGGCGGCGGCCCTGGGCCAGTCGGCACTGGCGGTGATCGCGGCCGGGGCCTATGCCAACGTCGCCGGTCAGCCCGTGCACTGGGGTGGCACCGTGGCCGCGGCCGTCGCGGCCAAGCGCAGCCTGCCGGCGGATGCCGTTCTGCCCCAGGAAGGGCCGCTGGGGTTCACCGTTACCCAAGTCCAGGTCGTCAACGAGAGCACGCTCGCTGCCGCGCAGCGCCTCACGGCGACGGCCCGGCGTGTGCTGGTGCTCAATTTCGCCAACGGACTCCACCCCGGCGGCGGCTTCCAGCAGGGCAATCGCGGTCAGGAGAGCCTGCTGTGCCGCTCCAGCGCGCTCGTCGCCACCCTGTCCGCTGATCCCATGTACGCCGCCCACGCCGCGCGGCCCCTGCCGGACTCGACCGACTGGGCGATCCTCTCCCCGGACGTGCCGGTCTTCCGCGCCGATGACGGCACGCCACTGGACCAGCCCTGGCCGCTCGGTATCCTGACCTGCGCCGCGCCCTACGCGCCAAAACTTGGCCAGGAGGCCGCTGCCGACTTGATGCAGCCCCGCATCCGTCGCGTGTTGGCCATCGCGCGCACCTACGGCTACACCGGGTTGGTCCTCGGTGCCTGGGGCTGCGGAACCTACGGCAACGACCCGGCCCGCATCGCGGCCATCTTCCATGAGGTGCTCCAGGAACAGGCCGGCGCCTTCCAGTCAGTGGTTTTCGCCATCGCTGACGGGTCGCCGGAGCGGCGCTTCCTGGCCCCCTTCGCCGCGGCGTTTCAGGGCAGTTGATGCCGATCGGCAACCGCCGCGATCACGATGCCAACGAGGACATCATGAACGAACTCATCCTGTTGCCTTGCCTCGATTCCGACGAACGGGCGGCCCGCTGCCGGGCGGTCCTGGACATCCCGCGGGCACGCGCCGCTGAACTGGGTCGCGCCGCGGTGCAGGCCGCCGAGACCGGGGTCTACACCAGTGCCGAGGGCACGCTCGTGCTTTGGCAGGCGGCCGTCGCCCAAGCCGTGGCCGCCAAACGCAGCCTGCCGCCGGATGCTGTCCTGCCGGTACCCGCGGTTGCTCGGTCCACGCAGACCAGGGTCCAGGTCGCCAACGAAACCACCCTCACGGCAGCCCGACGACTGGCCGACGCGGGCGAGCGGGTGCTGGCACTCAACTTCGCCAACGGGATCCAGCCCGGCGGCGGCTTCCTGGGCGGTGCGCGTGCGCAGGAAGAGGTGCTGTGCCGCTCCAGTGCCCTCCATGCCACCCTGCGTGGCGATCCCATGTACGCCGCCCACGCGGCCAGGACGCTGCCGGACTCGACTGACTGGGCGATCCTCTCCCCGGAAGTGCCGGTGTTCCGGACGGACGATGGCACCGCTTTTCCGACGCCTTGGGTGCTCAGCGTGCTCACCTGTGCTGCGCCCTATGCACCCGGCATCGGCCAACCGCGGGCAGGTGATCTGTTGGCCGCTCGCATCCGGCGCGTCCTCGCCATTGCCCGTGCCTACGATTATTCGGCACTCGTCCTGGGCGCCTGGGGCTGCGGCGCCTTTGGCAACGACTCCGCCCGCACCGCGCGCGATTTCCATACCGCACTTGCCGGAGAGTTCAACCGCGCCTTTGCGCAGGTGGTGTTCGCCATCGCCGACTGGTCGGCGGAGAGGCGCAATCTGGCGCCGTTTCGGGACCGATTCGCCGCCGACGTATCCTAACCGGGTCGGCTCCACCCCAATGCGATGTACTTGGGGACCGCCCGGCGCAACACCCGAGTGCGACCCCCAACGCTTTGGCCTGAAACGTGTTCACAGGCTACCCTCAAAAGCGCATAATCGGGGTGACGCGAAGAATCGGCTCACAACAACTAACCTGTCCACAATCAGAAGACTGAACGATGCATCCTTCGTATCAAGAATGATGATCAACGCCTATTGGAGCAACTATGACAGACCAGGTTTCCTTTGGTACCCCGAGCTTCGCGGACAACCCAGAGCCTCGTTGTCCTTGCCTTCTGTTATTGGACGTTTCAATGTCCATGAGCGGGCAGCCGATCGCCGAGTTAAACAGCGGACTAATCTTATTTAAAGACGAACTTGCTGCCGACTCGCTCGCAATGAAGCGAGTCGAGATCGGAATAGTCACTTTTGGTCCGGTGAAAACAGAACAATCTTTCCAAGGCGCAGCATCATTCTACCCGCCGACACTTGACCCGCAAGGAGATACCCCGATGGGCGCGGCAATCGAGCACGGGATCACAATGGTGCGGCAGCGAAAAGACGAGTATCGGGCTAATGGTATCTCATATTATCGACCCTGGATTTTTCTTATCACTGATGGCGGGCCAACAGACCAATGGCGATCCGCTGCAGCCGCAGTGAAGCAAGGTGAAGAATCCAAAGCCTTTGCTTTCTTCACAATAGGAGTAAAGGGGGCGAACATGGACACGCTGAAGCAAATCGCAGTGCGAACACCAATGATGCTCGAAGGTCTCAGGTTTCGCGAACTGTTTAGATGGCTTTCAACTTCGCTTGGATCCGTTTCACGATCCACACCAGGAACCGATGTTCCTCTTCCGCCGATCTCAGGATGGGCGTCCGTGTGACTTGGAAAGTTGTCGCCGTATCCGTTCCGGGCACCGCTCACATTGCGAGCGGTCATAGTTGTCAAGATAACTGTCAAGCGCGACTGCACCAAGTCGGGAGCGACCAAGAACTGCTATCCATTTTCGCTAGCGATGGTGCGGGGAGTGCATCGCACGGGGAGCAAGGTGCTATACTTGCCATTGATGCCTGCGTGGCCCACTTGGCAACGAAGTTGGTTCTTCCGGAATTCGCGATTAACGATGAGTTGGCTGTGGAGTGCGTCATCGCAGTACGGGAGTGCATCTATATGGCGGCCGAGAGAGAGAGTCTTCGCGCTCGGGACTATGCGTGCACGTTTTTAGGTGTAATTTCAAACGATCAAGCTACTCTCGTATTGCAAATTGGTGACGGTGGCATTGCGCTAGATTCTGGTCATGGATTGGTAGTTCCAGTGAAACCCATGTCGGGAGAATATGCCAACATGACCAACTTCGTCACCGACGAGAACGCGATCGAGGTTCTTGCTACCAAGGTCTACCCCGGACGCGCTAACAGGGTTGCAGTGTTCACCGACGGCATGCAGCGTCTTGCGTTGAATATGTCTACGAACACCGCACACGAGCCATTTTTCGATCCTCTATTCAGAGTCTTATCTTTAGCGACGTCTGAGCAGGAGAGCCAGTTGGAGGCGGCGCTATCCGCGTTTCTGAACAGTGAAGCAGTAAATGAGCGTACTGACGATGACAAGACGCTGGTGCTTGCCATCGACAGAGAGCGGATTTGCGATGACGAAGAAACTGATTACGAGTAAGGGGGACATCATCCAGCTTGGGCGTGAGTTGGGTAAAGGGGGAGAAGCCCTGATCTATGAAGTGCCTTCGCGGCCCCGCCAAGCGGCGAAACTCTATCATAAGATACTTGATTCTCGAAAGCAGGCCAAGATCAGCTTTATGACGCAAAGTGTGGACGAGCGGTTGCTCGGTTACACGGCTTGGCCCCAAGAAACCCTCCATTCCGAAAGAAACGGCGCGATCAGCGGCTTTCTGATGCCGAAGGTTACCGGTCGAGCACCAATCCATATGCTATACAGCCCCGCGCATCGTAAACAGGAGTATCCTAAAGCGGCGTGGAACTTTCTCGTATTCGCGGCCCGCAACACCGCGGCAGCCTTTTCCACGTTGCACGATCATGGTCATATATTCGGGGACGTAAATCCAGGTAATGTGATGGTGGGTGGCGATAGCTTGGTGACGTTGATCGATTGTGATTCGTTTCAGATCGCTGCCCCGCATGAGTCATATTTGTGTGACGTCGGGGTTTCCAATTTCTGCCCTCCCGAGTTGCAGGATCTGTCCTCGTACCATGGTGTTAAGCGGACATTCAACCACGATAATTTTGGACTTGCGCTCCTGATTTTTCACATACTTTTTGGTGGTCGTCATCCTTTCTCAGGTGTGCCGCAGCGGCCAGATGTCGGCGAGCGCATGGAAAGCGATATTAAAGCATTTCGCTTTGCCTATTCCCGTACTGCCCAAACACGAGGGTTCCAGCCGCCGCCCAATTCGATACCACTTGCGATCCTTCCGGACGATATCGCAATCATGTTTGAGCTTGCCTTCACTGAGAGGGGCGCCTCCGGTGGGCGACCCTCTGCGCAACAGTGGACATCAGCGCTGGACATGCTGCGGAACCGACTCAAGGCTTGTGAAAGATCATCAATGCATGTCTACCCCAATCATCTCACGCATTGTCCTTGGTGCGATCTTGACCAAAGGGGGGTCGTCTATTTCATTGACCTGAAGATTGTTCTTGCAGGGCCTCAGAGTACATTTGCGCTGCAACAAACATGGGCGGCGATCGAAGCCATTACGGCGCCTCCGGCGCTGCCTTTACCGAGGGTTGACTACATTGCAGTAATCGCTAGGCCGCTGTCGCCAGAAATTCCCGGGACGGCGCAGAAAGTTTTTCTCCGAATTCTTGTTGTTATCGGTGCCATCACTTGTGTTGCGCTTGTGCCATTCCTATTCCTTTTAATTCTGATCGGTGCGGGGATAGCCTGGAGCGCGGCTGGTTCCAAGGGAGAAGTGGAGCGCAACGCTGAGCGTTCCCGGCGTCAAGCCGCCCTGGAGGGGGCGAAGAGAGATTATGAGGCAATTGTGGGCCGCGCCCAGAGGGAAGCTGGTGCCGAAGGATTTACGGCAAAGAAGCAAGAACTAATACGGATGCGGGACGAGTTCCGCGAGTTGCCGGCCATCGAGAAGCGAGAGATTGATAAGTTGTACGCTACAGCAGAAAGTCGTCAGAAGCAGCAATATTTAATGAGGTGTTTCATCGATTCTGCGGGCATTTCCGGGGTTGGCGTAACAAAGAAAGCAGCGCTACGCTCTTTCGGGATTGAGACGGCAGCCGACGTGTCTTGGTCCAGTGTGCGCAGCGTCCGTGGCTTTGGTGACGTTCGTACCCGAGCGGTGGTCGATTGGAGAAACGCCTGTGAACGACGTTTTGTTTTTGACTCTCGGGTAGCCGTTACGGAGTCAGACAAGAACGCAATTAGGGCGGGAATTGCCGCTCGGAAACGCGTTCTTGAGGTTGGAATATCTGCGGGCGCCGCAACGTTGCAGCGGTTTAGGTTGGAAGCGGCGGGAAAAGCATCTGCGTTGGGTCCCGCGCTGAATGAAGCAGCCCGAAGGCTGGCGCAAGCAGTTGCAGATAGAGCGATTATATAGTGCTTGATACTAAACTACAAAACATACTCTTGTTCAATCTGTGATGGTCCGGCCTATGGTCAAAGCTCCAGGCAAAGGGGCAGCCGCGAAAAACACGACTGACTGACGCGGCAGGACTCTTGCCATATAATCTCGTAGGGGCGCCAAGCTATTTCCCGTCAATGCGCCGGTCGCTGGTAACCCTGTTCTGATATTTCCCTACTCAGGAGCGCAGCCATGCAATGGCAAGAAATCCGCAGCAACTACCCGCAACAGTGGCTTCTGCTCGAGGCGCGCAAGGCCCATTCCGAAGGCGGCCAGTGTATTCTTGACCAATTGGCGGTACTTGACGCCTTCTCCGATTCGGCGACAGCCCTGAGTGCCTAGGCACGAGTTGATCGTGAAGTCACGCAACGGGAGCTTTACGTCTTCCACACCAGCCGGGATACGCTGGACATTCTGGAGCGGCAGTGGCTCGGCTTTTGGAGCGACTCATGACAATCGAATTGCGGCCTAGCCTCCCGTACGTCACCGCAGAGATCGAGTATCGCGGACAGCAGGGGAAGATCAAGGATGTGCTTGCCCAGTTGCGGAGCTTGGAAGACAGTGTACGTGTAAGCAGCGACGCCATTCGCCTTCAGATTCAGAAGACAAGTCGGGAGAATCAACGATGACTGTTGCAGAGTTGGCCTACGAACAGATCAAGACACTCCCTGAGATCGAGGCTCGGGAGGTACTGGATTTCATCGGTTACCTGAAGGAAAAGAGCGAGCGAGCAGAATGGGAGGATCTGATGGCTGCCCAAGCGGCTTCGCTCGCCGGCGTCTGGGACAACCCGGACGATGAGGTGTGGAATGATTTATAGGCGTGGCGCCTTGGCCCTGGTGCCTTTTCCGTTTTCACCGGGCGCGGCTGAGCCCCCATGCCCAGGTGTAATGCTGATAGCGCAGCCATAGCCACTCTGACAGAGAAAACAGATGAATTCTCCGGAATTGGAGCGAATTACGATCAACCCCAAGGTCATGAGCGGCAAGCCTTGTATCCGCGGCATCAGGATAACGGTCGGCACCGTCACTGGATTGCTGGCGTCAGGCGAAACGATAGACAAAGTCCTGGAACTCTATCCTAGCCTCGAACGGGCGGACATTTATGCGGCCCTGGCCTATGCGACAATCGCTCCAGACCGATGAGTCGACCAGCACCATCACGCATCGTCGCGCCGCATGGCATCCAGGTCGCCGTCCCAGGGCAACTTGCCGCGCGCCGTGCGGATGCGTTCTTGCTCCTTCAGTCGAACCAAGAGCCGCAACCCCTCCTCGACCGCCTCACGCTTGGTTTGCAGCCCCGAGAGCGCCTGTGCACGCTCCATGAGCTGGTCATCAATCACGATGTTCGTTCGCATGCCGTGGGTCTCCTGTAGATCGGTGTTGGCGATTATGCGCCTTGAGCTTGAGGTGATGGAATCCTCGCCTTGTCGTCTTACCCGCCGATCTTCATGGTCTACGTTTCCAAGCGACATTCCATGGCAGCAAAGCGGGCTACCCCGGCGCTGATGCGGGCCTCCGAGAGGGCTCGTCGGCTGGCTGAACAAACCGGCACGCGGTTCGTGGTCCGCTCGCCCGCCACCCGGCTCAAAGAAGGGCTAGGCCCTACCGGTGGAGCCGCGCCTGACAGCGAAGTTGACTAAGGATCAACTGTCCGACCTGCAACAGGTGCTCAAGGGCATCGTCGATGCGGCCGAGACGTACCTCCAGTGGCTGCCCTACAAGAGCAACGTGCTCACCCACACCCAAGACACCTCGACCCGCTGGGGCACCATGCGCCAGGTCAAATTCATCGACCAACTGAAGAAGAAGATCCGCCGCTACGGCGTCTATTACGCCGACCAGGGGTACTGGGTAGACTTGGCCCAGAGCCCCATGAGCGACCCGGCCGGGCGGTTCTATCCCATCCCACTCACCGATCTGCCCTGACACGGGGTCGGTCGTCGAAGCTGGTCCTGGATGACACCAGCGGCCCCCCAGCCCGGGTTGCGAAGCGCAGCGAGAGCAGCGGGCGCGCGGGCCTATCTCCGGTCCGTCCGTCCGGTCTTTCGGGTTCGCCTCAACTCTTTTTCGGCCAGTTTCTCCAGCCACGCGGACATACCCACCCCCTGCGCCTGCGCCGTTTCCTGTATCTGCTGTTTCAACTCCGGCGTGACCCGGAACATGATTTGTGTCGTCCTGCCCTTTACTTCTGTCATAACAAGCCTCAACATGAATGTTATGACAATGCTAGCGCATAAGCTGCGGTTTTATCCGGATTCCGCACAAGAGGCTTTGCTTGCGCGGATGTTCGGCAGCGCCCGATGGGTCTGGAATTCCTGCCTCGCGTGGCGCACGGCCGCCTACAAGCTCGACGGCGAGTCAGTCACGGGCGTGGACTTCTCGCGCGAACTGACCTGGCTCAAGACGCTGGACGGTTACGCCTGGCTCAAGGACACGCCCGCCACTGTCTACGCCCAGGTGTTGCGCGATCAGGACAAGGCGTTCGCCAACTTCTTCGCCGGTCGGGCCAAGTACCCGAAGTTCAAGAAGCGCCGGGTTGAACAAGCCATCCGAATGCAGATGGACCAGCGCACCGTTATGAACTGCT
>Ga0247840_10005624_pt1 | contig 18723 bp, 12 predicted proteins | sample LaCruzMarch2015__FD_192404 | JGI IMG/M metagenome (GOLD analysis project Ga0247840, IMG submission 192404) | Freshwater microbial communities from meromictic Lake La Cruz, Castile-La Mancha, Spain - LaCruzMarch2015_17m | ecosystem: Environmental > Aquatic > Freshwater > Lake | place: Spain... | reverse complement strand
TCTCTCAGGTGTCCAACTTGCCCTGGAACAGGTGTCCAGGTTGCCCTGGAATCAGTGTCCAGTTTCCGGCGGACTGGGTGTCCAGTTTGCCGTGGAATCGGTGTCCACTTAGGCGTGGAATACGCAATCACGACTTTCGAGTCGGTGCCCGCAACGATCGCCTCCAGGTTGCGGATGATCTGCTGAAGCACATGCTGTTCAGCGAAAAACCAGTTAAACTCGTCGGCCAGCGTTTGCTGCAAGGTAGCGGTAATGCCGCTCGCCGAGAAGAACAGTGCCAAGTGCCGGTTGCCAAGATACTCGGCAAGTGCGCACATCTCGTTGGTCTTGCCGACTCCCGCCTCTCCGACCAGTGCAAAGACGGCCTCTCCGCGGAGCATAAAACTGTCAACGGCCTCGCGCGCTTGGTGGCGCGGGACATAGATCTCGGGTATGTACTTCTTCGTCTGGTCTGCCGTGCTCCCCAGGAGTCCGAGCATTCGCGCCCTTTGTTGCAACGAGGAAAAGGCACGGACGTTGACCGAAGAATAGCCGATGAAATGGCGTAGCGCTTCACAGCGAATGCGCAGATCGTCGCCTGACGCCAAGACGCAGTTGTTGCGCCAGAATTCGGTTTGCGCGAGACGATCCGCCGTCCCGATCTCTTCCCTTGTAATGGTGTCGAAGACCTTGGTCTCGCGTCCGTTCGTCAGCATAACGAACGGCGCGATCTCGTCGAGTAATCGCGCGTAGCTTATACCCTGATCACGGTCGTCGTCCGAGAGTGCATGGCCATCGGCCTTCACTTCGACCAGGAAAAGGCTGCGACCCTGCACCGACCTCACGATGCAGTCTGCCCGGCCCCGTTTGACCAGATCCTCTGGAAATGAATCGCCAACCTGATGGCGGCTCTTTCCGAGGCGAATCGAGAATCCGGTTTCCAACTGCACCTGGTCGGGGCCGAATCCGAGCGCACGCAGATACGGCAGCAGTACCTTGCCGCGAACGTCCTCTTCCGACTCAAGCAGGTTCTGCGATTTCTGAGGGATCATTCTCGTCAGCGTTTGGTGAGATCGATGTGAGCCGGCAGCGCGCCGTGGGGAGGGCTATGAGTTTGCGCTCATCGAGCCCGGTAGGGCGGAACGCGCAACCGTTCCGCCATCTGCGGTGCCAAAAAAAGGGCGATGCGTTGGAATTCTGACCATCTTGCATACCCCTAACGCTAGTCAGTAATCTCTACTCTGCCCGGACAACTGCCAGACGGGGCATTCGCGCCGTCCGAACGTTTTCTTCTGACCTGCGGGCTCGTGCTAATGGCCGATCTGCGAATAAACGTTCGGGACGGGGCGAATGCCCCGTCCCACCGCGGTGGCTTGCCTGCTCGGCCGCGACAGCCCGGGTGGCGGAACCGCTGCCGCGTTCCGCCCTACGCGGGCTACCGCTCATAGGCCGGTCGGGGCAGAGACGTTCCGGCAAACTGCCGGACGGGGCATTCGCCCCGTCCGAAACGTTTTCTTCTGACCTGCCGGCTCGTGCCAATGGCCGGCCTCCGAATAAACGTTCGGGACGGGGCGAATGCCCCGTCCCGCCGCGGTTGCTGCGGCATACCCCGTCCGGCTCAGGACTATCCGGGCGGCGGGCACTGGGACTCGATCAGGCGCTCGACCAGTGCGAGCTCGGTGGCGATTTCATGGTTGCCCGGCGCGAGCGACAGCGCGCGGGCGAGCAGGGTCCTGGATTCGCGCAGACGATTGCAGGCGGAGGATAGCTCGGCCCGTTTGGTTTCGATCTCGGAGAGCTTGCGCAATAGCCCACCTTTGTTGGCGAGGGCTATCACATCGTTCGGCGCCCGGGATAGTGCCGCGTCGGTGGCGGCAATGGCATCGCGATAGGCGGTCTCGGCCGCTGCATCGTCGTAGAGCGCGATGCGCAGGTCGGCGAGCTTGCAGAGCGCGATGCCCTTGTTGCCATGGGCAGCGACATGATCCGGCGCCCGCCGCAGCGCCTCGCCGTAGGCGGCGATGGCATCGTCATAGGCGCGCTCCGCCCCGGCATGGTCGCTCAAGCCGGCGCGCAGCTCGCCGAGCCTCACGAGCGCGCTGCCCTTGTTCATATGGGCATCGACATAATCCGGCGCCCGCCTCAGCGCCTCGCCGTAGGCAGCGATCGCGTCGTCATAGGTGCGCTCGGCCCCGGCATGGTCGCTCAAGGCGGCGCGCAGCTCCCCGAGCATCCAGAGCGCGGTGCCCTTGTTCATATGGGCATCGACATAATCCGGCGCCCGCCGCAGCGCCTCGCCGTAGGCGGCGATGGCATCGTCATAGGCGCGCCCGGCCCCGGCATGGTCGCTCAAGCTAGCGCGCAGTTCCCCGAGCATTCGGAGTACGCTGCCCTTGTTCATATGGGCAGCGACATGATCCGGCGCCCGCCGCAGCGCCTCGCCGTAGGCCGCGATGGCGTCGTCATAGGCGTGCTCGGCCCCGGCATGGCCGCTCAAGCCGGCGCGCAGCTCGCCAAGCCTCACGAGCGCGCTGCCCTTGTTCATATGGGCAGCGACATGATCCGGCGCCCGCCGCAACGCCTCGCGGTAGGCGGCGATAGACTCGTCGTAGGCGCGCTCGGCCCCGGCATGGTCGCTCAAGTTGGCACGCAGCTCGCCGAGCCTCACGAGCGCGTTGCCCTTGTTCATATGGGCAGTGACATGATTCGGGTCCAGCCTTAGCGCCTCGCTATAAGCGGCGATGGCTTGGTGATAGGTGCGCTCGGCCCCGACATGGTCGCTCAAGTTGGCGCGCAGATCGCCGAGCATCTGGAGCGCGGTACCCTTATTGGTATAGGCAGCGGCATCATCCGGCGCCCACCGCAGCGCCTCGCCGTAGGCGGCGATAGCGCCATGATAGGCGCGCTCGGCCCGAGCATGGTCACTCAAGCCGGCGCGCAGATCCCCGAGCCGAATAAACGCAATGCCTTTGTCGTTGTACAACCCCGCATCGTCGGGCGTCTGGTCAAGTCCTCGGTCAAAATCCGCAATGGCCTCTAGGTATGCGGTCTCGGCAACCCGATGCCGCGACAAAACACTCGCCAGATTGCCCACCCGCCAAGCCATGCTGCCCCGCGCAAAATAGATGTCCAACCGCATCTCCGAGCGCAATGCAGCCAGCGCCTCCCCCAGCCCATAGCGCGCATTGCCCAAGGCATCGTCCATCACCGCAATCCATTCCAAATACCCCCGCTCCCAATCCTGCCGATTGGCATGATAGATCGCCTCGGCGATCGGCTCCGGGCTCCCCGCCGGCTCGGCCTCGATCCGCACCCGATAGATGGCCTCCAACTCGGCATGTGCCTCGCGGGTGCGCTCGGGCGCCAGCTCGGCGAGCAGTCGCCGCAGCAGGCTATGGATTCGGTAGCGGCCTTGTCCGGGCTGGCCGCTGGGCCGCACGAAGGAGAATCCGACCAGTCCCTCGAATGCGGACGCGGTGGCATTGAAATGCAGCCCTTGGCCAAGCCCGAGATAGAGCGGCCGGTCGAATTGGCGCGCGGCGGCCAGTGCCTTGACCGCGTCCTCGACCTCCGGGGGGCAGTAGCGCAGCAGTCGCACGACCAGTGCGCGGCCCAGGTCCGGATGGGCGGCGGTCTCGGGGGCGAATGAGTCCGCGGTCAGTGCCTCGCCGCTCAAGCGGGCGCGCAGGACCAGATCGGCGGCCAAGCCCAGATAGAGCGGGTGGACTTGGCCGGGCTCGATCTGAGTATAGCGGACCATGGCCTCGCGGAGCGCTGCCGTGGACGGGTCTTCGGGCTCGGCTCCCGAGTCCGGCTCGGGCGCGAGCGCGCGCCGCAGATAGTCGCGGGCGTCGGCGGGCTCCAGGTGTCCGATGAGTTGGGTGTCGAGACAGTCGCGCGGGATGGGCGACTCGCCCGCCTCATGCCAGCGCGGCGGCTCGCGTCCGGCGAGCGCGACCACCACGCCATGGTTGGGCCGGTAGAGTTCGGCGAGCAGCGCGCGCAGCCATTCGTCACGCTCGAAAGAGTCGTGCGCCGAGTCCTGGTGCCGACGGGCGCCCCAGAAGGATTCGTGGGTGTCGAAGAGCAGCACCAGACGCGGCGGTGCGTCCGGCTCCTGCATGGCGGCGTTGATGGACTCGCCGAGCAGCCGGGGCAGCGCGTCGCGCAGCTCCGTGCGGGGGTCCATGCGCTGGATGGCGGTGAGCCGCTCCGCGTCCAGCCCCCGCCGCGCCCAGCGCAGCGCGAGATCGGTCTTGAAGTGTTTGGCGAAGAGCCCGAGGACCTTGACCGCGAGCCCGGCGAAGGGGATGTCGGGGCTCGCGATCAGCTCGTAGAGGCTGCCGGCCAGGTCCGCCTCTTCCTGCGGAAAGAGCGAGCGGATGCCGTCCGCCGAGAGCCGGCCGGTGCGGTGCAGGAAGAGCATGAGCGCGAAGTCGAAGAGCGGGAGCTTGAGCCCCAACTGACCGAGCTCCCGGCGGATCATGAGCGGTGCGGTCCAGTCGCCGCGCGGGTCGTCCTGGTCGCTCGGCGGGGCGTCGAAGTCGTGATAGACGCAGGCGACGGGTTCGGTCTCCCCGGGGTCGGCGGCGAGCGCGTCGAACCGCTCGACGAGCGCGCGGTCGTCGGTCAGGGCCTCGAGCCGCTGCCAGTGGGCCGCGTTCAGTCGGCGGCAGTAGCGCGCTTCCAGCAGACGCAGCAGGAGCGACTTGCCGTTGCCGCCGTCGCCGTGGAAGAACAGCATCCGCTCGGGCGGGGTGGGCGCGTGCAGGTAGCGCAGGAACAGCCGACGCTCGCCGAGACGGTCGGTGAAGAGCGCCAGCGCGCGGTCGGGTGCGGCGAGGCTGGTCGGCGGGCGGATGGGCATGGGGTGCTCGGTTGGTCGGTCCCCGGCGGATCTTAACCCGTCTTCGCGCCCGAGGCGCAGGGGCGGGTCTGGGAACTGACGCGGGGCCAGCCGTGGCTGGCCGATGCGCTGGCCTGCCGGGTCTGTTTTTAGATGCCCGAGGGGCGCGGGCGAGGGAAAAACGGCCAAGCTCGAATGGCGCCAAGTGCCGGAACACGCGTTCAATCATGCCGCGAACCGCTGTCTCGTCACCTTGCCAGCGGACGCTCACAGCGGCCTTGATCATCGTTTCGGCCGCTGCCCCGAGGTTTCACACACCGGAGGTCGAGGCTTTAGCCGGACCCGGGGCGCGCTGACGCGCCGTCGACCGGCTAAAGCCTCGACCTCCTGTCCCCTGCGGCCGGAACGACGATCAAGGCCCTCACAGCAACGCCACGGCCTTGATCTGAATCCAGACCGCGAGCCCCGGCGCCAGGCCCAGCAGGTCGGCGGAGCGGTGGGTGACCCGGGCGAGCACGGTGGCGGCCCCGGCCTGGAGCCGGACCAGGGCGAGCGCGGGGTGGCTGTCCTCGCCCAGGGCGGCGACCCTGGCCGGCAGGGTGTTGACGATGCTGCTGGCGTGCGCCTGGTTCAGGGTGACGCTCACGTCGCGGGCCAGGATGCGGACCCGGACCTGGCGGCCGATGGCGACCCCGGTGTCGCGGACCCAGAGGCTGGCCCCGGCGCAGTCGACCCGCAACAGGTGCCAGCGTTGGTCGCGCTCGGCGACCCGACCCTCCAGGACCACGCCGGCGTCCTCGCCCAGGCGGATCGGCAGATCGAGCCGCGCCAGGGTCTCTTGCAGCGGCCCGCTCGCCAGCACCCGGCCGGCCTCCAGCACCACCAGGTGGTCGGCCAGGCGCGCCACCTCGTCCGGGGCGTGGCTGACATAGAGGACGGGGATGGACAGGCGCTCATGCAGCCGCTCAAGGTACGGCAGGATCTCCTGCTTGCGCTGGTGGTCCAGGGCGGCCAGGGGCTCGTCCATCAGCAGGATGCGCGGGTTGACCGCAAGCGCCCGGGCGATGCCGACGCGCTGGCGCTCGCCGCCGGACAGGCGCTCGGGGCGACGCTCCAGCAGCGGGCCGATCCCTAAGAGTTCCACCGCCTGGTCCAGGCCGCTCGGGGCCGCCGTCCCGCCCGGGGCCGGGCTGCGGCGCTGGCCGAAGCGCAGGTTGCCGAGCACCGTGAGGTGGGGGAAGAGGCTCGGCTCCTGGAAGACGTAACCCAGGGGGCGGCGGTGGGTCGGCACCCAGGTGCCCGCGTCCTGCCAGACCTCGCCCTGGAAGGCGAGGCGCCCCTGGGGTGCCCGTTCCAGGCCGGCGATGCAGCGCAGCAGGGTGGTCTTGCCGCAGCCCGAGGGTCCGAACAGGGCGGTCACGCCGCGTCCGGGCAGGCGCTCGTCCAGTTCCAGGCTGAAGCCGGGCCAGGTCAGGCGCAGGCGTACTTCGATCGGGTCCATCGTTTATCCCTTCGGGCGGTTTGGTCGGGCGCTGTAGACCGCCAGCAGCACCAGGAAGGAGAAGACCAGCATCACCGCGGCCAGGCGGTGGGCGTCCCCGTACTCCATGGCCTCGACATGGTCGTAGATCTGCACCGAGGCGACCCGGGTCACCCCGGGGATGTTGCCGCCGATCATCAGCACCACGCCGAACTCGCCCACCGTGTGGGCGAAGGTCAGGATGCCGGCGGTGAGGAACCCGGGTGCGGCGAGCGGCAGGGCGACGCTGAAGAAGGCATCCAGGGGCGAGGCGCGCAGCGTTGCGGCGACCTCCAGTGGGCGTGTTCCCATGGACTCGAAGGCGTTCTGCAGCGGCTGGACCATGAAAGGGAAGGAGTAAAACACCGAGGCCACTACCAGCCCCAAGAAGGTGAAGGGCAGCAAGCCGATGCCCAGGGCCTGCGTCAACTGGCCCACCGGTCCGTTGGGTCCCATCGCGACCAACAGATAGAAACCGAGCACCGAGGGCGGCAGGACCAGGGGCAACGCGACCACGGCACCGACCGGACCCTTCCAGCGCGAGCGGGTGCGCGCCAGCCACCACGCCATCGGGGTGCCGACAAAAAACAGGATGGCCGTGACCAGGCCCGCCAGGCGCAGCGTCAACCAGATGGATTGCAGGTCGGCGTCAGTCAGCATGGATATTTTTCCTCAATGGCGGTGCTGGAAGGTCTTGACCGCGGAGATCAGCAGCACCAACCCCAATCCGGCCATTAGCAGATCGGACGACACGATTCCGAGCAACGACGCACCGATGGCCGCTCCCAGGATCGAGCCCAAGAGCATCCAGACGAAAAGGCTGCGTTGCGTGCGCAGCACCGAAAAGGCCCCCGAGCGGCTATAACGGGCGAAACCGACCAGCATGGTCGGCAGGCTGACCATCAGCGACAGACTTCCCGCGAGCTTGATGTCCACGCCATACAGCAACGCGATGGTCGGGATCAGCAATTCGCCGCCCGCGACGCCAAGCAAGGCCGCGACCATGCCGATCCCGAACCCGGCCGCGAGCCCCACCCCCCAGCGCAGCAGACCGGCGGGGACCAGCGGCTCGGCGGTAGCACCCAGGCCGAACCAAGCCTCCGACAGCATCAACAGCGCCAAGCCCACCAGCAATACCAGAATGATTTGGTCCAGCCAGCGGCGTGGTAGGGTCATGGCGTGCCCGGCCGCCCACCAGGCGCCGATCAGGCTGCCGCCCAGCAGATTCACCACCACGTCCAGGTGCCCGGCCAGCTGCGCCAGCGGGATCTCACCGAGCCGGAACAGGAGGGCGGCCGTGACGACTACCAAGCTCATCGCCTTATTGAAAATGATCGCCTCCAGGGTGGGGCGGCGGAACAACCCGACCAGCACCGGGAGGCGGAATTCCGCCCCGCCGAGGCCGATCAGTCCGCCCAAGGTGCCAATCAGGACCCCGGCGACTAACCCCTGAGCGCCGCGCATCTGCCTGTCAGATCGCATAGCCGAAGGCGCGGATGATGGTCCGGGCCTTTTCGCCTTTGAGGTAATCCATCAACGCGATGACGGCTGGCTTGCCCTCGCCCTGTGCCAGGATCACCGCGTCCTGACGGATGGGTGCATGGAGCTTGCCGGGCACGATCCAGGCCGAGCCCTTGGTGATCTTACCGTTCTCCATCACCTGAGACAGGGCCACGAAGCCCAACTCGGCATTCCCGGTACTCACGAACTGGAAGGTTTGGGCAATGTTCTCCCCGGTCACGAACTTGGGCGCGATCTTATCCAGCAGCCCGAGCCCGGTCAGCACGGCGACCGCGGCGGTGCCGTAGGGGGCGACCTTGGGGTTGGCGATGGCAAGCTTCTGGAAGTCGCCCTTGGCGAGAACCTCACCCTTCTCGTCCACGAATCCCGGTTTGGCCGACCACAGGACCAGGGTGCCGACAGCATAGGTGAACTGGGTCCCGGCCACCGCGGCGCCTTCTTCGAGCAGTTTGATCGGGGTCGCCTCATCGGCGGAGAGCAGCGCCTCGAAGGGCGCGCCGTTCTTGATCTGGGCGTAGAACTTACCGGTGGCGCCGTAGGCCACCTTCACCACATGACCGGACTCCTGCTCGAAGGCGGCAGCGATCTCTTTCATGGGCGCGGTAAAGTTGGCGGCGACGGCCACCTGGACCTCATCGGCGCGGGCGGCGAGGGCCGCCCCCAGGAGCGCGAGGGCGAGCGGGAGTGTGCGGATCGGCGTCATGGTTGAGGCTCCGTTGGGTGTCTGGTTCATGCTGAAAAGAAGGGTGTCGCCCAACCAGGCGCCCAACCCGGCCGTGACCGGGAGGGTGCCGATCAGATGGGGCGCCGGTGTGGATCGGCCGCCATCGCTACTTGCCCCTATATAGCGCGGCATATAGCGCCAGGCGCCATTTAAGATTCAAAACACAGGCCGCGTCAAGGGGCGCTATGCTTGAGTCTGGTGTTCTCCGTGGCCTACACTGCGCCGGTCGTAGCGGTCCGCCGCCGACCCGAGGCGCTCAGTCCCATTTCCCATCTATCGAGATTTATCATGAAAATCAGTGCACGCAACCAGTTCAGCGGGACCGTCGGTGCGGTCAAGGCCGGTGCCGTCAACAGCGAGGTGGAACTGGTGCTCCCGGGTGGCGAGAGGATCGTCGCCGTGGTGACCAATGAAAGCGTCACGGGCCTGGGTCTCAAGGCCGGTGCGGCGGCCGTGGCCTTGGTCAAGGCGTCCTCGGTGCTGGTGATGACCGACAGCGCGGGGCTGCGTCTGAGCGCCCGCAACTGTTTGGCAGGAACCGTGAAGTCGCTGAACCTGGGGCCGGTGAATGCCGAGGTGACCATCGCCCTGGCCGGTGGCACCGAGGTCCATGCCACCATCACGCACGGCGCGGCGGCCGAACTGGGGCTGCAGCAAGGCGGGGCGGCCACGGCGGTATTCAAGGCGCCGTCCGTGATCCTCGGCGTCCCGGCCTGAGGACCCAGGGTGCGGTCCGGCGGCGCAGGCTGACGGCCACCGCGTCGTGCCGAGCCCCCTGCTGGCCATCCTCGTCTTAGGCGCCTTTTCCCAGGTCGCCCAGGCGGTGTTGATCCGTGAGGGGCTGGTGGTCTTCTACGGCAACGAGGTGGGTCTGGGGGCCTTCTACGGGAGCTGGCTGCTGTGGCTGGCGGCGGGTGCGGCGGCGGCCCTGGGCTGGGAGGGGCGCCGGGGGGCGCGCCCGGGACTGGATGCCGGGGCGGCGGCACTGCCTGCCCTGCGCCTGATCCTGTGCGCCCTGCCGCTGGTCCTGGTCGGGCAGGTCCTGGCCCTGCGCTCGGTGCGCTGGTTCCTGGACGTCTCGGCGAGCGAGTTCGTCCCCCTGGGCGACCTGTTTCTGGCCGTGACGCTGGTGAACCTGCCGGGCGGGGTGCTGCTCGGGCTTGCCTTTGCCCTGACCTGCGCGGCCTTGGGCGAGCGCGGCGCCGTCGTGGGGCCGGTCGCCCGGACCTATGTCGCGGATGCGCTGGGGGCGCTCCTGGGCGGGCTGCTGTTCACCTTCGTCCTGATCCGCCGGCTGGGTCCGGTCGCGACCCTGGGCCTCACGACCGCCGCCATGGCGCTGACCGCTGTGTTCCTGGCGCCGCCGCGCACCGGCCCGGGGCCTGTCATGGTCCTCCCGGCGCGCGCCTGGCTCCCCTTGACCCTGGCCCTCACCGGCCTGCTGCTGACGCTGCCCCCGATCGCCCGCCCCCTGGACCAGGCCCTGGAGCGCTGGCGCTTCGCGAGCCTCCAGCCCGGGATGGAACTGCTGGACGCACTCGATACCCCTTACGGTCATCTGGCCGTCGCCCGCCTGGGGGCCCAGACCTCGGTGGTGGCGGACGGTCAGGTCCAACAGAGTTTTCCCCTGCCCCTGGAGGTGGAACGCCAGGCCGCCTATTTCCTCGCCCAGGCCCAGGGCGAAGACCAGGCGGCGCGCCGCGTCCTGCTCCTGGGCGGCTACCCGGGCGGGCTGGCGGCGGGGCTCCTGCGCTATCCGGTGACGCGGATCGATCAGGTGGAACAGGATCGCGCGGCCTTCGAGCGGGTGCGGCCCTACCTGGACGAGGCCGGGCGGGCGGCCCTGGATGACCCGCGCCTGACCCTGCACTTTGCCGACGCCCGCCGCTTCCTGCGCCTGCGCGAACCCGGGATGACCTACGACCTGATCCTGTCCCTGGACGCGACCCCCGCGAGCGCCGCCGGCAACCGTCTCTTCACCCGCGAGGCCTTCGACCTGGCGCGTGCCCGGTTGGCCCCGGGCGGGGTCTTCTGCACCCAGGTGAGTGCCGCCTCCAACTATGTGGGGCGGGCGGTGGGCGGCTACGCGGGCTCGGTCTACCGGACCCTGAAGGCGGTCTTCCCGACCGTCGTCCTGGTCCCCGGCAACCCGCAGGTCTTCTGTGCGGGTGAGGCCTCCGCGCGCCTGACGGAGGACCCGGCCGAACTCCAGCGCCGCTATCTGGCCGCCGCGCCGGCGCGGCACAGCCTGCCGTCCGGGACCTTCGCGACCCTGCTGCCGGCGCCGGATCTGGCCTATCTGCACGCCCGGCTCGACGGCGCCGAGGCGATGGGGGCGGTCAATACCGACGCCCGGCCGGTGACCTACTATCTGAACATGGTCCTGTGGGGTCAGTTCAGCGGGTCCGGATTCGTGGACTGGCTGGCGGGGCTGCAGCGGCTCGGACCCTGGCCCTATCTGATCCCGCCCCTGCTGTTCGTCGCCCTGTGGCTGCTGCGGGCACTGCTGGAGGGCGGGGCAGGGCCGGCGCGGGCGCGCACGGGCGGGGTCGTCGCCCTGGTCGTGATCGGGTTCATCGCCATGGCGGGCCAGTTGGCGCTGCTTTTCAGTTATCAGGCCCAGGTGGGACTGGTCTTCGAGCGGGTGGCACTGCTCAACGGGCTCTTCATGACCGGGCTCGCGCTCGGCGGCGGCGCGGCGCGGCCGCTCGCGGCCGGGCGGCGGGCGGACCTGCACCTGATGGGCCTGCTGGCGGCTGCGGCCCTTGGTCTCGCGCTGCTGCCGACGGCCCTGGAGGGCCTGGCGACCCTGGGTGAGGGTGTCCGGGAGGCGGGCTATCTCGCCCTGACGCTCGCCTTGGGGCTGGTGGCCGGGGCCGGTTTCACCCTCTGTGTCGGTTTCGGTCAAGGCACGGCCGGCGCCTCGGCCCTGCGCGGGGGGGGCCTGGCGATGGCGGCGGACAGCCTGGGCGGGGCCCTGGGCGGTCTGGTCACCGGGGCCCTGATGGTCCCGATCCTGGGGGTGGCGGTGACCTGCCGCGTCCTGGCCGTGCCGGCGCTGCTGGCCCTGGTGCCGCTGGCCTACCGGCGCCTGGTGCCGGCCGCGCGCCCGGGTCCCCGCGCGCGGGCGTCCTTTCCCTGGCCGGGGGTCGGCTGGGGGCTGCTCTATGGCGTGCTGCTGGTCTATGCCTGGCACCTGGCCGCGCTCCAGGCGCGTCCGGGGCCGCAGGTGCGGTTCGATCAGGAGGCCCTGGCGCAGCTCAGCGGTTCGACCCGGTTCACGCCGGTGGAGTCGCCCTTCGTCCACTATCTGGGCGGCGCGGCGGGGGACGGTGAGCCGCAGACGGTGACCCTGGCGAGTGCCGCCGCGGGCCCTGGCGTCAGCGGCTTCGCCGGGCCGATCCAACTGCTGCTCGCGCTTGGGCGCGACGGGACCCTGCGCGGGGTGCGCCTGCTCGACTCCCGGGAGACGCCGTCCTATATCGCCGGGATCGAGACCTGGCTCGCCGGGCTGGCCGGCGCCGACCTGGCCCAGGCGCCCCTGTCGTTGGCGCGGGTGGACGGGTTGAGCGGGGCCACGGTGACCAGCCGGGCGGTCCTGGCGACGCTCAACGACGCCGCCCGGCGGGCGACCCGGGTCGCCTTCGGGCGGCCCCTGCCGCCCCCGGCCGCGGCACCCGCGGGCGGTGCCGATTGGGGGCTGGGTGCCACGGCCGTCTTGGTCCTCCTGTTCTTCCCGGTCTATTTCTCCGGCAGTGCGCGGGCGCGGCTGCTCTTGCTGGCCGCCGCCCTGGGCGTGCTGGGCCTGTGGCTCAATACCCTGGTGACGGAACTGGACCTGGTGAACCTCAGCCAGGGCCATGCGGCACCCCCGGCCGAGAACCCCCAGCGCTGGCTGCTGCTCGGCTTCGTGGCGGTCAGCTCGGTCCTGTTCGGCCAGGTCTGGTGCGGCTTTCTGTGCCCCTTCGGCGCGCTGCAGGAATTCGTCTCCCGCCTGGGGCGCCGACTGGGTCTGCGGACCTGTCCGGACCGGCCCCTGGAACAGGCGGTACGCTATCTCAAGTTTCTGTTGCTGGCCGCGCTCCTGGTCCTGGTCTGGACCACGGGGGAGGGCGCCTGGGCGACCTTCAACCCGATGCAGCAGGTCTTCGGCGGGCAACTGCGTGGGTGGATGCTCGTCCTGACCGGGGCGGTCATCGCCGGGTCCCTGGTCTATTATCGCTTCTGGTGCCGTTATCTGTGCCCCCTGGGGGCCTTCCTCGCCCTGGGCAACAAGCTGGCGCTGCTGCAGCGGCTGGGTCCGCGGCGGCGCTTCGAGCACTGCGACCTGGGGGTCAAGGGCGACCACGATCTGGACTGCATCCGCTGTCACCGCTGCCTGACGGGGCGCGATACCCATCTGGCGCGGGGGCCGAAGGTGCCCGACCGGTGCGCGGACCCTTGCGGGCCGCTATAGTTGGAAGGTGGCCGCCGGCCGAAACGATGATCAAGGCCGCCTTGGCGGCCCGCCAAAAGAGGAAGCGATGACTAATCCCCCGTATCCGCTCGCCCATTTCCTGTTGATTGCGCTGCTGCCCGCATTGTTCAGTATGTCCGTCGCGGCGCAGGACGAGACCGCCGCGCCGGTGGCCGCCGCCCCGGCAGTGGACGGCGGTGCCGCGGCCGGCACCCGGGCCCGCTTGCCCGAACAGGACCGCTGGTTCGGCATGATCTCGGATCTCCATTTCGATCCGTTCTACGACCCGTCCCTGGTCGCCCGTCTGGCCGCCGCCGAACCGTCGCGGTGGGAGGAGATTTTTGCCGCGTCATCCATCACCACACCGAGCGCCTCCGGCAGCGATACCAACTTTCCGCTGTTCAAGTCGGCCCTGGAGTCGCTCGCCAAGGATGCCGCGCGGCTCGACTATGTGATCTTCGGCGGTGATTTTTTCAGCCACGGGTTCCGTCAGAGCTATGACGCTTACGCCGCGGACAAGTCGCCGGCCGCTTACGAGCGATTCATGACCAAGACCCTGGAATACGTTGCAGGTGCCTTGAAAAAACACTTGCCACACACGCCGATCATCGCCGCCCTGGGCAACAGCGATGCGTTCTGCGGGGACTACATGATAGCGCCGGCCGGGGCCTTTCTCTATGATAGCAGCGCCGTGATGGCGGCGCTGTCCGGGGACGCTCGGGGGTTTGGCTCTTACCCCGAAATCGGCGCCTATGTGCGGCCCCATCCCAGGACCCCGAATCACTATTTCGTCGTACTGGATAATCTCTTTCTCTCAGTCAATTACGAAAACAAGTGCGGCTTGCGTGACACCGATCCGGCGGCGGCCCTCGGGCTGTGGCTGGAGGCGACCCTGTATCGCATGAAGCGACTGAATGCACAGGTCACCCTGATTATGCATGTGCCATTGGGAATCAATGATTTCTCCTCGATCCAGGCGTGTCAGACCGGGGGTTCCCCGCAAAGCAATCTCACGGCCGCCGGTGAGCGTTCGATCCTCAGTATCCTGCGGCGCTATCCCGAGCGGATCACCGCGATCTTTTCCGGACACACGCACATGGACGAGTTCCGTGTGCTGGCGGACGAGGCGGGTAAACCATTCGCGTTCGAGCGCGTGGTCCCGTCCATCAGCCCGATCTACGGAAACAATCCCGGCTACCAGGTCTACCGTTACGATCGGTCCACCGGCGCACCGGTCGACTATGTGACAATGACCTACAAGGAAGCAACCGACACGGGCGGCACATCGCAGTGGACTAAGGAATATGGCTTCGAGGAGGCCTACGGGGTTGGGCCGCTGACGCCGTCGAGCCTGACCCTGCTGTCGGCAGGAATCATTTCCGATCCGAACCTGCGCACCAAATTCATCGCCTACTACGGCGGTGAAGCGAGCCCCGGACCCATCCCGGCCGGCAGCTGGCAGTCACCCGCCTGCGCCTTGACGAATCTCGACGCGCAATCGTTCTCGACCTGCTGTGTTGGGGTCTCCCGGTAACTCGTCGTTGTCGTTGTCGTAATCGTAATCGGAGAAACGATGCAATTCGGGGTGCGGGCCTCGATCATAATCCCGGCCACTGGGAGCGCCGCACCCCAGTGCGGCGCGATCTCGCTGGCGACCGCGGCCTTGCGTGCTGCGGACAGGGCGGGCCGCACTGGGGTGCGGCGCTCCCAGTCGGTCGGCCTGAAGGCCGACCGACACACCGCGGTGGCCGGAACGATGATCGAGGCCGGGGTGCGAGAGAATCCGGGGCGCTACGATAGCCTCGATTACGACCACGACCACGGTGCGAAAAATATTCTCTAATGGATTTGTTTAATTTATTAATGAACCGTGCCCAAGCTGTCTGACCATGAACCTGTCGACGCGACATTGGCACGCCCGTGAGGCGCGCTTCCTCGGCCTCATTGCACTGAGCTTGGTGCTGATCGTCCTCGGCCTGGGGGACGCGCTGCGCGTTGCCGCGCAGCCCGGCAGCGGTTACCGCGTGCTCGATCGCAAGGCCCTGGAGCGGCGCATCCAGGCCGGGGAGCTCAGTGAGCGGGAGGCCGGCTGGTATCATCCATCGACCCCGGATGAGACCCAAGGCCGTTAAGTTAAGCCACGCTGGCTCCCACGCTCCTGCGTGGGAGCAAGGGCGGGCGCTCCGCGTCCATTGATAAGACGGGACGCGGAGCGCCCGCCCGGCATTCCCACGCAGGAGCCTGGGAACGAGACGCCGACAACGACAACGACAACGACAACGAAAATGGTGCTACAGGCGGTCCCGAATGGAATTGTTTAACTTATCAGTGAACCGTTCCCAAGGCTCCTTGACCAAGGCCCAACACCGATGACTGCCGTCACCTGCGAACTCTGCCCGCGCGCCTGCGTGATCCCCGAGGGGGCGGCGGGGGATTGCCGTATCCGGGTCAATCTCGGCGGGCGGCTGCGTGCCACGACCTATGGGCGGCCCTCCGCTATCCATGTCGATCCGATGGAGAAGAAGCCCCTGTACCACTTTCACCCCGGGTCGCAGGTCTTTTCCATCGCCACCGCCGGGTGCAACCTGCATTGTCTCAACTGCCAGAACTGGCAACTGTCACAGCGCGGCGGTGAGGAGATGGAGGAGGTCTATCGCGCCGACCCGGCGCAGTTGGTCGCGGCGGCGCGGGACGCGGGGTGCCGCTCGCTCGCCTACACCTATTCCGACCCGATCGTCTGGTATGAATATGTCGAGGACAGCGCCGTGCTGGCCCGCGCCCAGGGGCTTGCCAATGTCTTCGTCACCGCCGCCTATATCAACCGCAAGCCCTTGCGGCGGCTGTGCCGGGTGCTGGATGCTACCAATGCGGATCTGAAGGCGTTCGACGACGGCTTCTATCGGCGGGTCAACGGGGGGACCCTGAAGCCGGTCCTGGAGGCCCTGGTGACATTCCGGGAGGAGGGGGTCTGGACCGAGCTGACCAATCTGGTGATCCCGACCCTGAACGATGACCTGGCCATGATCCGGCGCATGGCCCGCTGGATCGTCGCCGAGCTGGGGGCCGACACCCCGCTGCACTTCAGCCGCTTCCACCCCGAGTACCGGATGCGCAACCTCCCGCCGACCCCGGCCGCGACCCTGCAACAGGCGCGCGCCGAGGCGCAGGATGCGGGCCTCAGGTATGTCTATATCGGCAATGTCATGGGGGACGCGGGCAACTCGACCTACTGCCCCCGCGACGGGACCCTGCTGATCGGGCGCAGCGGTTTTGTCATTACCCATTATGGGCTGACGGCGCAGGGGCGCTGCCCGACCTGCAATGATCCGATCCCCGGGGTCTGGTAGTCCCTGGTAGTCCCTGGTGGTCCAAGAAAGATGAAGAGGGGGCGGAAATGAACGCAAATGAACGCAAATGGCGGACTGGCCAGGTGACGCGGACCCTGGCGTCGGCGCGCCGGCTCTTGGGCCTGGATCCTTATCCCGGCCGCAGGGAAACCGGAGGTCGAGGCTTTAGCCGGTCGACATTGCCTGTCAGCGGCCCTGGTCCGGCTAAAGCCTCGACCTCCGGTTCGCGACCGCCCGGGGACGGCCGGAACCATGATCAACGCCTGTCCCGGCGAGGCTTCCTTGGTCTTTGCGTCGGCCTGCTTGGCCTGACCTGCCCCCCGCTCGGGGCGCCCGGCCGGCAGTCCGGTCGCGCCGACGGGGGCGACGCGGCCCCCCCGGCGCTGGCCGCCGGGCCGCGCGAGCGGGCATTACACGAGGCGAACCTCTATCGACCCCACGATCTTGCCGGATGAGGACCCCACCATGGAATACGCCCTGAGTGCCTTCAATGCGCCGTGCGGCAGAGCCGGCAAATTCGCTCTTATTTGCGTTCATTTGCGTTCATTTGCGGACAATCTTCTGTCCGCCGCGTCCGCCGCGCCGCTCCGCGTCCTGCTGCTGCTCGGTCTGACCCTCCTGGGTCCGGGCGTCACGGTGGCCGCGGGCCTGCGCGAGAGCGCCCTGGCCGGGTCCTGGTACCCCGCGGACCCGGCGGCGCTCGGTGCGCGCGTGGACGGCTTTCTATCCGCCGCCCGGACCCGGCCGCCGGCCGGGACCATCCGCGCGCTGATCGTCCCCCACGCCGGCTATGACTACAGTGGGCCTACCGCGGGGGCGGGCTACGCCCTGGTCAAGGGCCAATCCTACCGCCGGGTGCTGATCCTGGCACCCTCGCACCACAGCGGCTTTCGCGGCCTCTCGGTCGACGCGGTGGACGCCTATCGCACCCCGCTGGGCGAGGTCCCGCTGGACCTGGAGGCGGTGCGGACCCTGCGCGCCTCGCCGCTGGTGCGCGCCGATGGGGACGCCGGGGGCGCCGAGCACAGCATCGAGATCCAACTCCCCCTGCTGCAACGCGCCCTGGCCCCCGGCTGGCGCCTGGTCCCGGTCCTGGTGGGGGACTTGGCGGGTGCCGACGACCGCACCGCGGCCGAACTGCTGCGCCCGCTGGCGGATGCTGATACCCTGGTGGTGGTCTCCAGCGACTTCACCCACTACGGGCCGCGTTTCGGCTATCTGCCCTTTGCCCTTGACGGTCAGATCGCGGGGCGCCTCGAAGACCTGGACGGCGGGGCCATCGAGCGGATTCTGGCCAAGGACGCGGCGGGCTTTCTCGCCTACCAGGCGCGCACCGGGGTCACCATCTGCGGCTATCGGCCGATCGGCATACTGCTGCGGATGCTCGGGCCCGGGGCGCGGTTGGAGCGCATCGCCTATGCCACCAGCGGGGCCCTGACCGGGGACTATCGCAACTCGGTGAGTTATGCGGTGTTGGTGGTGACTGATCCCGCACCCTTGGCGGCTGCGGCCCCGGACTTGCCGCAGGCCGGCGCCGTGCACTCCGCAACGCAAACGCAGCCCACGGCACCGAGCCGGCCTTCGGCGGCTGCGGCGCCACCCTCGGAGTCGGACCTCAAGGCCCTGCACCAACTCGCGATTCTCTCCTTGGACCGGGCCGTTCTCGGCCCCTCGGCGGAGCGCGACGAGGCCGCCCGCCAGGTCGCGGCGGCACTCCCGGACCACCTGCGCGCCCCCGCCGGGGCCTTCGTCACGCTCAAGCTCCATGGGGAACTGCGCGGTTGCATCGGCACCATCGAGCCCCGGGAACCCCTGGATCGTGCGATCATCGCCAACGCGGACAACGCCGCCCGCCGGGACCCGCGCTTCAACCCGGTGGCGCCCGCCGAGCTCAGGGACCTGGAGGTGGAGGTCAGTGTACTGACGCCGCCGCGCCCCATCGCCTCCTGGGAGGCGTTCCGGGTCGGGGAGGAGGGCATCGTCCTGAGCAAGGACGGGCGCCGGGCGGTGTTCCTGCCGGAGGTCGCCCTCGAGCAGGGGTGGACGCGGGAAGAGACCCTGTCCTACCTGGCGCGCAAGGCCGGGCTGCCCGCGGACGCCTGGCGTGACGGGGCGAGCTTCACCGTCTTCACCACCACCAAGTATGCGGCGCCTTATCCGACGACAGCGCCGAGGCGCTGAACTCGATAATGAACGCAAAGATCACCAACCACCATCGCGGACCTCTGACCTTATGGAACTCACCCCCCTGCAACGCACGACCCTGCCCTGCGGCCCGCTGGCCTATCGCCAGACGGGCAGCGGCACGCCCCTGATCCTGATCCACGGCTG
>Ga0247840_10005623_pt1 | contig 18723 bp, 23 predicted proteins | sample LaCruzMarch2015__FD_192404 | JGI IMG/M metagenome (GOLD analysis project Ga0247840, IMG submission 192404) | Freshwater microbial communities from meromictic Lake La Cruz, Castile-La Mancha, Spain - LaCruzMarch2015_17m | ecosystem: Environmental > Aquatic > Freshwater > Lake | place: Spain... | reverse complement strand
GTCGTGGCGAGCGACCCTCGTTATCGTGATGCGAGGTTTCGGTTCTCATGGTCGCCGGAGCCTTTTGCCAGCGCTGAGAGCAATGTCACCGCGCCCGTAGGCCTTGTCGTGGGTGCGCGGGAGCTCTCTAGCGTAATTAAACCTTGAAATGATCCATATGGTTTGAAGAAATAATGCTAATAATATCCTAATTGCATAAGAGCATTTCGCGATTTTCCAACGTAAAATGCTCTAAATTTGCTCCATGGCGTCCATGAGCGTGATCGTCAATTTGAGGAAGTCGGCCTCGGTGATGATGCCTTTGAGCTTGCCGCCATCGACCACAGGTAAGCAGCCGTATTTATGGTGGAGCAGAATCTCAGCAACCTCGCGCAAAGGAGTCTCGGAGGGGATGGTTTTTATGTCCTTGCGCATGATTTCACCGATAGGGATGCCCAAGTCGATTTCGTCTTGGATTGATTTGTCTACATCGGCGAATCGGGATATCGTGGCGCTCAAGAGGTCGCGATGGGTGACCAAACCGATGAACTCGTAGTCATTGTTGACGATCGGTATGTGGCGTATGCGGGCCAGCGACATCATCGAACGCGCCATGCGTAGCGAGTCGTTTTCTTTCAGGGTGAAAACTTCCAGGGTCATGAGATCCTTGGCTTTCAACATAAGGAACACCTCAGTGCGACGCGTCGCGTTCGTCATGGATTATTCTCCGTGGGAAACTCCTAACATCGGCATGGGGTATCGCGCAAGGCCGTAGCAGGAGAATCCCGCCAGTTCCGGTACGGGAAAATCCATGCAGTTTGTTGACTTGGAGGCGGAAATCTGTTTTGGAACCGCATGCCGTCCGTTTGCTGGCGGGCAAGCAGCCATGGACTCAGAGGAGCCACGCGTGCAAATCGACTTGAAGCGCAACCGCGAGCGGATGGTCCGCGAGCAGATCGAGGCCCGGGGGATCAAAGACCCGGCCGTGCTCGCGGCTATGCGTAAGACGCCACGGCATGTTTTTGTCCAGGAAGCTCTCCAGTATCAGGCTTACGAAGATCATCCGCTGCCCATCGGCCACAACCAGACCATTTCGCAGCCGTATATCGTGGCCCTGATGTCCGAACAACTAGAGGCCAAACCCGGGATGACCGTCTTGGAAATTGGCACAGGCTCGGGCTACCAGGCCGCGATTCTTGCAGAGATGGGCCTGGAAGTCTATACCGTGGAGCGTTTGCGCGAGCTGCACGTCAGCGCGCGCGAACTGCTCATGCGCATGAAATATTTTCAGATCCGGCTCAAGCTTGATGACGGAACTTTGGGTTGGCCCGAGAAAGCCCCCTTTGACCGCATCATTGTCACAGCCGGAGGCCCGAACGTGCCGGCGCCCTTGGTCGAACAACTCAAGGACCCGGGGATCTTGATCATCCCCGTCGGGGATGCCCAGCGCGTTCAAGAGCTTGTCCTCATCCGCAAAAACCGCGGCAAGGTCATACGCGAAAACAGAGATGGCGTGCGCTTCGTCGATCTGATCGGAAAATTCGGATGGTGATGGAGAGGGGGGAAAGGCGCGGCGTGCAGTTTTCTGCATTCGAGTTGCCTGGTCTTCCTGCTTCACCACCCATTAATAATCGGTTCGCGCCAGTGATTTCAGAATCTTGACGGTGTTTGTCGAAGAATTTCGCAGGAGAGGGCAGCTTTCGTTTTATTGAGTGTTGTGCTAGAGTGAACTATATGCTCGCGCGATGACGCGTGACGGGCGTAGAAAGGGAGTCAGGTATGGAATCAGGATGCGGATCGTGCCCGAGTGGCAAAAAAGACGGGAAAAAGATCGCTGGGACTGCCATTCAAGACCAGATAATCAGCACGGCCCTTTCTCGGATTAAATACAAGCTCTTCATCATGAGCGGCAAGGGAGGCGTTGGAAAAAGCTCCATCGCGGTCAACATCGCCGCGGCCCTGGCTGCCAAGGGCTACAAAGTCGGACTCATGGACGTGGATATTCATGGCCCGAGCGTGCCCAACCTGCTGGGGCTCAAAGGCCAACTCGAAGCCGGGCCGGGCAAAAGCATCAACCCAAAAATGTTCAACGAAAACCTGGCCGTGGTCTCCATGGACTCTCTGCTCCAAGACCAGAACCAAGCCGTGCTCTGGCGCGGCCCGATGAAACACGCAGCCATCCGCCAATTTATCGCAGACGTGAACTGGGGCGAACTCGACTATTTGGTCATCGACTCCCCGCCCGGGACCGGTGACGAACATATGACGGTGCTCAAGACCATTCCCGACGCGCTGTGCGTCATTGTCACCACCCCTCAGGAATTATCCCTGGCCGATGTGCGCAAAGCCATCAACTTTCTTCAATACGCGCAGGCCAACGTTCTGGGCGTGGTGGAGAACATGAGCGGGCTGATTTGTCCGCATTGCCGCGGCGAAATAACTTTGTTCAAGAAGGGTGGTGGCATGGAACTTGCTAAGAAGTATGGACTGGCTTTTCTGGGGGCCATACCATTGGACCCAGCCACGGTTGTGGCCGGAGACCTTGGGACTCCGGTGGTGCTTTTGCCAGAAGACACGCCGGCCAAACACGCCTTGCTCGCTTTGGCCGAGGCCGTGGCCAAGGCCGCGGAAAACTGTCTCGAGGCTGCCTCCAGCATACATGCCTGACCACTTTTTCCCCCAAAAAGGGGCGGCGTACGCAGAGGTCGGATGCAATGGTTACGCAGGGGTTGCGATACGCGAAGTTCGCATGGGCAATGGCAATGCTCTGTCTGGCGCTGGTGGCGCTGGACGCGGCGCGGTCCGAGGCCGATTCGGTGATCTACTACCGCCGCGACGAGCAGGGAACGTTCAAGTTCACGAATCGCAAGACAAGTTCTCCGCAGTACAAGATATTTTATGTCTTCAAGGAAATCATGCGGCGCTGTCCGAACGTGAACAAAGGCAAGGTTCTCGAATTAGCGCGACATTACAGCAGGATACACAAACTCGACGAACGGCTGATCCAGTCGGTCATCGAGGTAGAATCTGGTTTTGACGCTGGCGCGGTCTCTTCGGCCGGCGCCGAGGGCTTGATGCAGATCATGCCCGCCACGCAAAAAGATCTCGGCGTGGTCAACTCCTTTGATCCTGCTGAAAACATCGAAGGGGGCATTCGCTACCTGCGGCAAATGGTTGACCGTTTCGGCACGATAGAATTGGCTTTGGCCGCGTATAACGCTGGCCCCAGCAACGTGGAAAAATACAAGGGCATCCCCCCATTTGACGAGACCAGACGTTACATAAAAAAAGTCATGGCCTCTTATGAACGCATGAAGGTCCAACAATGAATCTAAATCTGGCGAACAGGATTACCCTGATACGCATTTTTGCCATCCCTGTGCTGGTCGTACTGTTGTCGTTTCCCAATCGCATCAATTGTCTTTTTGCCATGTTGTTTTTCATAGCCGCCTCGCTCACCGATTTGCTCGACGGAGTGATTGCCAGGCGCCACAACTTGGTCAGCACCTTTGGCAAGTTCCTCGACCCCCTGGCTGACAAGCTTCTCATCAGTTCGGTCTTGATCATGCTCGTGCAGCTACAGGACGAAAACAGCAGCTCTTGGGTTCCGGCCTGGGTTGCGGTCGTGATCATCGGCCGCGAGCTGATGGTCACGGGCCTGCGCAGTCTCGCCGTGGACAAGGGGATGATCATCGCGGCCGATACCTTCGGAAAGTTGAAGACCATCCTCCAGATCGTGGCCTTGTGCCCGCTCATGTTGCATTACCCCTGGTTCGGCGTCGACGTCGTGCCCCTTGGGAAGATTATGCTTTACATCGCCCTGGCAATGACCGTATTTTCAGGTGGGAATTATTTGTACAGATTCTATTGTTACTGGCGGGACACGGAGCGCAAGGCCTGATCCGTCAGCTCGCCTTGGGTGAGACTGGCATCAGGGCGCGGCCCGTAGTTGGCCCGTAGTTGACCCGTAGTTGGAAAGGAAACGAGAGCCCAGCGCATGCACAAACAGCTGACCGTGAATCTCAGACTGCGTCTGAAGAATTGTTTGCAGACGATACTGGACCTGGAGTCCGATTTGGCGCGACTGGAAATGGGGCGCGTGCTGCTCAAAGACTATTCCCTGCTGCGGGCTTTTGCCGACAACACGAGGGCAATTGCCTTGCAAGAAGACGAGGTTGCGCGTATCGAACAAGCCACGGGGAGTTTACTCGATGAGCTGAAACTTCCGCTGTCGCTCGTGTACACGTCCGAGTCTCAACACAGGGTCATGCAATAGTACGCGGCATGGCTTGGACTAAAATTTTATTGGGAATCATTATCCTTCTCAATCTCGTATTGGCGTATCGCCTGATCTGGAGCGGGCACGGAGTTTTTGCCTATCGCGAATTGAAGGTGCGCTACACAGAAATGGAGAAGAAGTTCGAGGAGTTGACTAACCAGACACTCGTGCTGAGCCAGGAAATCCGTCTGCTCAAGTCGGACAGGGGCTATATCGAAAAAATGATCCGGCAACATATGAACTTTGTAAAACCAGACGAAATATTGTACATTTTCCCGAACACGTCCCCTGAAGCCTCTCCTGGAGCTGGCCCGGATGATGACAAAAATTGAGTGGTACAAAGAAGTCCTTGCGATTGAGCCCAATTCCAAGGTCTTTTTCCCTCTCGCCAAATTGCTCATCGAGACTGGTGACATAGCCGACGCCCAGCAGGTTTTAGCGCAGGGAATCGACAGGCATCCGGAATACTTCGAAGCCAAGTTTTTGCTCGTGGACGTGCTCCAACAACTGGGCAGAGCCGAGGAGACGCGTAGGCAAGTCTGGGAACTGACCACGAAGATGTCTGGGTATGCTGCGTTTTGGAAGGAATGGGGCTGCATGCTCTCTGGTCAGGAAAAAGGCCGCGATCTTGCCCTGGCCGTGCAATTTTTAGCAGCCTCATTTCAAGGGGCGCCCATCTCCTGGGCCGAGGTCATAGAACAAGGATTGATCGCCCTGGGACACGGCGCTCCATCCGCAGCGCGGCCCAAGCCCGCCCCGGATCTCAAGTCTGAGGCGCCGGCCACGCCGGCCCAGGCTCCTGCGTCGGCGCGATCTTCCCAGGAAGAGCAGCTTCCGGTCATGGAACAGGCTCAACCCGAAGTTGTCGCGGTTTTGGCCCCAACTCCCGCCGGCGGGGCGGGGGTCGCAGAAATAACTGCGCGCGTGCTTGCGGCTGAACCAGCAGATGAAGACGAGTCCGATGAAGAGGAAGAAACGTTTTCATTGCGCACGCGCACCATGGCCGAGCTGCTCGCTGAGCAGGGCGATCATGTTGGCGCGTTGGATATTTACCGCGAGCTGCATGCTGCGACCCCGCCAGGGCAAGAAAGTGACGACCTGGCGCGACGTATTGACAAGATGATCGCGCGGATGCAGGAAAAGCCTGGCAAGGCCGACGCGAACGGTGCTAGGCGGGGTGGCTCTGCTGCGTCCGGCGCCTCGGGTGTCGCTGACGCGCATGACGCCGCCGGCGCCCATGAGGCTGGTGGATTGCGTTCCAAGAAGAAATTGATGAGCGCTCTAGAGAAACTAGCTCAACGGCTCGAAGCGCGGGCCTCTGGCTAGCCTGCGTGTTCGTCTGGTTTGAATGAATATCATTGAAGCAAAGGGGTAGGGTTTTGAACAAAGCAATCTTTCTTGCTGTTTCGTTTCTTTTCTGCGCACCTATGTTGTTTGTGGGATGCACCTACACGCAGAATACTATGAAAGAAACAAAAAAGATGTACAAAAAGTATGTACTGCCTGGAGCGTCGGTCGATCTGGATGCTTCGTCCCTAAGCGAGGATTCGCAACTGCGGCTCGCCGCGCTCATGAAGCCTGTTGACTGGCCTATTTTTGAGCTCTATCGTTACCTCGACGGAAAGGATTCCAAGCCTGATGAAGAGTGGTTCCAGATCCTCTTTACGCGTTTCAACTGGTTAAGCGGTGTGATGGTCGTCGATACCACGGGGAATACAGTCTTCAAGTATCCCTCTGTCTCGCTCAAGACGTACAACGTCCAGGCTCTGGTAGACTTTGGCGAAGCTTGGAAGGACCACAAAGTTCGGTCTTTTGCCGAGGTCAACGAGCTCGGGCCCGAGGTGTATATGGCGTCGCCCCTTTTCGAGGACAGTGAGTTCAAGGGCCTGCTCATCGTGCATTTCGACCCTCGCAAGCTGTTGGAGCGATGTACTGCGCCCGACGAGCTCATGATGATCAGCCCCAATGGCGTGCTCTGGCCGGGCAAGAGTCCGGAGGTCGCCTCGGCCTTGGGCCAACTGGAATGGGAGAAGGTCCGCAAAGGCAAGGATTTCGGCGACTATTCCATGGGTGAAACAAAATATTATTGGGTCGCGCACGACATCGGGCATTATTCGGTCATTTTTGCGGCCGAGCGATGGAAACCAGCCGCCGAGCCCGCGGCCCAGGCCCCCAGCGCTACGCCTGGCGCCGATACTCCAGCGAACTCCCCGACCTCTTTGGCGCCGGAGCCGCCGCCTGCCACGGTCGAGACCCCGGTGGCTAGCGAACCAGCTCCGGCCGTTGAACCCCAAAAGGCGCCCGATAAGAGTAAGAAAAAGAAGAAAACGCAGTAATCCCGCGTCCGCACAGCGCGAAACGCAGAGACTTGGTCGTACGGCGAGCCTTTTAGAGGCTTTCCATTCACGAATGAGATACAGGAGGCTAGCTATTATGTCCCGAGGGCAGATAACCGTCACCGAACACATGCTTTATCACCAAAAGCGCAGGCCCGAAGCCACAGGGCGCTTTACCAGAATCCTTTACGATCTCATCCTCGCGGCCAAGATCGTGTCGCGCGAGGTGAACAAAGCTGGCTTGGTCGATGTCCTGGGTTTCACCGGCGACATCAACGTCCAGGGCGAAAAAGTCAAGAAACTCGACGAGTACGCCAATCGCATTTTTTTGCACCGCATGGAGCGCTCCGGAGCGCTTTGCGCCATGGCTTCGGAAGAGGTTGAGGACATGATCCCAATCTCCAACGAATTTGAGCATGGCGACTACATTTTGATTTTCGATCCGCTTGACGGTTCGTCGAACATTGACGTCAACGTGAATATCGGCACAATTTTTTCCATCTTGCGCCGCAAAAGCCCCTCCGACACGCCCGTGACGCTCAAAGACATGCTCCAGAAAGGTGCAGAGCAGGTTGGGGCAGGGTATTTTCTCTACGGTACGTCCACCATGCTCGTGTACACCACGGGCCAGGGCGTGCATGGCTTCACCATGGACCCCAGCGTGGGCGAATTCCTGCTCTCGCATCCGGATATCCGCATTCCGCAGGCGGGCAAGATTTTTTCGGTCAATTCCGGCAACTGGGAGTATTGGGACGAGGCCACGCGGCAGGCCGTGAGCTACTTCACGTCCAAGGATAATTCCCTGGGCAGGCCCTACAGCATGCGCTACATCGGCTCGCTGGTCGCGGATTTTCATCGTACGCTGCTCTACGGCGGGATTTTTATGTATCCCGTGGACTACAAGGACCCGCGCATCCCCAAGGGCAAACTCAGATACCTGTGCGAGGCTTCTCCTCTCGCCTTCGTTGCCGAGCAGGCTGGTGGTCTGGCAACTGACGGCCAACGGCGAATTCTGGATATTCAGCCTGAATCGTTGCATGAGCGCGTACCGCTGTTCATCGGCTCGGAATACGACGTGCGCAAGGTTTCGGATATCTACCGCGAGATCGGATAGCCGCGTTTTGGTCCAGGCCTGTCGTTATTTATCGACGAATGCCCCTCCATCCGGCATGTGTATTCGAAGGATGTGATGTTGTCTGCGGCAAGACTGTGCCTGGGCGTCGAGACCTCCTGCGACGAGACTGCGCTGGCCCTGGTGACCGGGGGCCGCGTCGTGGCCGAGGTCCTGGCCACGCAGTCCGATTTGCATGCCCTGTTCGGGGGGGTGGTGCCTGAAATCGCCTCGCGCGAGCATTATCGCATGTTGGGGCCGCTTTTCGACCAATTGCTGCGCGACGCCGGCGCTAGGGTCAAGGACATCGGCGTAGTCGCCGTGGCGCGCGGCCCGGGGTTGCTTGGCAGCCTCTTGGCCGGGTTGAGTTTTGCAAAGGGGTTGGCTTTAGGCTGCGGCGCTACGTTAGTCGGAGTGGACCATCTGCATGGGCATCTGCTCGCGGCCGGGCTCGATCAACGCCTTGAATTCCCAGCCCTCGGGCTTCTGGTCTCGGGCGGGCATACGCATCTCTACCGGCTGGATGGGCCGGTGACGTTGCGCATTCTGGGCCGTACGCTCGACGACGCGGCCGGCGAGGCCTTCGACAAGGTAGCGCGGATGCTGCGCCTGCCTTATCCGGGCGGCATGCATATCGATTCTTTGGCTGGCCAGGGTGCAATAAACCGCAAGTTGTTTCCGCGGCCATACCTGGACAACCAGAATCTAGATTTTAGTTTCAGCGGTTTAAAAACCGCGGTGGGCAGCTATGTCGCGGCGCATCCCGAGCTGTTGCCGCCATTTGGCGCGGCGCAGGACCTTGCCCGAGCCGGGGCGCGCTTGTCTGACGTCTGCGCCTCCTTCAACTTCTGTGTCGCAGACACCTTGCGGGTAAAAACCGAGCGCGCTTTGAAGCGCGAACCTGACGTCCGCGCCTTGATCGTGGCCGGGGGCGTGGCTGCCAACCGCATGGTGCGCGAGGTCATGGCCGGGTGCGCGGCGCGGCGCTCGATCCCGCTCTTTTTGCCGGGTCCTACGTACTGTACGGACAACGGGGCGATGATAGCCTTTGCTGGTGAGGTGTTGTTCGCTGCGGGCTTGAGCCACGGGCTCGACCTGGACGCGATTCCCCGAGGGAGGAAAGTTCCTTGGGATTACAGATAGTTACGCCTATGGTGCAGGGGGGATGCTCTGAGCATGTCGCGGTTTGCGCTTGACAGCGTTGCTTCTCCACAATAGGTGTATTTTGTTGACGTTGCTTCCGGCTGGGGGAGGCGTCGAGTTCTGTCTTGCCAGATGCAACGGATGCGACGACGGCAACGTTGCGGCCTGACCGGCGGCGGCTTGTCTTTTTTTTATGACTTCAATCTACAAGGAGATACTTAAATGGCTCTTCAGGTGACGGATAGCAATTTCGAAGAAGAAGTGCTCAAGTGCGAGCTCCCGGTTTTGATAGATTTCTGGGCGCCTTGGTGCGGCCCGTGCCGGGCCATGGGGCCGATCGTTGACGAGTTGGCCCAGGAATACGCTGGCCAGGTCAAGATCGCGAAGATGAACGTGGACGAGAACCCGACATCGCCGAGCAAATACGGGATCCGCGCCATCCCTACCTTGATATTGTTCAAGGGCGGCGAGGTCATGGAGCAGATCACGGGCGCGGTGTCCAAGAGCAGCATCAAGGAACTTATTTCGACAAAGGCGCTGTAGCGTATCCATGAAATCGTACGATAGTGTAGTCATCGGGGGCGGACCGGCAGGGATGACGGCTGTCCTTTATCTGTTGCGTTCGGGTGCGAGCGTGGGCTGGGTCGAGAAGCTGGCGCCCGGAGGCCAGATTCTGATGACCGAGACCATTGACAACTATCCCGGATTTCCCAAGGGGATCAAGGGGTACGAGTTGGTGGACTTGATGGCTGCCCATCTCGACGGGTTTAGCTTCGACAAGTACACGGACGCGGTGCGGAGCATTGAGTCTGGAGCGTCTGTTCATCGCATCACGGTCGGGGACGAGGTTTTCGAGGCCAAGTCCGTGGTGATTTGCACGGGAGCGTCCTTCAAGCGCCTGGACCTACCCAAGGAAGAGAAGTTCACTGGCCGGGGCGTATCGTACTGCGCGCTGTGTGATGGGAATTTTTTTCGCGGCCAAGTGGTCGGCGTGGTCGGCGGCGGGAACACGGCCCTCGAGGAGGCGCTGCACCTGGCCAAGCTCGTGGACAAGCTCTATATCATCCATCGTCGCGACGCCTTCCGGGGCTGCAAGCTCTATCAGGACAAGGTCGAGAACCATCCGAAGATCGAGCTGGTTTTGAACAGCGTGGTTGACGAGATTTTGGGCGAGGACGGTGTGACGGGCGTGCGCGTGCGCGACGTGAAGACCGGCACGACGCGTTCGATAGACTTGAACGGGCTGTTTATTTTTGTGGGGTATACGCCGGCTGTTGATTTTCTGCCTTCGGGCCTGGCGCTCGACGCTCAGGGATTCATCCTCACCGACCTGGAGATGAGGACGAATATTCCTGGAATCTTCGCCGCTGGAGACGTTCGTTCCAAGCTGTGCCGACAGGTGTGCACGGCGGTGGGCGACGGCGCAACGGCAGCCAATGCTGCATTTCATTATCTGGAACAACATTCATGAAAAGACATCTTCGCCTTATCTTGCTTCTGTGTATTCTGGCCTTTTTCGTCTCTGGGTGCGGTATTATAGATTATTTTTATCTGCCCGTGCCTGACGATACAGCGCAGGAACTCTACGAGATCGGCACCGAGGCCATGAAGGAAAAGAATTACTACACCGCCATCGAGTATTTCTCTTCGCTGCGCGACCGCTATCCCTTCAGTCCTTACACCCCGCAGGCCGAACTCTCGTTGGGCGACGCCTTTTTCTTGAACAAGGATTACATGGAAGCCATGGAAGCCTATCAGGAATTCGAGGCCATGCACCCGCGGCACCAGGAGATTCCCTACATCCTGTTCCAGATCGGAGTGGCTGCCTACAAGAGCTTCACTTCTGTGGACAGGCCGCAGAACCAGATTCTCGAAGGCGTGCAATATCTGCAACGGTTGCGCGAGCAGTATCCCAGCACCGAGTACGCGCAGTCGGCCGAAGAATACATCGCCAAGAGTCGCCACATTCTAGCCGAGCGCGAGATTTTTGTCGCCGACTTCTATTGGAAATCCGGGTACTACGGTTCTGCCTGGAAGCGTTATCAATTCGTGGTGGACACCTACGGCGACTTGCCGGAGATCATGAATTACGCCGGAAAGAAAGCCGAACTCTCCTACCTCGAATACCAAAAAGACCAGTCGCGCATTGCTCGCGAGAATCGCGAAGGGTCGTGGAAAAAGAAGTGGTTCGACTGGTTGTAGCCACGGTACTCAAGCCCTGTCTTTCTGCGCGGCGGGAGTGATTCCCGCCGCGCGTTTTCTCTACGGAGACCCTTATGTCCTACGCGTCGCTCCTTCCTGATTTCGCCCTCGAACACGCTCTCGATGACCTTGCCTTTGCCGCGGCCTACGATGTCGTGAGCGTCCAACGTAGGGCCTGGCTGAAAAAATGCATTGCCCGGCTGCACGTCTGGCACGGCGAGGAACGGACCACCGGTCTCGAACGCGTGGCCACCTGGCGGCAAGGCTTTGTCTCGGAAGAACGTCTCGAGCCCCTGCCCTGGGCCATGGTCACGCTCGACCCAGGCGTCCTTTCGCCCGTGCGTTGTTTGGCCGCGGTGTTGCCACCGCTTCTGGCCGGCGTCGGTCAGACTTTGGTCGTGCGCGTTCATGCAGACAAGGACGAACAGGACCAGCGCCCCTGGCCAGCCAGGCTTCTGACTGCGTTCGAACTCGCTGGCCAGGAACTCGTGCTCGACCTCACGGCCGCGCAGACCGCCAAACTCGCACGGACTCTGGCGGTATTGACCGGCCCGGGGCTGATCGTCTGCCTGGAAGAGAGCCGCGATTCCGCCCGACCGGCCCTGGCTTGGCTCTCGGACGAGGCGCGCAAGGCCGGCGTCGCAGTCTGGCGACCGCGTTGGGACGGACGCATCGGCATCTGGGCGCCGGATGGCGCGGCCTGGGATTGGGACACCCTTCACTGGGCGCATCCCGATGCCGTGACAACGGTCTGGGGAAACAGGACGGAAGCATTGCCCTCTGGATTCACGGCGCGCAAAGGAAAGATGAGTTCCTTTCTCAAGGAAGCCTACACCGCCGCGTTCGTTCCCTCGGACGCACAGGCCGAAGCGCTCGATCGCGTCCCGCTTGTTCTGGGGCCTGGGCACGAAGGATGCTGGCTCTGGCCCGACCTGACGCTCGGGCTCTGCCGCCGTCGCAGCGTGGCCTGGACCGCGCCTGTGGATGCTGACGCAGAAGGATTACGCGACCATGAGTAAGAAGGCCGTTCCCAGAAAATACATCGAAAAGCTCCGCAATATTGGCATCATCGCCCATATCGACGCGGGCAAGACGACGCTCACGGAACGCATTCTCTACTATACGCACAAAATTCATCGCATGGGCGAGGTCCACGAAGGCCTGGCCACCATGGACTACCTTCCCGAAGAACAAGAGCGCGGCATCACCATCACTTCGGCCTGCACAACCTGCCAGTGGCGCGATGCGACCATCAATATCATCGATACGCCTGGACACGTGGATTTCACCATCGAGGTCGAACGCTCACTGCGCGTGCTCGATGGCGCGATAGGGGTCTTTTGCGCCGTGGGCGGGGTGGAGCCCCAGTCCGAGACGGTCTGGAGGCAGTCCGAGAAATTCCGCGTGCCAAAGCTCGCCTTCGTGAACAAGATGGATCGGCCCGGCGCTGACTTTAGCGCCGTGCTCCAGGCCATGCAAGTCAAGCTCGGCGCAAGGCCCCTGCCGGTGCAGATTCCCGTGGGCCAGGGGCAGGAGTTCGAGGCGGTCATCGACCTCGTACGCATGGAGCGACTTGTCTTTGACCAGACCTCCCAGGGCGCCACCTACGAGCGCTTGGCCTTGAGCCAAAATGACCAGGACCTGGCTGGCCCCTGGCGCGAGAAGTTGCTCGAAACCCTGGCCGACCAGGATGACGGACTCCTGGAGCTGTACTTGGCTGGTGAAGAGGTCCCACTTGACTTGATGCAGCGCACCCTCCGCAAGGGGACGCTAGCGCTCGAGTTTGTCCCGACCTTTGCCGGCTCGGCTCTGAAAAACATCGGTGTACAGCCGATTATTGACGCGGTCTGCGACTATTTGCCTAGCCCCCTGGACGCCGCGCCCGCAGTGGGACTCGACCCGCAAACCAAAGAAAAGAAAATCCTGACCGCCACACCCGACGCGCCCTTGGCCGCGCTTGTGTTCAAAGTCAGCATGGAGACTGGCCGTAAGCTGGTGCTCGTCAGGCTCTATTCAGGCATGATCGTGGCAGGCCAGAGCGTGTACAACATCGCCCAGGACGTTGACGAACGCGCGGCGAGGCTCTTCCACCTCCATGCAGGACAAAAGGAGCGCGCCGAAACCGCTCTGGCCGGAGACATCGTGGCCATTGCCGGATTCAAGCACGGCCGGACCGGCGATACACTCTGCCTGAAAGAGGCGCCGGTGTTGCTCGAACGCATCGCGGAATACAAACCTGTCATCTCGCTTGCCCTCGAACCCAAAACAACAGCTGATGGCGACAGGTTGAACGAAGTTTTGGAAAAATGCTTACAAGAAGACCCTACGCTTTTTTTTGAGCAGGACCAGGATACTGGTCAGCGCATTCTTTCGGGCATGGGCGAATTGCACCTGGAAGTGGTGCTGGAACGCATCAAGCGAGAATACGGGGTCGAACCGCGCGTGGGTAAACCGCAGGTAGTGTACCAGGAAACCGTGATGGCTACGGCCGCGGCCGAAGGCGAATTCCACCGCGAATTGGGTGAAAAAATGCACTACGGGTTCGTGTCTCTCAGCGTAGAACCTCTGCCGCGCGATACAGGGCGCGACGTGGTGTTCGAGATCGACACGACGCAGTGGAACGAGCAGTACGTCGAGGCTGTGGCCCAGGGCGTATCCGACAGCCTGCAAAGCGGGGTGCTGCGCGGCTGTCCGGTTCATGACGTACGCGTGCGCATCAAGGAATTGCGGCGCAAGGAAGGCGAAACCACGGCCGCCGGTTTTCACATGGCAGCGGTTGCCGCGCTGAAAAAAGCGCTGGCTGCAGCTAGGCCGGCACTGCTCGAACCCATCATGTGGGTGGAAATTTCGGTGCCCAACGATTTCGTGGGCGAGGCCGTGGGCCTTTTAGGCGCCCGCGGCGCCAAGGTCGAAAACATTTTTGACCGTGGCGGGCAGAAGACAGTGCAGGCTTTGGCGCCCATGCGGCAACTGTTCGGATTTTTGACGGCCTTGCGTTCGTCCACGCAGGGCCGGGCCGGCTTGATGCTCAAGTTCGCCCGGTTCGACGTCCTGACTTAGGCTCGTGGCTTTTCTCGTGGTCATGAACTCCGTGCGTCAGGCGCGTCCCCTGTTGCAGGGCTGGAAGCGGGCTCTGCGGCTCCAGTACTTGCGGATACTGCGCCAGCGCGCTTCTCCCCGCTCGCTTGCGCGGGGCTTGGCCTTGGGGGTGTTTGTCGGGTTTCTGCCGATCATTCCGTTTCAGATCGTAGTCATCATCGGCTTGGCCATCCCACTCAGGGCCAACAAGGTCGCGGCAGTGGCTTCGTCGTTCATTTGCAATGCCTTCAACATGATCCCGTTTTATTACCTGCTGTACATGGTGGGCCGCTTGGCACTGCCCTTCGATGCTATCAGTTTCGACCCCCAGCACCTAGCACTCAAGGACCTGGTAGCCCAAGGCTGGCGTCTGGTCGCGGCCATGTTCGCGGGCAGCCTGATCCTGGGCGCGCCCAGCGCTGCGGCCACCTACCTGGCGTCGCTCAAGGCCATCACCGCCTACCAGGCGCGTCGCAGTCTGCGCAGCGCGTCCCGTCAGCCCGAGCGGGTGGCGCCATGACGTCGGCGTGGCAGGACCAACCAGCCAAGCGCTCGTTGGGCCAGAATTTTCTGGTGGACGAAAACGTGGCGCGCAAGATCGTGGCCCAGGTGCAGATCGAGGCTGGCGACAGAGTTCTGGAGATAGGCCCTGGGCCTGGCGCCCTGACGCGCTGGCTGGCCGCGGCGCGTCCCCGCCGGCTACTGGCGGTTGAAAAAGACGGCTACTGGGCCGGCCGGCTCAAGGAGAATCACCCTGAGATCGAGGTTGTGGTGGCCGACGGGCTCAAGTTTGGTTGGGAGCGCTTGCAGCCAGGCGTGGCAGGCGCGCCGGGTTGGAAGATCGTCGGCAACCTGCCTTACAATGTGGCCTCGCCGCTGATGTGGGAGATATTTTCGCGCGCAAGTGGCCTGATCCTGGCCGTGTTCATGGTGCAGAAGGAGGTTGCCGAGCGTCTGGCTGCGCGGCCAGGGAGCAAGACTTACGGAGCGCTCTCAGTCTGGGTGCAAAGTTTCGTTCGTCCGCAACTGGCGTTCGTGGTTCGTCCGCAGGTATTTCGGCCGCGGCCCAAGGTGGATTCTGGCGTGGTGGTCTTCACGTCGCGCCCGGCAGAAGAAAAGGATTTCGATGCCGATGCCCTTGCCTTGCTCATCAAACGCTGTTTTCAACAACGTCGCAAACAATTGCATACGATTTTGCGCAGTTGCTGGACAGAAGCCGTGGAATCCAGTCTCGCTGAGTGGGGACTTTCAGGCGCCAGTCGTCCGGAAGAACTTTCGGCCCCGCAGTTTCAGATTATTGCCAGGAAAATTGGTGGATTTCCCGCTTGACTTCCGCTTGAAAATCTAGTTGTAAACGTGTAGCGTAAATGACGGCTCGACGGGGCAGACGGATCAAATCGTGCCGATTTTTTTTTCTTGGGGGGCGCTTTTGATTCGCGGGTGTGTGGGGGAATTATTTAGAGGAGGAAACAGTTAATGACTAAAGCTGACTTGGTAGTAAAAGTTGCTGAAATGGCCGGGATGACCAAGGTCAATGCCGAGCGTGCTCTCAATTCTTTTTTGGACGCCGTGGAAGCCACCTTGGTGAAAGATGGAAAGTTGATGCTTACGGGCTTTGGCACCTTTGAGGTTGAAACCCGCAAGGCGCGTAAGGGCCGCAACCCAAAGACCGGGGAGTCTATAGACATTCCCGAGGCCAAGGTCGTCAAGTTCCGCCCCGGCAAACTTCTTAAAGATGCCGTAAAATAAGGGAGACAACCATGCTGCATGGCGAAACGATCCATAGCTCGCTTCCGTGGGATATTCCGTGGTGGATGCCTGACCATGCTGTTTTTTTTGGGGTGCTGTACGCGTGCATCCTCATCGTAGGCGCTGGCGTGGGGCTTGTGGTGATGAAATCTTTGATGGATACCCGTTGCTGTGGTGATAGCGCGCACGGCGACCATCATTAGCTCGACTTGATTTTTTGACGCCGGTTACAGCAGGGAAAGGGCGCTTGTCAGCCCTCGCTGTTTCTATTTCTGCGTAGAGTGGGCACTCCCTTTGCGTGACGTGCAGCTGGATTCCGGTTGTGGTATCTTTCGCTGCATGAATCCTTGCGCTGACGGTGCACGAGCTTTTTTTGCTCGGGCGGAGGGAATTTTGTAGGGTTTGCTGCCGTAGTTAAATTTCACGTCGCATTGCGTGGTCAGATATGTGGTCATGTTGAGCGACGGTGGTTTTTTTGTGTGCGAAAGTGCTTGCTCTTTGCAGGAAAAGCAGGCATTTTAACGCTCTTATTTCTAGGGGTCATGCTGCTCTTGCGGTGGACCTGATGAAGGAGGTGATTCCTCTTGCCTGGAGTTTACTTAGACGATTCGGACCACTTCGATGTGGCCCTACGGCGTTTCAAGAAGCAGGTAGAGAAGGCCGGTATTCTCTCAGAGCTGAAAAAGCGCCAGCATTACGAGAAGCCGAGCGTAATGCGTAAAAAGAAAAAGGCTGCGGCGCGTAAGCGGTTGCTCAAGAAAATGAGAAAGATGAATATGCTTTAACAAACGTAACCGCGGTGCGGCCAACCCCGCCGCCGCGTTGGAAGAGCGTTTATTGAAGCGATTTTCAGCGCAACGTCCGTTCAGTCCGGACTACGGAACCAGGGAGGAAACTCGTGCGCGATAGCCCCAAGGCTGTTGCAGGCGGGTTTCCTCCTTCCTTATTTTTTCCCCCAGCGCCACGACATGGAATCCTCAATGGAGACCGCTGCCATGACTATGCTTGCCACGATCGAACGCGACTACATCGCCGCGTACAAAGCCAAGGAACAAGTCCGCCTGGACGCCTTGCGTCTGCTCAAATCTGCGCTCAAGGTCAAAGAAAAGGAAGTATTACGGCCTCTGACCGATGACGACGTCCTGACAGCGCTGGCCCGTGAGGTCAAGCAGCGCCAGGATTCCATCGAGCAGTTCACGGCCGGAGGCCGCGCAGACCTGGCAGCCAAAGAGGCCTGCGAACTCGAAATCCTTCAGGCCTACATGCCCACACAATTGGACGCCGAGGCTCTAGCCGACGTTGTCGCCTTGACCATTGCTGCGCTCGGCGCATCCTCGGTCAAGGATATGGGGCGCGTCATGCAAGCCATCCTGGCCCAGCACAAGGGCCGCGTGGATGGGAAAATTCTGAGCGACATGGTCCGCAGCCGTTTGTCCGCTTAAGGCCTGACATGGAAGTCCGGACCCTTCACCACCTTGAATTCCCCAAGGTCCTGCGCCTGTTGGCAGGGTACGCGGTCTCCGAACCCGGACACGCGGCCTGTCTCGCGCTCGCGCCTTTCGACAGTCCGGACGAAGCGCGTTTCCAGGCTGAACTCTACAGCCAGGCCAAGGCCTGGGGCCAAGAGACAGGCTTTCAGCTCGGGGAGTTCCCGTCGCTCGAGGGGATATTCGGTTTTCTCGAACGGCCGCAGGCCGTCCTCGATGTGGACGGGCTCTGGGCCATGAAACAGGCCCTGATCCAGACCAGGGCTGCGCGCGAGTTGCTTCAAGTGGGCGCAGACCCTCTCCCGGAACGCTGGCCCGACCTTTGTTCCCGCGTCGCGGCCGCTGCGTGGCCGGCAAAGACCTGGTCCGGACTCAAGCGTTGCCTGGCAGACGATGGTCATCTCAAGGACGAAAGCTCGCCCGAATTACTCGCAGCGCGCAGCCGCATCCGGACTATCCATCAGCAATGCTCCAAGCGCGCCAAGGAATTCATCCTCGAACGCAATCTGAGCGCTTTTCTTCAAGACGACTACATCACTATTTCCTCGGACCGCTACGTTTTGCCGTTGCGGGCGAATTTCAAGGGTCGTTTTCCAGGTATTATCCACGACTATTCGCAGACCGGTGAGACTTGTTATTTCGAGCCGCTCTTTCTTGTCGAGTTGAACAACACGCTGCAAGAGCTGAAGCAGGAGGAACGCGAAGCCGAACGCAAGGTGCTTTTGTTCCTGACCAGCCTGGTCCGCGAGGAGTTCGAGGCAATTCACGCTGCTTATCGCACGCTCGTTGAGCTGGACTTGCTCCAGGCCAAACTCGGCCTGGCCGCAGCCCTGGGCGCCACTTGCCTGGAGTTGACGCCGGACGGACCGCTCAAGCTATACGCGGCGCGGCATCCCTTGCTCGCTTATGCCACGCGCGCTTCGGGAACTCCGGAGAAGAAGGGCAAGCAGGGCGAGGCGAAAATAAATGGTCCCATTCCTATCGATTTGGAGCTTGCCGACGGCCAATGAGGTATTATTATCAGCGGAGGCAACGCGGGCGGCAAGACAGTCTGCCTGAAAATGCTGGGACTGATAGCGACCATGGCGCTCGCGGGCCTGCCGGTTCCGGTTGGCGAAGGCAGCACGCTCCCGGCCTGGCGAAAGATTTTCGTTTTCATGGGCGACGAACAGTCCATTGAAGACCATGTCTCGACCTTTACGGCCCAGATTGGCAACTTGAGCCGCATCTGGCCCGAGGTGGACGCAGGGACCTTGGTCATCCTCGATGAGTTTGGCGCTGGCACTGACCCGACGCAGGGCGCGGCCCTGGCCCAGGCCGTGGTGGACGGGCTCATCGAACGCCAAGCCTGCGTGGCTG
>Ga0247840_10005621_pt1 | contig 18725 bp, 25 predicted proteins | sample LaCruzMarch2015__FD_192404 | JGI IMG/M metagenome (GOLD analysis project Ga0247840, IMG submission 192404) | Freshwater microbial communities from meromictic Lake La Cruz, Castile-La Mancha, Spain - LaCruzMarch2015_17m | ecosystem: Environmental > Aquatic > Freshwater > Lake | place: Spain... | reverse complement strand
AGGAGCCAAAATCAGTGCTAATTTGGATGTGCCCGCTTCTTCCTGGCGTGACCCACAAAAACTCAAAAGACATCAACGATTTCTATAAAGCCTGCAAGGACCCGGAGAAGTTTCTTATGGCCGCTTGCCCAATAGAAACCAGCAATGGAATTGAAACGCTATCTGCGAGCTACGGCAGCGCTGTCAAGAAAGCCTTCACGCGGAAGGCTATGAAGCAGAAGTAATTGGTCCGCTTTCACATCATCGGCTAACTACCACAAGTATTGTTGTAGGTGGCGTTTCTCCATGAATCTTCGACGAGGAATCCGCATTAAATATGCGACTTTCCTTCCTAATTCACTTTCGCCGGTCCGCCTACATTTCCGGCTGGGCTATAGACTTGGCGCTAATCGGGCTAAGTCTATGCGACAAGGCATGGCAATCCGTAATGTTTTGAAAGCGGTTTTCGGCGACCGCGTGGACAATGAATGTTATCGTCCACCCATGGATGGCATTGCGCTGAACTGCGCGGCTCGCTGGTCCAGAGCAGCACTGACCATCTGTGCCATTTGCGTAGCACCGGCAACTTGCTGTCCCTTTTCGACCGTCTTGAAGTTTTCCGCAAACTTCGAGGCCAGCCCCATGATTGTTCTGAATAGGCCGCCAGCAAATGGCATGTTTTTCAACTGGTCACTCATTGAAGACAAGTCGAGGCCAGCCACCGCGTTCATGTCACACGACAGAATGTGGGAGAAAAATCCGCATATTTTTTCGCCGGCGGACTTACTTCCCCCAGCGTAGAATTTGGCCGGGCTGTAGTGAGTTAAGTCGCCGGCCGTTGTTGGCGGCATATCAGGGAGGCTGACCGCACCCCTGCTCTCATGTGCCTCGAAAAAATTCTTGGTTGTCATAAATACAGGAGTAGCGAATAGACTGGTCTTGGTCAATCGCAATTTTGGCATATTTTCAGTTTTGTTCTGGTATACTCTATCAAATGACGCAATCTCCAACAGGCTTGTATGCTCGCGCAAAGATGGGAAACTTTGCTTTTGTTGGTGCATCGCATTATCAGGCGCTTGCCGACATTGCCAAGCGGCATTCTGTTCCTTTGGCGAATTTGCTTTTGTTCGACGTAAACGTTCAAATGAACCCTGGGATGGCAGCGTGTCAGATTCTTGCGCTTCTCAATCTTGATACCCGTGCACAAAGTGAGGTAGAGGCTGCACTTCATTTGGAGGGGTGGGTTAAACCCGGTTCTCCGCATTATGGCGCCCCCGACGATGACGTTAACGAGGCTCTGCCGCGCGCCGCCACTTCCCCCAAAATCCCAACACTTTTGCAGATGTGGGCTCGTCTATGGGAAGGGAAAACGGGCGAGTCTTTGTCGGTTGTAGAGTTGCGAGATGCCCTACAAAGACGAATTTATCAACCAAAATCTTATCCACTACCCGAGGCGAATCCGGATATCCTTGACCTTTTTTTGCTTATTCGTGAAGGAACTTCTATTGACACATTTTTCTGGGACATCGCCAAGTTTTACCCGGACATCGTATTTGCCGGCAGCGCCGGCGTGGTCTCGCTTATGCGGGGCGAGCAACGCTCTCACCATTGCCAACGTGTCGCGGAAATTCAGCAGCAATGGGAAGCTTTGCTGCCAGGGTGGTCTTCCCTGAATCTTTATCTTTTCCACGCTTTGGCGGCGAAAGGTGTTATTGCTGTTGATATTTTGAGGGCGTTTTCCATGTATAATACACCAGGCACTTTGAAAGACGGTGCTCTTTGGGAGGCGAAGCGGCGACTAAAAGGCGGGGTCTCTGGTTTGGTTTCCTTGGATAAAGTCTTAACTATTTCACATGAGCGCCAATAATCAAGCCATTCAACTCGAGCGGGCAATCACACACCTTTTGATTGCAGACTGGGATAAGCTCATGCTTTACTCTCCCCTGTTGGACGAGAGAATGTTTTTGGAGCCGGTTAACCACAAATTTCTGGTTGCTGCACGCGAACTCTATTCTGAGGGGAACCTCACAAAACTCAATCTGCTCGACCGGCTCGAGGGTGCCGGGGTTAAACAGGCTGACCTTGTTTACACCCAACAAGTGGCCGCCGTGACCTCCAGTAGCGACTTTTTAAAGCATTATACGGCCTGGATTGAGCATGCGAGAGTCCGTTTCATTGAGCGTTGTGACGCTGCTTTGGTTGAGACCAACCCTAGTTCAAGCGACCTAATTTCCGGACGGTTAAGCACCCTTGAAAAAGCGAAAGCTCTTGGGTTCCCTGACGAAGGAACCACCATGTCTCAGGCTATTGATGAGGGCGTTAAGTGGCAGAAATACCTGCGGAGTGTCGATGGACGACTTATTGTTAGCACTGGTTTTCAGGAGTTAGACAGAAACATTATCGGCCTTGTTCCAGGAACTTTAACTACTTTGGCCGCGCGGCCGAGCGGAGGAAAAACTACGCTGGCGTGTGCCTGGGGGATGAACGCGAGCGCAGCGGGGCCAGTTCTGTTTAATACGCTAGAAATGTCGCCATCCCGAATCGCATTTAAGCTTGCGGCTATTGCCAACGGGGACAATGCGATGGCTTATGACCGGTCGTTTAAGGCGGCTGAACCTGAGTTCGATGCTATTTGTCAGGTTCTTTTAAAGCAAAACGGAATGAATTTCCGCTTCTTTGAAAAGCAAGACCCGGCAGCATTGGAAAGCGCCATCATCCTACTCAAGCCTTCTTTGGTCATTTGGGATTACCTCCAACTGGTGTCAACGCCCGCCCGATTTGCCGGGCGCCGTAGCGAATACATTGGTGAAGTTGCTCGGCAATTGCAGCAGGTTGCGAAGCGACGCAATGTTCCTGTTTTGTTGCTTTCACAGCTTAACCGAGATGGCGATGGCGGCGGGGCTGCGATGGCCAACTTGAAGGATTCGAGCGGAATTGAAGAGGCCTCGGACAACATTTTCTTCCTTGAAACCCCAAATGAAAACGCCGAAGGGGCTGACCGCCTGCGCCGGATTTTAAGCATCAAAAAGGCCAGAAGTGGTTTTGCGGGGACATCTTTGGAACTGATGATGAACCCCAGAACGGGCGCTTTTGAGTATTGGAACACTATCCTGGCCGCACAACTCGCGGAAGAGATGGTCTCCGATTCATAATTTTCTCAAAAAATCATGCATTTTTCTTGTAATTAAGGTATCCTGTTATTGTGAACCCTTTGCGCCAAATCAAACTCACTATTCCCGATTTAGCAGTTGGGCTGCAAGAGACAATGCTGGTGCTCCGGCATGGCCGTAAAGATGAAGAGGAGGGGGCGTATGGCGAATTGCGGCGGGAGCTGTATCGTTTTATGAGCCGCGCACTTTCGGAGAGGGAGCTTGATTTCGAGTTGGAGGTTCAAGCGGGTGCTATGGCGTGCACTCTGCAATCCAAGCGGTTTTATCACCACGAGGGATATGTCTATCGTGTTTGTTATCTTACAGAGGACATCCCGTCTATATTCAAAAACGGGCAAGCAAAAACGATAGACATGGCCGTCACTCAAATTGCGGCCTGGGCCGCAGGCAAGGCTTGGGCGACTGCGCCGAAGGGGGTTCGCCTCCTTTATCACCGGATTTCTGACGACCCTACGGCCGAAAACCCCATTATCGAGAGCAAACAAATTTCTTTCGACCTCTTTGACCCAACAGCCATTGAGGAGCATATTTCTCAGCGGCTAAAGGCCATCGCGGACCACTGGGACATTGCGGACGCGGAGCTTCCGGCCTGCACTGACGAGGAGCGATTCGCACTTAAAACTGACCCGCACTCCAAATGCCGGGCTTCCTGCCGGGTGCGCGACTTCTGCCAGCAATATGCGGCTGTTCGCGCTAACGGCAGCTCGCAACTAGAGAGAGCCAAGGCCACTTTGGCTGGCATTTAAGTGCCTTTTGTGGCTTGCCGGCCAGTCTTTTTTGTGATATTGGTTGTTCATGTCAACATTCAATTTCCCGTTTTCTGCTGCTAATTTGGCACCAAGCCCTGAATTTATCGTTGCGGCGTTGAGTTTACCGGCGGCGAAAAAACTTCGAGCATCCCTATGTGAGCCGGCTGAAAAGCAAAAGGCGTTTTCGCTCCCTGGGCGCAAAGCTTTTAGCGGCGCCCAAACGATTCCTACCGAAGGCGGGATTAAATTTATCCTCTCAGAAGACGCGTTTTCGGGTGTCGACGGAGCGATTCGGCTCATTCCTTTTACCCATCAGTCATTTGTTGAGACTCTGGATCGGCTTCTTTTTCGGAAGCTTCGAACCGGTAAGGTAACCGCTACGGAAGCGGCTCCGTCCGCTGCTTCGCAGGGGATTGAACTTCCCGTTACGGCCATCAAGGACGCTATTCTTTCCTGGGCTTCATCCGGCGAAATCGACCCTAAGATGCTTAAGCTTGAAACCGCAAAAGCTCTTTTTAATGAAGCCAAAACAGAGCATCCCCAACCTATTAAACCACATGACGTTCAGTTGGCATTCACCGATATTGGAGCATGCCTTGAGATTGAGCCGGCCTTTTTTCAGGGAAATTTACCTCCTATTTTCTCAGCCATTCCGACAAAGCACCTCGTTTCGCTCGATAGCAAGCTTACAGCAATTGCCTTTAAATAATGGCCCAGACCAGCAAATCCGGCACTCTCTCTAAAAATGCCCTTGTGCTCATTAAGGCGCTAAACGGATGGGCGCCGGCAACGATTGAGCAACTGGCAGGAATTCTAAACGCCGACTACAAGACGGTTTCGGCTGCAATGCGCAACCTCATGCAACACCGGCTTGCTAAGTGTATCGGGCGCCCAAAACTACCTACCGTGCATCCCCTTCACGGAAACTATTACATACCATCCAACATTCCCGTGCTCGGAAAAATCCTCGCAAACGCGAGGACTGTTCATACCAGAGCCATGAAATTTTATTCACCCCCTATATCCTCAGGGGATGTCTTTTTCCGCGCGGGTGATGGCCATGTTGATTCATGGTGCAAGTTCTCTCGTCACAGAATTATGGTGAATTACGTTGCTTCTTGGGTCACCAAAACCAGCAAAGCGAATGGTCTGCATGTCACGTTGGAGTCGGAGTATGATTTGCGGACAATTAGAAAATGGCACTTTTCTAGAACCAGCAACAGCACAATCAGCGCCGGCGGAACTCAATTTGCGGTGCCCGACTTTCTTGTTAAAACCGGGAAGCATGAGCTTCTTATTGAGGTTGAATTTGAGCAAAAGAACTCTGATTATTACATCAGATACTTCGACCACCTAGATGATTATCGTGTTCTGTATTTGGTTCCAACCCCAAATTTAGGGTCATCTCTCATGGAATTTGTTCCAAAAAACAAGTTTGCTGAGTATGCCGTAATTGGTCACGTTGACGGGCTCATGTCCGCCCTGCGAGCGCTTAATGTTTAGAGACTTCTCTGGCCAGAGCGCATTCAATTTCTTCAAGGGTGCGCCGCTTTATCCCTTCCATTGCCTCATTCACCGACAGAGGCATTATCCCTGAAAACTCAAATCCTGACGACGGCAACCGAAATAAAGTTACTTCTCTTTCGTATCCGGACAGCCCCTCAATCACGTTTGCCAATTGTCGGGCGGCAAGCGTTTCATCGTATTCGCACACAAACCCGTGTTCATCTTCGATGGTCTCCCCAAGCGTCAACCCCTCGTCGCCCTCGCTGTTTCCTACCATCGAATCAAGGCTTTCCATGCGGAAGTAGGCCTTGTGATATTCTGCCTCTGTTATCTGTAAGTCTGCTATGATTTCGTCTTCGCTCGGTGTTTTTCCGAGTTCCGCCATCAAGCGCTCGCGCGAGTTTTTAATTTTTGACCGAAGGGCTGCCAGGCTGCTTGACACTGAAATTTGGCCGGCCTTTTCGAACGACTCGTATACTCGTGCATCAACCCAATTCATAGCATAATCGATGAACCTTTTCCCTTTTTCCGGGTTGTATTTCTCCATGGCACGAGCCACACCGATAACACCTTCGTTAACAAGTTGCTCCACGTCAATCCCCTTGTTTGCAAACTTTCTTATTACGTATGACCTTATTTTAGGCAGGATTCGCAGTATGATAACCCCCCTTGCTTCTGCTGCCTTATCACGAGCAATGTTCCATTTTTTTGACGCCGCTTTTGACGCTTTGGCGGCGCTTTCCCGCAAGATGTTCCACTTTTCAATCGACATCATCTGCAATATTGGCATGGTCACGATTTCCTCAATCGGACGTTTTAGGAGCTTTATTTCCGCCACGGTTTTCGCCAACTCCATGGCTCCCATACGTCGATTATTCGGTGACGTCTGCAGCTCAATTAGGATGTCTATGAAGGCATTTCTAGCAACTTCGATTTTCAGCAACTCGGTCTGCTCATTCCTGTGCAGCGCGGAAAATCTTGCAAGAAGGTCTTGTAGTGGTTCATCAGACATTTCCCCGAGCATAGCGCAGAAACTCTCGTTTTGCAAGGGATGCTTTTTCCGAAATTGTGCTTATCTCTCTGGTTTTCATGGGCAAGCCACAACATCGACTTGCCACATTTCTTTTTTTACCGCATTTTAACCGATTTCTCTAACGTGCTGGTTTTCAGAGATTTGCGCGGCTTTACTCTGGTCGCCGCACATGCCACCCAACTTTTAACAAGGTACCACCTTGCCAATTTGCCTTTACCGGCCTATTTTCGATAGAACCGACCCCCTTGCTAACCAGGCACAATTCTACTGATTAAATGTATCATTTTTCTGATTGTTTTGTATCTTAAAGTGCTCCATGTTTCTTGATTTTTACAATATGTCTGCTTGTGTTAGGGGGTTTTTGGCCTCTGAGCTTTCTACATGTGACGATATTTCTTTTGATTCTCTTGTTGGTTTTGTTAGGGACCACCCTGTTTGTCAGACTCTTATGCCTCATCAAGTGGATGCTGTTACATTTATGCTTTCGCGAGACGGCGGTATCCTCGCCGATGATATGGGGTTGGGGAAAACGTGTTGTTCAATTATTCGGTGCCTGATTCAGCCCGAGGCCTCCTTGCCCTGCCTTATCATTACCCCTGCCGGTCTAAGACGCACCTGGCGAGATGAGATTCTCCGAATCTGTCCGACTGCTACTATCGAAATGCCGGACTCTGGTGACGACCTGGACGGGACGCGTCTCCCTCAATTTACCATTATCCCCTTTAGCAGGCTTAAATCATTCTACCAATGGAATGCGCTTCCATCATTTAAGGTTCTTTTTGTGGATGAGTCCCAGGCATTCAAGAACAATCGGTCTTTTACAAGAAACGAAAGCAGAGAGGCTGCCGCGACTCATGCCAGGGGTGATTCCGTTAAAGGGCATCGAACGGCATTGATGTTTGAAATCGCAAAGCCTATACCATCGATTTATTGCCTCACTGGCACCCCAATTCTCAGTCGTCCGCGTGAGCTTTTTAATCTTCTCAAGCTTATTCGACATCCACTTGGTAACAGCTTCCTGAGATTCTCTAAGCAGTTTTGTGGCGGCGTTGAGACTCGGTTTGGATGGCAAGCCGATGGATGCACAAATGCCGTTGAGTTGCGAGAGTCCCTCAAAAATGTTGTTTTGCGGCGATTGAAGGTTGACGTCCTCAATCTCCCCGGTAAAGAAACCATTTTAACTAGAACGCCTCTCGCTGGCGAATGGATCGCGAAATACAGGGGCGCCTGGCACTCTTATATCACGAACCTGAAATCAACGAAGTCCAAAGCGGACCAGCGGAAAGCGTTTAAGGCACGACATATCGTAAGCCTCAATTTGCTGCGGCAAATTTGCAGCCAGTCGAAAACAGATTACATCGTCGATAGGATTATTAACTCTGACGAGAAAATGATTGTTTTCACATCTGTGACCGAGACGCTCACTTCGATTTCTGAGGCATTGACCGCCAAGGGTGTTGACCATGTTTGTTACCATGGTGCCATGAATGAATCGAAGCGACATGCTGCGGTTAAGCATTTTCGTGGAGAGCCGGCATGTCGGGTGTTTTTAAGCAACACAGAGGCTGGCAAGACGGGCCTTACGCTGATTGAAGCTACGCGTGTGATTTTTATGGATATGGTGTGGACTCCTGCGGATCACTATCAAGCAGAAGACCGGGCGCACAGGATTGGTCAAACCCGGAAGGTTACATGTGAATACCTTATTGCCCCTGGCACGGTGGAGGATGTTATTTATGAATTGCTTGCTTCCAAGAAGAAGGTCATCGATAAAATTTTAGGAGGGCGCGCTGAAGACGATGGTGGGGTTATGGGGGCGACAATTGAGGGGGATTTCCTTACGAAAATTATTTCACTTGCAAAATCTCCCGAGGCAGAACAACTCCAAATATTTTAATGGTTTGAGTATACTTCTGTATGGACGACAACAAGACCTTTATCCGTTCGGCGTATAATGACGACGCGCGGGCCTGGGCAACCAGGATTCGGTGTGGCCACAACTGGGCGCATGAGCACATTGAAAAACCTGCAATGCAAGCGTTACTTCCAGAACTCACCCATCAAAGCGTTTTGCTCGTTGGCTGTGGAAGCGGCGAGGAGGCGGCGATGTTGTTCGATAAGAATCCAAAATCTGTTTCTGGAATCGATTTAAGCGACAATCTGATTGCTTTGGCAGCCAGCTATGAACCACGAGCCCAATTTCACGTTATGGACTTTGATGAGCTTTTATTCCAAGATGGGCAGTTTGATTTTGTTTATTCCAGTCTTGCCTTTCATTATTCCAGCGACCTTCTTAAAACGCTGCAGGGGGTGCGCCGCGTTGTTCGACCTGGTGCGCGCATTCAATTTAGTTTACACCATCCCCTGCTATGGTCTGCTGACACCACTCGAACCGGTGGTGTCTCGGAAAAACGTTTCGGATATAAACGTGACTCCGCTGCTGGCTCGGCCGCTGTTTACGGGGATTATTTTTCGCGGCGGTGGGTGAGCGATACGTGGTTCGAGACGATGGCGATTCGGTATTATCATCAGCCTTTATCGCGAACCCTCTCTGATTTTCTGGCGTCGGGTTTTTCTTTGACGCGGTTTGTAGAGCCGGAGCCTGTTGGCGGCGATGGGCCAAATTTTGACGTTTATTCTAAGATTCCTTTGTTTCTTATTATTTCAGGCGTTGCCGTTTGATAATTCTAGGTTGCCCTTGGTGTTGGCATGTAGTAGTCTTTTTTAATGAGATTGTTATTTACGCTTTTGTCGTTGTTGCTGCTGGCCGAGCATTCGATGGCGTATCCTCGTGCCGAAAATCTGGCACAAGCCGGAAAGCCAGCCGTTTTGGCGCAGATATACTTCTCTCCCTCGTTCACCGCAGCTCCGCCTGTCATTATTGTCCCCGACCTCTCTCGCGGGGCTTCATTTTATGCTGCTTTTGCGAACTCTCTAAGCGAGGCTGGGTTCTTTGTCATTCTCCTGCAGCATACCACTGGTGATAGCAAGCCTACGAGCTTTTTGGAGGCGAACGCTGATGCTTCGCTGTGGAAATCATGGCATGAGGCCGGAACCGTGGCGTTGGATTGGTTGGATACGCAGACTCGCGACAGCACGACCTACTCGCAGTTTATTGAAAAAACAAAGGTTGGTGTTATTGGTCATGGGTTTGGTGGATATATCGCGGCATCACTTTGCGGGTTCAAGAAATCTGCTGGCATTTTCAGCTCTATCGGGAAAAGCGACGACCGCGTTGGCACTGTTGTTCTTTTTGGGACCCCCACAGGGTTAGTGCGCAGCCCAAATCAGAATTCCTTTTCTGGCGTCACCATTCCTCTTTTGGCCTTTTTCGGCGAGATTGATCATGTTGGTGGATTTAAGGTTACGAGTGCTAACATGCGGGGACCCGTTAATGCGAGCCGGGGCACGGGTTATTTTGGTTTTCTGCCAGGTAGTGACGGGGCGGACTGCTTTAACGACAGAAACCCTCGGTTTCAGATTGTGACGTGGCTCACACAGGCGTTCTTATTTGCCAATCTAACCGGAGACGCGGATTGGCAGCGTCAAATCGACGGTATTGGGTTTTCTCCACTGTTGCAGTTTTCCCCCAAGCAATAAAATGTTTCAAGGCGCTGATTTCCGTGTTCTTGGTTTGTTGGCTCTCTTTTTGGTGGCCGGCCTTATTTTGAGAAGCGGGGTTGGCCATCGGGCGCCAAAAGCGCTCGTTCCTGCAACGGCACTTGGCGAGCAGCGCTTCTTGCTAAACAACGACGGGTTTACTGTTGTTTACGACACGAATGTTAAATCGCCGGTGTGTGTGCGCTACACCCTGCTGCCGGGCCGGTCCAAAAAACCGGACCGGACTGCTGGAACAGTTTTCCCAGACAATCGCTTTGCCGGCAACCTTCAACCGAAAAATGCCGACGGCCTCATTCTAATGCCATTGGTGCCGGCGCTTGCTTTGTCGCAAATATATGGAGAAGACATTAGGGCACGTTGTTATTTGGCCACCTCAATGGCTCTTCGCTCCGATAGCAAACTGGCGATTCTTTGGGAGAACACATGGCGCGTTGAATCTGAATTGGCGGCTGCTACATCAGGGCGAGTTGAAATTGCGGCCGGGCCTGTTTTTTCAGACCCAGCACCGACGACGAATGATGGCACCTCGATTCCCTATGCGTTTTTCAAAATCATTTCTTCCTATGCCACCGGTGAAACACGCGCGTTTATTTTTCCGCAAGCGCCCGTTAGCGATTCTCTTTCAGACTATTTGGTTTCAATCGAAAAAATTGAGATGGTAACCGGTATCGATTTTTCGGAATTCAAACAACCAAAATCGGAGTGAATGTGGTATTCTATATTTAGTCATGGCTAAACCGATACTGAGCGACACAAAACTAACCCTGCGCGGATTGCGACAGTTGATAGATGACGCGTTTGCATCGGGGGCACGTGACGATGATTTTGTTTTTGCTGTCACGGCTACCGGCAATGCGTCACGCCCTGTTATTAGTGCTGCTCAAACGGCTGCCGGGTTTGTCATTTCTTGTGCCCCACCCAATACGACATCATGGAGTTCGGCTGTCGACTGGTCGCTTCCAAATGCTATCATTGCAGCGCAACTGGGGATTTCTCGGCAGGCCGTTTATGGGATGAGGCGGCGATGTGGTGCCAAGTCCATGCAACCCCCAACCCATTCACCGGCTGCGGCATGAACTGGAAAAAGGCATTTCACCCATTCGCCCCGATTTCCGCTTATGATGTTGAGTGTATTGCTCGGGCGATAGAGTCTGCTGGTTTGCAAGTTGGCTTTGACCGTTGCCGACGCATTCTTTCTGTTCGCGATAGCCACATCGATCTTCTGGCCTCATTTATCCCGGCTTTTGATGACCCGGCGCGTTTTTTACCTAAGCACCTTGTTGGAGTTCTGGATTGTGAATACGGTGAGTCGCCACAGGGCGAAAACTTGATGTTTTGATAGCACCTTATTGTCGCGCTGCTTGATTGTATTAAAAGCAAGACGCAATTTGGCTGGTTTTGCTTATTGTTCAGCGACGTATCTTGTTTTTGTGTCCGTTGCTGAACAGATTCGTTTGATAGCCGCATCTCTGCGCGATAAGTTTGCGGATTATTATTTTGACGAGGATGAGCAGGCGCGCCTTTGGAGTGTTGGTTGCTGCTTTGAAGCGTCGCGAGACCTTGTTGTTGCTTTTGATGCCGCTGGTCTTTCTGCGAAAGCTGTTCGCGGGTATTATTTAGAGGTTGAGGATGGCTACCTTGACTTAGTGGTTCCCACTTTTCCAGAAGACTTTCCGGAGGCCTTTGATGGCAAATGGACACATTGGTGGGTGGAGGTGGGTGGTTTTATCGTCGATATTACCGCTGACCAATTCCACCCCTCCTGCCCCGAGGATTATCGAGTTGTTGTCGAGCCCATTGGTTGCTCCCGCTATGGCTGTTAGACCTCTTGTCTTGTCTGGGTAGCATTCGCGGATTATTGATGTTTTATGGATTTTCTCAACTTTGACCTATTGCCCCGCACGTTTTCCGGGGCTTTGCATAGCGTCAAATCTTTGTCATTGCTCGCCGGATTTTCCCCCGTTGATATTGACTCCAGCTCAGCGGCCTCTTTAACACGATTGTTCCTTGGTCTTCCACCTGAATTCACCAACAAAGCATGGTTCCCTGGATGTCACGCATCTGTGGATTATGCCAGCGCATTAACGGGGAGATTTTCCGATAAGTTCCATCGATATCATCTTGAGCGCGTTTTAAGTGGGAGGACTTCTGAGAACTGCTTGGCCGACGGCTTAGCCGTTGCGTCGCCCAAAACATTGCGGCCTGATTTTATGGCTCTTGTCAAGACAGGGAAGTCTTTGCCGATTGGCATCGGTGCGGCGCTTTCGTGTCATAGATTGTTTTCTGTTCTTAGTAAGGCGGATAAAAGCCGGGTGGAAACCAAAGGCGGCATTGTCGGGACGAGGGCTATTTGCGGCGCCTTTTTTGGCAACCTTCGCAACCGTGATATCAGTTGGCAAATTACGGACCTTTTTCGGGATAGCAGTGGATACGGCCGCGACTCCGAGCTTGCTGCCATAAGGTTTTTCTGTGAACGCCAAGACCTCGACCAAGAGCTTGCAAGGAAGATAGTTGCCAGTGACCCGTCTGATTATCAAAAAAATGCGCTTCTTTTTTCGACGTCCGCCCACCAGTCACTTGTTTCCGTAGGACATACCCCTGCGTTTCGCCTTTTTGCTGAGTCAACGGGTGATCCTGCCTTGTACGGAATGCTCATTTCTCCGGCTGTTGCGCAAGAGGGGGTCATCAAGCTTTATGATGCTCTCCCCGGCCTTTTGCGGCAGGAGAAAAAACTGGGTCAGCTTCAACTTATGCAAGCGAGTTTTCTTCGCCATCCACAAACCCCGCTCTCCCTTTATCAGGCGTTGATATCAGATAAGAACCCGCACGTTCCGGCTTTCTTGGGCGACATAAACAATAAGCCCAGCCCTTTTGCCTTTGACGTTGTTTCGTCAGAGTATTCATGGATGCAAGGGGTGGACAGTTTGGCTGTTAATTATTGCGGGACCCCCGCGCAGCGGCTGCTGGGGATGCTTTATCAAAACAAGCAGGCCTCGCTTCCTATTCAGGATGTTATCAGTTTGGTTGACCACCCTAATTTCCCTCTTGAAGCGCTGAATAAATCATCTAGCTTCTTTAGCGGGAATGTCGTAAGCGGCTTGGCGTTCCAAGACCAAGAGATGGTGCTTCCTTTTGCTGTTGCCGGCGCCATCCGTAATCGAAATTTTAGTGATTTTTTGGCTCAACACATTGATTATCAAGAAGCGTCGGTGGCATTGTTGATGGCCCCTTCAACCAGTGCTAGGCGATTGGAGGCAATTGCGAGGCAACACCCTGACCTGGAGGTCGTCTGTGCCGGCCACCCAAACGGGCGCGATATATGCGCCAGCGACCCTGTTATCGACGATATCCGTGAAACGCTCAGTGAGCCGGGCTTGATTGGGAAATGCAATCGCGGCAGCGTGCAAGTGAAGGTGCCTCGTATTGAGATTTAATCCGACGACTCCCGTATCTTTGTGGTATGGATGCTCCGCGAATTTGCTCGGCTACAATTAGCCCTCTTCCCAAAACACCGTTTGAGCCAATGCCGCGTGTTTTTGTGGCTTTTGAAGGCGGCGAGTCGAAAGAGTTGTTCAGCTTCTATCCTGACGAAATATCCTTTTCGCCGGACGACTTCATTGGGCTTACCGAGGCTGAGGCGCATCAGTTGCGGCACGATAGGGACGTAGCCTTTTTGCGTAAATGGTAGTTTGGGTCAGCGTATCTTGATTCCATGAACGCTTCTAACAAAAAACACATCGGTCGCCTCGAAAACTCTGTCTTTCTTGGTCGTCAGATGACCGCCATTCACCGCGAGAACGGGGCTGCTCTGGGCTGTGTTGTCGTGGAGGCCACGAACAAGGAAATCGTCGCTGAATTCGACAATGGTAAGTTTGAGCCATGTGTTCGCCGCTTTCGTCGCGATACTGGAACTCAGTTTGGCGGCGACTTCCGCCTTGACTTCAAGGTTCTTTTTGTTAACTGAGCGTTAAAACTTTCGCTTTCGTCGCTATTTTGTGTATCTTGTTTTTGAATTTGGTCGCGTAGCTCAATGGTAGAGCGGGGCTCTCTAAAAGCTTTTATGCGGGTTCGACTCCCGTCGCGCACCACCACTTTTCTGTGATTCCCCCGAGGTATCTTTTAGGTATGAAGTCTTTCTCCCTGTTCCTCTCAGACCTTGCTAGTGAAATTTACTGCCTGGTCGTGCTTTGTGCTTTGTCGGTTATCAGCTTGTGCGGATTTGTCGCTCTCATGCGATTGCTGTCCGACGTGGCTCGTGCGCTGAGCCGGGTAATCGGCGTTTCTGAGGATGTTTGCGGGGTTGCGTGTGGGGCGGCGATTGTTATCATCGCCCTTCACGGCCTGCGCCTTTATCTAAGACGCGTTGACCGGAAACTGGATTTATTGGCGGAGAACCCCGCCCCATCGCGAAGATGAAGCGGGGCCGACGTTAGGCCGCGATTGCTGCATTCAGGCGCTCCTGCCTAGCCTGCCAGGACCGCGCCTTTTCCTCATTTCTGATAGCCAACAGTTTGGTGGCGACCTTTGACGGGTTCCAAAACGGCATGCCTGTGACTTCTTTTAAACGAGCATACGTCTTTGTGCGGTTGGCATTGGCCGCGCGAATATCCTCGATATTCAGTTCCGCCGTAGGGTCGATAGCACGTTTTTTCGCGAGCATTATCGCCCACCCGCGACGGTCGTTTCGGATTGCCTGACTGAGGTCTTTGTAGACCCGTTTCCAATCCTGCACAAATTGCAGGTATTCCTCTTTCGATGTCCAGTTTCTGTTCATATTATTAGGCCGGCGTTTGGAGGTTGGCTTGACGAGCAATGCCCGCGCGAACCTTTTCCTCTTTCCTGATTTCCAGAAGCTCGGTGGCCAAGGCGCTGGCATCCCAAAATGAGATTCCGGTTGCTTCTTTAATCTTCCCTAGCACTGCCGACCGCCGGGTTCGCGCAGCTTCCAACTGTTCCACCGTTACGTGGAAGCGGTTGCTGCCCGCTCGAAGCGATGCGCTAGCTCGTTGAGCAAATTTTTGCTCGCGGATTGCCTGACTGAGGTCCTTGTAGACCTGTTTCCAATCCCGCACAAATTGCAGGTATTCCTCTTTCGATGTCCAGTTCTTATTCATACTATCTCTCCTTATTTGTGTAGCCGGAACTTGCCGACTACGGGTTTTACTTGCTGTGCATACGCCGGGCCAATTCCCAAAGCCGTTACTATGGGGGCTCCGTCGTAAAAATTCTGGCAGCCTGAGTCGACTACCAGAAAGTGTGGAATACCAAAGAATTCACATTTTTCTTTGGCGATGAGCAGTTGCTCCAAATTTGCCTGTAAACAAACCTTGGTGCCGGGTGATTCCTTTGAGTAATCCTGGGCTTGCTTTACATAGTGGTCCGCATCGAGCGTGCTGTTGAGGGCAGTGATGTAGGCTCCAAGATATGCATGCCCCGCCTGAGAAGCGGCTTTGCCGGCAGACATCTCCAGATCCGAACGGACAATGGCATAGAGCCGGATGGTTTTATCTGGGCACGAAAATGGCCGCGTTTCTTTGACTATCGCTTGTTCTGCGATATGACGCGGCCGGCCGATTAGTTCACTGTTATCGTTTGATACCTATTTCATAAATTCAATATACACAGAACGATGACCTTGACAAGTAAATTTTTCAAAAAACTTCATTCGTCAATTATTTTCCCATGCCTGATGAGCGAGCGGGCGATGTCGCGTGCTTTGGCGTTTCTCCTGCCAGCGACCGCTCGTGTGAGCGGTTTCGCCGCGTGGCCAAGGCTTGCAAGCTTTCACTGTCAATTGGGCCAATTGATTGAATATCTTTTCTTGTTGGGCAACCCAGGCTCAGATAAAGTTCCACATCCTTTTCGCACATGTGGCGATAGGGACTCCAGTCGATAGAATGCAAACATTTTCCGGTTTTTTCGCAAACCAGGTCGTGGAATATTTTAATATTGTCATCCTCTCTATCTTCCGTTTCTTGAAGCACCACCTGTTGACCGTTATACGCGAATGTTTTCATGCACCGCAATTATACACCGTTTCCGCCCCGTGTCGAGACGGTGTTTGGGCCGCGCCGGCCACGTTACTAATTTTTTGTAAAATCACCATTGACGCACCCGTTCAATTTAACGTAAAACGTCGCTATGGCTATACCTCCCTCCCTTCACCGTGCGGCCCTTTGTCTGGTTTGCGGCCTCTCTCTTTTCGTTATGGGGCAATCAAGCGCGCAATTACCCGAAGAATCCGCGACCGACTTGATGGCCGGTTGGACACCTGTTGAGAAGCCATATATCTGGCAATTTATTGGGTTCTACTACGGCACTGAGCCTACCTTATGGAAGTGCTTGTTGATTACCAATGAACAGGCGCGACTACTTCAGCGGGCCTGGGACGAAGCTGTTGCCGAGGCCGCAACAGCCCCGGGAGTCGAACCCGCAAAACTCAGGGACGCCGCAGCCGCTTTGTTCGGGCCTAAAAGGAATGCAGTTTTAACACCTGAACAAATTGAAATGAGGAAAGCCTTGAGCCTTTATTGTCAGCAAGTTAACGAAGCTCTCTCAAACATCCCGGCAAACGAAAAGGCCGCAGCCAGGGTTGCTGCTTTCACAGATGGACTTATGGGGGTCGTCCCCAGTGAATCCTATAATGCTTGGCTTGGAAAGTAGCTTTGCAGTAGTGACCCGCAATTTGTTTTGGCTTGCAATTGTCTGAACCGTTGCCATTATTGCCTCGATACTCTATGGAGTATTGACCGAATATGAGCGACGCGACCTACTTACAAAGCTTAGCTAACGACAAAAAGGCCGCAAGACGTATTCTGCGGGCGGCCGCTGCGGAACACGGTTATACTATCGGGCCTGTTTATCATGGCAGTGACAGTGCCCCGTTTAATTGCTTCGAGCAGAAGCGGGTCGGCTCAGCTACGCAAGTTGACACGGTTGGGTTTTGGTTTGGTGCAAACAGGAACGCTGTCGGATTTTATCATTCCGGGTTTTCGAATGACCGGAAACGGGTGATGGCTGTCCTTCTACGGGGGCGCTTCATGGACGTGAGCACAGAAGAGTTTATCTCCCAAACCCACGGACCTTGTGTTTGGGCGGCGCGGGCCAAAGACTTAGGCTTTGATGGGGTTATTGTTCGGCAGATAATTGACGGCGATACACGCGGGGACGTTTTTTGTGCTTTTGACGCACGAAACATAAAGCTATCTAACCTGGTAGTTCGCGACGATACCGGAGAGATTGTTTTGCCCAGCCGGCGATTCGACCCGGACGTGGCTGACTTACGGGGTAATGTTTTGGGTAATGTCCCGTGTTTATCTGGGCGGGCGGTGAGGCCGGTGCTAGTGGCCGACGTCGCAAGGAGCTTATAAAGGGTAGCGCCGAGGTGAATCTTGGTGGTTTGGCACTCCACATGGCCGCGTATCTTCCGTTCGTGTATGACGCCAAGTTCAGTGTTTTTCTGTGTGATGATGGAAGGTTTCTCGTTGGCAGAGAGAACGGGACGGATGATTTCTGGCGCGCGTTTTATGTTATTGACCTTTTGGTGACACGGCTTGAAGGTAGGGTTTTTAGTAGGTGTGGTGGGCTGGTATCAGCCAGCGTTCTTGTTGAGTTTCCCGCGAACATCACTCTTGCTTGTGTTGAGCGAGAACTGGCCTTTTTGGGGCCTTTACCGGGGGTTGAGTTGCAGCGATTGCGCGGGTTTTCCCCGCAAGAATCTGGATACGATGCGTTTTGCGCGGCGACTTCGCCGACGGTGCTAAAAAGTTGGGCGCTGGCTCATTATTCGGCAGCGGGCATCAATGACCCGAGTTCTTTGGCTGTTATTCATCGGGCGCGGAGCCCGAAGTATATCGAAGAGTGTTCGCTTACCTCTGTTCGACTTTCCGCAGCGGGGGTGCGCTATATGAATCACTACAAGATTAAGGTTTACGGCGAACTTATGCTGTCCGGGGTCAAATTCCCTCCTCTTATCCTCGGTCGGACGCGAATCCTTTGCGAGGGATACCACCGGTTTATGGCAGCGCAGAGCGTTGGCTTTTTGTCCCTGCCTGCAATTCAGCTTTGCTAGCAGAACTAGCTGTCTTGGCAGTGAGGCTGGCCAAGTGGCGGCACGTATCTTTATAGCGATGGCTGGCAATTCCACGTTTTCTGTTTTACTCTCCCGCTTGGCGCCTTGGAACCCGTTTGAGAGTTCTGTCTGGTGCGGCATTTCTTGTCCTATCACCAAGGACGAGGTCTGTGCTGCTCTGGAAGGTGGTGTTGTCGAGCGGGTGCCGCATTCGGATTTTGAAGTTCATTCTCGCGATTTTCATATAGCGCGGGTTGCGTATTTTGTTCTTAACGGGTGGGAGTCTCCGATTGAAATTGATGTTGGGTGTCCGAGCCTTGGCTGTTACGCAGGTTGGATTGTGAATGATGGTAATCACCGGTTGGCCGCTGCATTCTATTTGGGGCTCTCGGAGATTCAGGCGGAGATTTCTGGGTCGTGGGACTATGCAGCGGAACTGTTGGGTGTTGATTTTCGCGAGGAGACGGCACGGCTGAGTGGCCTTTTGGTGTGAGTCGGCTCTCTACGGTGTATCTTGAATTTATGGCCAATACGTTTATCCAGCTTCTTGATGCCAAGGGCGCCATTACCGCCGCCGGCACGCTGCGGGCTTTGGC
>Ga0247840_10005620_pt1 | contig 18726 bp, 10 predicted proteins | sample LaCruzMarch2015__FD_192404 | JGI IMG/M metagenome (GOLD analysis project Ga0247840, IMG submission 192404) | Freshwater microbial communities from meromictic Lake La Cruz, Castile-La Mancha, Spain - LaCruzMarch2015_17m | ecosystem: Environmental > Aquatic > Freshwater > Lake | place: Spain... | reverse complement strand
TAGCAGCTCGGACGCACTGAATGGTGCGCAGGAGCAATATCTGTCGCGGCTGTTTGCCGAAGAGATTTATCCGGTTATCACCCCGGTCGCCCTGCAGGACGGCTCGCCGTGTCCGGCTATTCAGAATCTTGGTCTCTACATGCTGGTTCGGCTCACCGCGGAAACGGAAGGCCGGGAAGACCGCTATGCCATCCTGCCGCTCGGTCAGCCTTTCGGTCGCTTTACCATTTTGCCTTCCGAAAACGGACACGCCTTTATCTTACTTGAGGATGTGATCAAAAAGCATCTGGGCCGCTGGTTCACCGGCCTCAACATACTCGAATGTACGGTGTTTCGTGTCACCCGGAATGCGGACATCACCATGCGCGAAGACGAAGCCTCCGATCTGCTTTCCGGCATGGCCTCCATTCTCGAAGAACGGCGCTGGAGCAACTGCGTGCGCATTGAAATCGAAGCGTCCGCCTCCCGCGCAGCGCAGAACTTTCTCTGCCGTCTGCTGGAAACCGACTCCGCCAGTGTATTCCGCATCGACGGACCGCTGAATCTAAAAGATTTTCTGCCGCTCAGCCGGATCGAAGGATTCAATGCGCTCAAAGAAAAAGGATGGTATCCGCAGCCCTCACCGCAGATCGACCGCCACCTGCCGATGTTTGAGCAGATCGCGAAAAACAATCTTCTGCTCTATCATCCATACGAAAGTTTCGATCCGGTCGTCCGGCTGATTGAAGAGGCGGCGGAAGATCCGGCGGTGCTGGCAATCAAACAGGTGCTCTACCGCACCAGCTCCGGCAGTCCGATCATCACGGCGCTGGCTGAAGCCGCCGAAGCCGGAAAGTCGGTCACGGCACTCGTCGAACTTAAGGCTCGCTTCGATGAAGAGCGCAATATCAACTGGGCGCAGCGCCTGGAACAGGCCGGCGTGCAGGTTGTGTACGGCGTGCAGGGTCTGAAAACTCACGCCAAAGTCTGCCTGATTGTCCGGCGCGAACCGCAAGGCATCGTGCGGTATGTTCATTACGGAACCGGTAATTACAACGACACCACGGCCAAACTCTACAGCGACATCAGCTTCATGACGCGCGACGACGATCTCGGAGCCGATGCGTCGGCTTTTTTCAATGCCGTCTGCGGATATTCGCAACCGTCCGGCTTATCGAAGGTCTTTATGGCTCCGCTCGGTATCCGCGACCGGCTGGTTGAGCTGATCGATGGCGAAATCGAACGCAGCAGGCAGGGTCACAAGGCATTGATCCTGCTCAAGATGAATTCCCTGGTTGATGAAGCGCTGATTGAAAAACTCTACGAAGCTTCCCGGGCCGGTGTGCGCATTAAACTGAATGTGCGCGGCATCTGCTGTCTGCGGCCCGGCGTGCCGGGGCTGAGTAAAAACATCACCGTCACCAGCATTGTCGGCCGCTACCTCGAACATGCGCGCCTCTTTTATTTTTACCGGGGCGGAGAAGAGAACGTGTTCATTTCCAGCGCCGACTGGATGCCGCGCAACCTCGACCGGCGGGTTGAGCTGATGATCCCGGTCGAAAACCGGTCCGGCCGCCGCCGGCTGATTGAGATCATCAAGACCCACTGCGACGACACCGTTAAAAGCTGGACGCTGCTCTCCGACGGAACGTATGTCCGCACGGCAACGCTCCCCGGCAAAAAGAAACCCGTCAACAGTCAGCAGTTTTTCTACGATCAGGCGTGCCGGGCCATCCGCGAGGCCTCCCAATCCAGCCGCACAACGCTGCGCCCGCACCGCCCCGCCCGGCAGGAGTGACCCAGAGCTTTTTTACATTGTCAGCTTTTGCCGCAGTACATACTCTCTGAACGCATTGAAAGGACTATCTCATGGCCGCCAATAAAACCCGTTGTATCGGAATTCTGACTTCCGGCGGTGACTGCCCCGGACTCAACGCCGCCATTCGCGGTGTCGCTAAGGCGGCTCTGCATAACGGCACCAAGGTCATCGGTATTCAGGACGGTTTCCGCGGTCTGGTCGAAAACCGCACTGTCGCGCTGGAGGACGCCACCGTCAGCGGCATCCTGACGCACGGCGGAACTTTTCTGGGATCCAGCCGCGACAAACCGCACAAAATGGATATGGGCGGCAAGATCATGGATATGACGGACGTCGCCGTTGCCAACCTGAAAAAACTGCACATCGACTGCCTCGTCTGTCTGGGCGGAAACGGCACACAGAAAAACGCTTTGCGGCTGCACGAAAAAGGCGGCGTCAATGTGCTGACCCTGCCGAAAACTATTGATAATGACGTGGCAGAAACCGACATTACTTTTGGATTCGATTCCGCCATGTCCATCGCCACCGAAGCGATCGACCGGCTGCATACCACCGCCACCAGCCATCACCGCGCCATGATCTGTGAAATCATGGGTCATCAGGCCGGCTGGCTTCCGCTCGGCGCAGGAATCGCCGGCGGTGCAGATGTCATCCTGATTCCTGAAATTCCTTATGATCTGAAGGTCGTCGTCGAACACATCATGACGCGCCGTCACCACAACAAACGGTTTTCCATCATCGCCGTCGCAGAAGGTGCCGTCTCGAAAGAAGAAGCCGCCGACAACACGGGCGGAAAAAAGAAACCGGAACTGCCGCTCATCCATAAGGACAAAAATGGCCTAGTGCTGGTTCAGGAACCGAAGGCCAGTCGCATTGCCCGCGAAATTCAGCAGCTTTCCGGGGTAGAAGTCCGCGTCACGTCGCTGGGGCATATCCAGCGCGGCGGAACGCCGACGGCATACGACCGCCTGCTTTGCACGCGGCTCGGCACTAAAGCCGGCCAATTGCTGGCTGACGGCATCTATAATGTCATGGTGGCGATTCGCGGACAGGAATGTGTTTCCGTGCCGCTGGAAAAAGTGGCCGGGATCACCCGCACGATTCCGAAAGATCACGCCTGGATTGAAACCGCCCGGCTGGTTGACACCTGCATGGGTCAGTAACCGGAGCGGTGCAATGAGCTGCCTCAAAGGAAAATCTGAAAACAAAGAAAAGGCCGGGCGGTTCAAATGCGGAAAATGCGGTGCCGTGAGCAAAAAAGAAAATCACCTCTGCCGGCCGAAGAAGATTAAGAACAGCGATACCTGACATCGCCCGTAAAAATATCGAGGAGGCTCTGCATGGAATTTAATCTGACAACTCCCGCGCTCCTTTTTTCAGCCATCTCACTTTTATTGCTGGCCTTCACCAACCGGTTTCTGGCACTGGCGGCACTGGTTCGCGAACTGCACAGCCAGTACCAGCAATCCAAAGACAACCTCATCCGCCTGCAAATTCAGTCGTTGCGCAAACGCATCGCGATTATCAAATACACCCAGCTATTGGGCGCAATAAGCTTTCTGCTGTGCACCATCAGCATGCTGATTCTTTTCTTTCCACACCTTGTTCTGAGCGAGATTTTCTTCGGGCTGGCCCTAGTCGTTCTCATGGGATCGCTCGGGCTGTCGATCTGGGAAATCTACCTCTCCGTCGAAACGCTCAACATGCGGCTTTCCGACATGGAACACGACGCTGAGCCTTAACACCCGCCGATTTTACCGGCCATTGAACTCCCGCACGGCGTCGAGCATAGCGACGATATTTTCGACCGGCGTTCTGGCCTGCACGTTGTGAATGGCATCGAAGACAAAGCCGCCGTTGCGGGAGAAAATTTTGCAGCGGTTCAAAACCTGCGCGCGAACTTCGGCGGGCGTTCCGAACGGCAGAACGTGCTGCGTATCTACGCCGCCGCCCCAGAATACCAGTTTGTCGCCGTAGCGGTCTTTGAGTGTCTGCGGATCCATGCCGGCGGCGGAACACTGCACCGGATTGATGATGTCGAATCCGGCGTCGATGAAACGGTTCATGAAGTTTTCGACCGCTCCGCAGGAGTGTTTGAACGTTTTCCAGTTTGTGTTGGCGTGAATCCAGTCATTCATTTTCCGGTAATACGGAAGCCACAGCTCGTCAAAGGTGGAAGGCGAACAGAACGTTCCGCTCTGCGTGCCGAAGTCGGTACCGCACATAAAAATCACATCCATAAAATCGCCCAGCACCGGCGCGGCTTTGGCGAGGTTCACCAGAGCAACTTCGGTTTGCCGGCCGAATACTTCATGGACGTAATCCTGCCGGATAGCAGTGGAAACATACCACTCTTCGATATCGCGAATGCCCTTCGGAGCCTTGAGGGACGGCGCCGGAATGTGCGCAATATCGCCGAGCGCCGTTCCGCCAATACCGCCAGTAACCGCCCGTCCGGTTGCGGCAGCTTTTTCTGCCGCGGCCTTGAGTTGCTTGAGTTTTTCGTCCGTAATAAAACCATACTCCTCAAGATTGTCTTCCGGATTCAGGCTGTCTTCGTCCAGTTCCGGCTGGCGGATAATGCTGTCAAAAAAATAACCGCCGCGCGGCAGATGACCTGACGGGGCAACCGATGTGTCGCCCTGCGGGTGAACATAAAGTCCCCGGCTGTCTTCCGTCAGGTTAAACTGCCCCGGAACCAGCACGTCCTGCCCCCACGGCGTCCGCCATTCTTTCCAGTCGGCAACCGGAAATCCGAACATGGTGGAGAGCGGCTCCATTCCGACGACATCAACACCGATGGCGTCGAGCAGGTCTTTCTCCATCAACCCGAGCATCTGATACGGCTCATGGATTTTGACCGGCCGCTTTTCCAGTCCGTAGTGATCGCGCAACGCCGCCACGCAGGTGCAATGCATACCGGTGACCGCTGTTGAACCGAAGTCCACCGGCACCGGGCCGTTTTCGTGGTTCAGCGCCTTCTGTACTTTTTCTCGTGATGTCATCATCTATTCCTGCGCTTCATTGTTCGCCGGGAGCTTTTTTGAAGACCGCAATTTCCGAGAACCCGGCCGACTTGGTAGAAGGGCTGGTCCGGATGACGATGACTTCCATCCAGGTAATCGTCTTTTCAGGGAAGTTCAGGTGGTAAGGCGCACTGCCGTCATTGGGCATATTATCCACCAGCTCGGACGAACCATCGCTGAAGTTGACCCACGCCTTGAGCACCTGATCGATTGAATTCGGACGATCGAAAAACCAAACATCTTCGATGGTAATCGGTTTGGCCCAGGTTAATCGCGCATGAGCTCCTACCGTATCGTGATCGCTGGCCCATTCGGCGGCCTGATTCTGCGGATAGCCTTCGGCCGCGCCGTCATTCAGCGCTTCGGGTTTGAATCCTTTGGACGTGCTGGAAACGTCAACCTTGGCCTGTCTGGCCAGATTAATGTCGCCACCCAGGAACCCGACAAATGACTTCATGTCGGTAAAAGCAGTACGCCGCAGGTGAAGGCTTCCCAACGGAACGAGCCGGACTTTTTCCAGCTGTTTAGTCTGCCGGTTAAGCAGCTGACCGGTTAAAGCCAGCGGCGGTTCAATCCACGGCAGCACACCAATTTTCGCCGCCGACCGTTCAAACTGGAATTTGCCGCTTTGCTTGTCGACGCCGTAATCCCAGAAAGCGCCCGGCTGCGGAGTGATGTCGAAGTCACAAAATCCTTCCACTGGGTATTTCTTGGTCGGGGTATTCACAGCCGGAATCGGCAGGGCGTAAACCAGCGGGCCGCGGCGCCAGAAAATTTCACCGTTCGGCGACTTTTTCTGCACGATTTCCGGCGCGAAAGACAGCGTGATCCGGTCGCCCTTCTTCCACTTCTTCGACACGATCTGCCAGCCGTTTTCCTGACGGACTTCGGCACCAGGCGCATCGACCCGGGTGTTGCCGGGCCACGTCGGTATCCGCAAACGGATTGAAAACTCGACCGGCTTCTCCGTCGTGACCGTCATCCGCACTTCATCCTCAAACGGATAGCTTGTATCGGTGTTGATCGTGACGGGAGTCCCGCTTACTTTGGTATTCAGCGTGTTCGGTGCATAGACCGCAGCAACCAGTCCCTTGCCGTCCGCTTCCTTCATCCACAGATAGTCGGTGAAGTAAGCGAACATCTTGCTGGCGGTCGGCGGACAGCAGCAGGCGACGTCTTCGTGGGTCGGCGAGTATTTGCAGCGGCCGCCGCGCGTTTTGGCGACAGCTTCATACTGGTTGTCAAATCCTTCATATTGAATGCCGCAAGTGGCCTGATCGCTGTTCCGGATCCGGAATTCCTGAGCGGCGTTGTAGGCGAGCCATTCAATCCAGTCACCCAGATCGGCGCGGCCGGTTTTTTCCACGCCCGACTGCAGACTGTTCAGCAGTTCGAAAATGGTGCACTGCTCGTACGTCAGATAAGGCGACGGAATCTGCTCGCGGATATCTTCATCGCCGATAAGCGCGCCCGCCGCGCTGATGTGCCGGGCTGTTTTCATGAACAGATTTTCGACAGCTACGCGGTATTTGTCATCGCCGGTGGCGTAATAAACAAACAGCGGCACGCGGAGATGTTCCGACGTATGCGCGCAGTGCCCCTGCAATAACTTTTCGGGTTTGATCAGATTCCGGATCAGGATGTCGCAATCGAACACATTTTCCGCCGCGTTATAGCTGTCATACATAAACTGCGCGAAATTCACATACGCCCGGTTCCCCGTGACACGGTAGAGATATTCACACACATCGACAAACATGAGGTTATGGCTCGGGCCGCCGCGCGGAATCCCCTTGTCATAGTACGGATGATCCTTGTCATACTTGGACATCGTCAGCTTGACGGCTTTCTCAACGGCCGCGAGCACGTCTTTGCGCCCAGTAAATTCATAGTAGGCGATTAGACCGCGGAACAGACCGGCCTGATTCCACAGCTCGCCGTTGTTGGGCTGGCCGATGGGACTCTGATAACGCTTCCCGCGCGGATAGGTGCCCAGATAACCATCTTCTTCCTGCATCGCCAGAACCTGCGCAACCAGTTCATCCACCCGGGCCTTGGCTTTCGGATCGTCCGACAGGTAGGCCATGCGGATGAAGCCGTCGAGCCAGACGCCGGTAGTCTCGCCGCGCCACCATAACCCGCCGACTTTCGGCTGATACATATCGGAAATGTTGCGGGAGTCAAAAGCCGCGATATCGCACATCGGGGTCAGCTTATCCAGCACGGGGGTAAATCCCTTGGCCACATCGGCGCGGATCTGATCCTGCAGCCAGCCGCGCGGCTTTACTTCGCCGGCCGGAAGAAACTGAAACTGCGAAGCCACCTTCTTGCTCACGGCGTCCGCGCTCCAGCCCGCTTGAAAACAACTAAGCCAGGCCAGAGCTATAATACTTTTTGTTATTTGTGATTTTGCCATACGTTCTCTCCTTTTTATTCCCCGGGCGCATTTTTAAATACAGCGATTTCTGAGAAGCCAGCCGATCGGGTTGTCGGACTGACCTTGGTAACAACAACTTCCATCCAGGTTATGATCTTTTCGGGGAAGTTCAGCTTGAACGGGGTAATCCCGTCGTTCGGCAGCTGATCCACCAGCTCGGACGTTCCATCGCTGAAGTTGATCCACGCATTAAGTACCTGATCGGATGAATTGGGACGGTCAAACAGCCAGACGTCTTCGATGGTGACAGGTTTGCTCCAAGTAAACCTTACGAGAGCTCCTGCCTTCTGTTTGTCGCTGGCCCATTCGGCTTTCTGATTCTGCGGATAGCCTTCGGCCACGCCGTCAATGAGCGCGTCGGGCGTAAAGCCCTTGCACGTACTGGACACTTCGACCTTGGCGTTGGTAGTCATATTGCCGCTGTTTTTCAGCAGTCCGATCGACTTCATGTCGGTGAAGGCCGTCCGCCGCAACAGACTGCTCCCCATTGGAACAAGACGAACCGTTTCCTCTTTGCCTGTATTACGGTTCAAAAGCTGGCCGGTCAACGATACCGGCGACGCACACCAGGGCAGTCCGGCGGTTTGGGTGCGTTCGAACTTAAATCCGCCGCTCTGCTGATCAACTCCGTAATTCCAGTTCGCACCTTTTTCCGGAGCAAGTTCGATGTCGGCAAATCCTGCAACCGGATACTGCTTGATCGCGTTCCGGACAGACGGAATCGGCAAGGAGTAAACCAGAGGCCCGCGCCGCCAGAAAATTTCGCCGTTCTGCGCTTTTTTCTGCACGATCTCCGGCGCGAAGGACAGCGTGATCCGGTCGCCGGTCTTCCACGTCTTCGTCACAATCTGCCAGCCCTTTTCCTGACGAATCTCCGCGCCGGGCGCGTCGATGCGAATGTTTCCGGGCCAGCCCGGCATCCGCAGGCGGATTGGAAATGCAACAGGCTTGTCGGCACACAATGTCATCCGGACTTCATCTTCAAACGGATAGCTCGTGTCGGTATCAATTGTAACGGAAACGCCGCTCACTTTGGTCTGCAAAGTGTTCGGTGCATAGACCGCCGCGACCAGTCCCTCGCCTTTAGATTCCTTCATCCACAGATAGTCGGTGAAGTAGGCATAGATTTTACTGGCGGTCGGCGGACAGCAAACCGCCACGTCTTCCTGCGTCGGTGAATACTTGCAGCGGCCACCAAGGTTTTTCTGCAGCGCATCATACTGGTTGTCAAACCCCTGATATTGAATGCCTCGCGAAGCCTGACTGTCGTCGCGGAGACGAGCTCCCTGAGCGGCGTTATAAGCAAGCCATTCGATCCAGTCGCCCAGATCGGCACGACCGGTTTTTTCCACGCCCGACTGCAGGCTGTTGAGCAGTTCAAACATGGTGCAATGCTCCTGACTCAGATACGGCGACGGAATCTGCTGGCGGATGTCTTCGTCGCCGATGCTGGCACCGGTGATTCCGGTGTGGCGGGCTGTTTTCATGAAAAGATTTCCCACCGCCGTGCGGTATTTATCATCACCGGTGGCATAGTAAACAAAGAGCGGCACACGGAGATGCTCCATAATGTGCGCGGCATGCCCGACAAAAAGTTTTTCCGGTTTTCCCAGATTCCGGATCAGAATATCGCTGTCGAAAACTTTTTCAGGCGCGTTGTAACCGTCGTAGAGGAACTGCGCGAAATCGATGTAGCGCTGCTCGCCGGTGAGCCGGTGCATATATTCACACACATCAACGAACATCAGGTTGTGCGGCGGACCGCCGCGGGTAATTCCGTCAGGCCAGTAAGGCCGGTCCTTGCCGTACTTCGAGAGCGTCAGATCAACCGCCCGCTGAACTGCCGCGAAAACATCTTTTCGTCCGGTGAGTTCGTAGTAGGCCAACAGACCACGGAAAAGACACGCCTGATTCCACAGCTCGCCGTTATTCGGCACCCCGAGAGGACTCTGATAGCGGAATCCTTTTGGATAAGTGCCCAGATAGCCGTCCGGCTCCTGCATGGCAAGAACCCGGGCAACCAACTCATCCACGCGGGCTTTTGCCTGCGGATTATCCGTCAGATAAGCCATCCGGATATAGCCGTCGAGCCAGTTGCCGGTCGTCTCGCCGACCCACCAGACGCCGCCGATTTTCGGCACTTCATAATCGGCCTTATGACGGACATCGAAGGTAGCCATGCGGCAGTATTCCGGCGTCAGCTTATCCAGAAAGGCAGTAAATCCGTTCGTAACATCGTTGCGCATCTGATCCATCAGCCAGCCGCGCGGCTTCACCTCTCCGACCGGGAGAAATTTAAACTGCGAAGAGACCGTTTTACTTTCGGCTTCCGCACTCCAGCCGGCTTGAAAACAGCCGAGCCAGGCCAGAGCTATGACCATTTTTGCTGTTTTTGATTTCGTCATACGTTCCTCGCCTTTTCTATGAAATTCATCCGAGGGATTATTTCCGCTCCATCCAGAACCGCTCGATCTCTTCCAGTGTCTTGCCTTTGGTTTCAGGAACCAGACCGACAATAAAAATCAGTCCGGCCAGACTGCATCCGGCATAGACCCAGAAGGTTTTGGCATTGCCGATGGCATCCACCAGCATCGGGAAGGTCTGAGACACGACATAGCACGCCGCCCACAAAACCAGCACCGCAACAGACATCGCCCGCCCGCGGATTTTGTTCGGAAATATTTCGGAAATAAGGATCCAGGCCACCGGCCCCATGGCCGATGCAAAGGCCGCCGTAAACAGCATGATGAAGATCAGCAGCCACACACCGCCGATACCTTGGGAGAACATGACACCAACCGCCGCCAGCGCAATCACCTGCACCAGCGATCCACCGACCAGCAAAGCCTTGCGCCCAGCTTTATCTACCAGCCAGATTGCCACGAAAGTGAAAAGAAGATTCACGGCACCGATGGATACCGTCTGCGAAAAAGCCGCGTCGGTTCCCGCTCCGATGGACTTAAAAATTTCCGGCGCATAATACATGATCGCGTTGATGCCGCTGAACTGGCAGATCACGGCTATGGCCACGCCGACAATCAGCGCGCGGCGATAGCCGCTGGTGAACAGTTCCGAAAACTTTCCTTCTTCCTGATTCAACGATTCTTCGATTTGCGCCATCTCTCTGTCTGCGGTTTCCTGACCGCCGACGCGGACAAGAATCGTTTCGGCCTCAGACCGCCGGCCCACCTTCATAAGCCAGCGCGGACTTTCGGGAATAAACACCAGCAGCGCCCCGAACAGGGAAGCCGGTATCACCAGCGAGCCCATCATCCAGCGCCAGCCTTGTGCAATATTCCATGCCTCGTCGCCGCCGCGCTGAATCAGCATGTTGACGAAGAACACGACCAGAATGCCGACGACAATCGCCAGCTGATAAAGCGATACCAGCCGCCCGCGGATTTTCTCCGGCGCAATTTCAGCGATATAGAGCGGTGAAAGAACCGAGACCGCGCCGATGGCGAAGCCGCCGATAAACCGCGCCCAGACAAACTGCGTCAGCGTTTGCGGAATCGCGGAAGCGATGCCGGAAAAAGCAAACAGACCGGCGCAGATGAGGAGAATCTTTTTGCGGCCGTACCGGTCGCTCAGCGGTCCGCCGCACATGGCCCCGACGATACATCCGATCAGTGCGCTGGAGGCCGCCCAGCCCGTGAGCCCGGCTCCGAGCTGAAAGTGCGCCTGCAGAAAGCCGACCGCGCCGGAAATAACGGCGGTGTCGTATCCGAACAGCAGTCCGCCCAGCGCGGCAACGCCGGTCAGCAGCATCAGGTAGGCCAGACTTCCGGTAGTTCCCTTTTGCATCATTCCTCCTTCTTTCAAGTTCAGCATGTATGATTATAAGCCGTATCAAACAAAGCCACGATGTTCTCAGGTCTGACGTCGGCCTGAATGTTGTGTCCGCCGGACACTACATATCCGCCGCCGCCCGATAACGCATTGATCTTGCGGACAACATCCTGCCGCACCTGTTCCGGTGTACCATGCGGCAGGATCGTCTGATTGCACAGATTAGAATAGAAGGCCAGTTTCTTCCCGAAGCGCTGTTTGATCTCTTCGGGATTCTCCATGCCGATGGCGTCGCCCTGCAACGGATGCATTACGTCAATGCCGGCGTCGGCCAGATCGTCCAGCGCCCAGCAGATCGAACCACAGGAGTGCATGGCGATCTTCACGTTGGCGCGGCTCTTTACAAACCGGCAGAACTGGCGGTAGCGCGGCACAAAAATTTCGCGGAATAGCTGCGGGTTAACAATCGGTCCCTGCTGGGTGCCCCAGTCATCGCCGATCCAGATCATTTCCACGGAGTCGCCCACGGCATCCAGATACGGTCCGAAAAAATTGATACAGTACTCCAGAACGCGATCCACCAGCGTCTCGATCACCATCCGGTCCGTCAGCAGTTTTTCCATATATTCCTGAAAGCCCATCAGCTCGGCGGAAATATAAAACAGCGACGCCGGACTGCCTGCGATGACGGCGTAGTCCGTGGTCTCGTGCAGATGCCGCGCCCTTTCGCGCACACCGGTAAAGCGGGATGGATCGAGCGGGTCGGGGAAATGAAATGCTTTCACGTCCGCCAGATCGGCGCCAGCCAGCGGATGGATATAGGCTTCGTCGTAGTGGCCGCACGGTTTGCGAACTACACCCCACTCGTCAGCCCAGCTGCCGTCGGCCTCGACCTTCAGTTGGAATCCGGCTGGAGCGTTGGCAAATACATAGCGGGTATCGGCGTGCAGCCGGTTCAACACACTCTCTTTAACGACCGCCAGATGCTGCATGCGGTCGTACAGACGAATCTCGTCCGTCTCGCCCAGAAATTTCAGCAGGTTCGCATAGGCGACGGCATGAATACCGTTATGCAGATCCTGACCGACATCGATCGGCGGCCGATCGGGCTGTTCATGATGGATCGCTTTTCTGAACCGCTCGCGCGATGTCATACGACATTTCTCCTGCCCGGAAATACGCTTACACATGTGTGCATAATTACAGAATGCGCTTTACAGTTGAATGTCTTTTCGGGCAAATAACTTGCGGTTTCAGGCACTATGAAAAATATCCGCAAAAACACGCCATCCTCCGGTCCGCACGTGCTCGTCCTTCTGGGTTTTAACGAGCAGGATCTTCTGCGCGGAATATTTTCATACGCCAAAGAAGCCCGATGGACACTGGATACCAACTACAACCGGATCGGTCTGACCCCGGCATCCGGCGAACACTACTCCGGCATCCTCGCGCTAGTGGGAAAAAAACAGGAGCTGGATGTATTGCGACGGTTTCCCAAAGTTCCATGCGTCGATCTCTCAGGCGCCTGGCTGTGGGACTTGAAGGCAAAAGGAGCGAGATCTGTTGGACGCGTAGCCTATGACCCCGCACTGCTGGGTAAAACTGCGGCGGCTCACCTGCTCGATCAGGGACTTCGCCACCTTGTGTTCATTAACACCTGCAACGGCTGGCACGAGCGCCCCACCGTCGGCGCGGTGGCGGCGGAAGCGAAACAGCGCGGCGCAAGCTTCCACGAAATCCCCCTTTACCAGGCCATCGCCGCGCATGCGCCGTATTCAGCCACCCGTCACAGTTCCGTGGCCATGCGCTGGTTGGCGCGCGCTTTGCGCAATTTACCCAAACCATGCGGAGTGGTTGTGGCGGATGACTGGGCTCCGCATCTGCTTCGTGTATGCGAACGGGCCGGTATCGCAGTACCGACCGATCTGGCGATCATGGGAATGTTCAATCACCTTGACGCCTGCGAATACGCCTCCGTGCCGGTATCATCCGTGGATGCAAATTTCGAACGGATCGCCCGCGAAGGAGCCCGCTTACTCGGACGGCTCATGGCCGGCGAAGCCGTGCCCGCCGAACCCATATTGATTCCGCCGCGCGGCGTAGTGGTCCGGCAAAGCACCAGCAAGCTGGCTGTCTGTCACCGCGAAATCGCCAAAGCGGCGCACTTTATCCAGAAACATTTTCGCGAACCGCTTTCCGTCGAAAAAGTCGCCGCCGCCGCCGGACTTTCGCGCCGGGGACTGACCGTTGCGTTCCGCCGCGAACTCGGCGAAAGCGTGGCGCGCTACATCGCCCGGCTCCGCACGGAAGAGGCTGGACGCCTGCTCTGTGAAACCGACCTTAAAGCGACCGACATTGCGCAACAGGCTGGCTTCGGCAGTCTGGAGCATCTGTCCCGCGCCTTCAAACGCGCTACCGGACTGCCGCCGGCCATCTACCGGCAGAAACACTGCCGGCGGAATCAGGCAAAGTAATCATCGGACCGTCTTATTTATTTGATTCGGTCGGCGCCTGCTTGAAGACGGCGATTTCCGAAAAGCCGATGTTGCCGGTTCTGGGGCCGACTTTTGTTATGGTGACTTCCAGCCAGGTGATCGTCCTTTCCGGAAAGTTAAGTTTAACCGGCGCGGTGCCGTCGTTCGGCAGTTCGCCGACGTCGGCGGTCGAGCCGTCGCTGAATTTAACCTGCGCGGCAAGGACGCGATCGGATTCGTTAGGCCGGTCATACAGCCATACGCAACCAACCTGTTCCGGCATTTCCCAAACCAGCCTGACCGTCGTGCCGGTCCGGCCGTGATCGCTGGCCCATTCCGCCTTTTGATTCGCCGGAAAACCTTCCACCACGCCGTCGATAAGCGCCGTGCGTGAATACCCTTTGCTGGTACTGGGAACGATTACTTCCGACTTGCGGGCAAGGTTGGCATCGCCTTTCAGCAACTCTTTCTGATTAGGTACCGGCCGAACGGCCTCCGCGTCAGCAAATACGGTGTGCCGCAACAGGGCGCTGCCCATCGGGACGAGACGGACCGGTTCGCTCTGATTTGATTTCCGGTTCAGCAAAGATCCCTTCAATGCCAGCGGCGGCTGCACCCACGGGTTCGAACCGGCATCCAGTTGTGTGCGCTCGAAAATAAAATGGCCGCAGTCTTTGTTCACTGCATAGTTCCAGAACGCATTAGTCGCCGGCGTGTAATCCCAATCCGCAAAACCGGCAACGGAATATTGCTTGGTTTCTTTCCGGTCGAATGCGATAGGCAGGGAATAAACCAGCGGCCCGCGCTGCCAATAGACGCCACTGCCGTTCGCGGCGGTTTTACGAACGACTTCCGGTGCAAACTGCAGCGTGACCGTGTCGCCGGTCTTCCATTCCTTGGAGAGAATGCGCCATCCCTTTTCACTCCGCACCTCGGCGCCGGAAGCAATAACCTTCATATCTTCCGCCCAGGCCGGTACACGCACTCTCAAAGTGAACCGCACCGGTTTTTCCGGATTCACCGTCATGCGCACCTCATCTTCGAACGGATAGCTCGTCGCTGTTTCTATTTTCACAGCCGCATTACCGATCCGGGTTTGCACTTCGTTCGGCGCGTACCCGATGGCCGCAAGCCCCGAATCATCCGCCTCTTTCATCCAAAGACCTTCGACCAACGACGGGAAAAATTTGACCGCATTCGGCGAACAGCAAACAGCCACATCTTCATGCGTCGGCGAAAATTTAAACCGTGTGCCCTGGCCGGTTGCGATGGTGGCCTCGTGCTGGTTGTCGCGCGTACAATACTGGGCCGCTTTACCGTCGCGCTGGCGCGAACCCTGCGCCGAGTTGAATGCCAGCACTTCCATCCGGTCGGCCAGATCGGCACGCCCCGTCTTCTGCACGCCGGACTTCAAACTGTTGAGCAGCTCCAGCATGGTGCAGTATTCGCAGCCGATGTCCGGACTGCCCAGCCGCTCCAGAATATCTTCGTCGCTGATACACGCTCCGCCGGCACTGAGATGCCGGTCGGTTTTAAGAAAAATGTTATCCACAGCCGGCCAGTATTTTGCATCGCCGGTGTTATAGGCGACGAAAAGCGGCACCCGCAAATGCTCCATGACATGCGCCCCGTGCTTGATGAAGAGACTGTCTGGATTTGAGAGGTTGCGGAGCTGAATATCGGTGTCAAACACATCGGTCCGCTCGTTGTAACTGTCGTAAAGAAACCGGGCGAAATCGGGATAGCACTGCTCGCCCGTTAACCGCCACAGCCATTCACAGATATCCACAAACATAAAGTTGTGTCCCGGCCCGCCGCGCACCACACGTGTTGCCCAGTAGGGCCGGTCGTTGCCGTATTTGGAAATCGTCAGCTTGGTCGCGCGCTCAACGGCGGCGAGCACATCCTTCCGGCCGGTGAATTCATAGTAAGCCAGCAGGCCGCGGAAAAGACAGGCCTGCGTCCAAAGTTCGCCGTTCTGGCCGCCCGCCGGCTGCTGGTAACGCACACCGGCCGGATACATGCCCAGATATCCGTCCTCCTCCTGAAACGAAAGAATCCTGTTTACGGTGTCGTCGGCCAGCTTCTTCGCCTCCGAATCGCCGGACAAGTAAGCAAGCTGAACAAGACAATCCAGCCAGTTGCCAGTCGTTTCCCCGTTCCACCACGATTTTTCCATTTCGGTTTTGTTCCGGGCATCAAAGGTGGGCACATCGACGCGAGACTTTGCGCTGGTGGTCAGTTTGGCGAGACGAACGGCAAACCCGTCTCTTGCTTCGGCCACCAACTGCTCCTGCAGCCAGCCGCGCGGCTGCACCTCGCCGAGGCGGAGATTTTTAAATTGTTCTCGCGGCGCATCGGCGGCGGAAAGGTTGCCGGCGGTGACAGTTGTTGCCAGACAGAGAATCAGTAATAGCCGTGTTTTCATTCGCCGAACTCCTTATTTAAAACCCTCGTGATGATAGACGCTACCACGGCACCGCCGGAGCCGCCATAGCCGCAGGTTGCGACAATATGCACAAAATTCCCCTGCTCCCGGCACTATTCTTTTTGCGCCGCGCCTTTTGTCACATAAGGCATGGCATCCCGCTCATCGTACTGCTGGCGCAGCTTTTCGACTTCAAGTTTCAATTGCTTCACGACATCGGCGTATTCCGGATTCGCATAAACACTGCGCATCTGTGTTGGATCTTTCTTCAGGTCGAATAGATCCCATTCGTTGGCTTCAAAATAATGCACCAGCGTGTAGTCCTTTGTCCGGATACCGTTGTGCTGCGCCACACCGCAGCCGGGATCGTAGTAGCGGTAATAAACACCCGTGCGCCAGTCCGCTGGAGTTTCGCCGCGCAAAATAGGCAGGAGTGACCGCCCGTACAGGCCTGTCGGAACTTTCCCGCCGGCGATCTCGGCAAACGTCGGCGCGTAATCGATATTCTGAATCATAGCATCCGGCCGGCTGCCCGGCTTGATGACGCCCGGCCAGCGGATAATGAACGGCATGTGAATGGATTCTTCGAAAATCCAGCGCTTATCGAACCAGCCGTGTTCGCCAAGATAGAATCCCTGATCGGAGGAATAAATCACCACGGTATTCTCTGTCAGATTATTTTTCTCCAGATAGTCCATCAGGCGGCCGACGCTGTCGTCCACCGACTTCACGCAGCGCAAATAATCTTTCATGTAGGTCTGATATTTCCAGCGCACCAGATCAGCGCCCTGGGGATTCAGTTTGCGGAATTCTTTGTTACGCGCGCGATACATTTCCGGAATCTGCCCGATCGGTTTCCCCGGCCAAATCTTCAGGTCGCCGGGAAAATTTATATCCCTGGCAATCGTCAGCTTCTGCTGCTTGAGCGGAGAAGCGCGGTCGGCGTAGTCATCGAACAGCGTGGCAGGCTCCGGCACGGTTATGCCGTCAAGCAGTGCCGCGTAGCGTTCCGGCGGAATCCAGTCCCGGTGCGGCGGCTTTTGATAAACCATCAGCATAAACGGTTTCGCCGGATCACGCTTCTCCAGCCATTGCAGCGAAAACTCCGTGATCACATCGGCCACATAGCCTGTGCTGCTGACCGGCCCGAATGTGCTGCTGAACTTAGGATTCAAATACTCGCCCTGGCCGGGCAACAGACACCAGTAGTCAGTTTCCGACGGCGTTTTTCCCAAGTGCCATTTGCCGATGACGGCGCTCTGATAGCCGGCCGCGCGGAAAGCCTCCGGAAATTTCCAGACGCCGGAAGTGATTTCCTGATTTAGACAGCGCACGCCGTTGGCGTGACCGTGCAGGCCGGTCAGAATCGCGGCGCGACTCGGCGAACAGACCGAGTTGCCGCAAAAGCTGTTCTGAAAAAGCATACCTTCCGCCGCCAGCCGGTCGAGGTTCGGTGTGATTTTCTGTTCACGGCAAAAAGGCGACAGCCATAGATCGTAAGCACCGATGGCTTGCGGCGCATGATCGTCGCTCAGAATAAAAATGACATTGGGCCGCGGAGCCGCTTCCGTTTTCCCGGTCGCCGGAAGACTCAATGCCGCTACACCGAGGCCGGCCAGTTTCATAAAATTCCCATGTGTGTTCAGCATGATCAACGCTCCTTATTCCCGCTTCAATCTTTCGACCATTCCGCCGTTGGGCATTTTCTGCTGTGAAACCAGCGGAAGTTCTGTGGCGCCGGCCCAGGTCCGGTAATTATCAAACACCTCACCGGTGCCAAGCACGCGCGGATCTTTGGTTTTCACCAGATACGCCGTCAGCCGGTCGGCCATTTTCTTTTTCACGTCTGCATATTTCGGATCGGCGGCAAGGTTGGTGAGTTCGCACGGATCTTTCTGCATGTCGTAAAGTTCCTCTGCCGGGCGCCGGCCGAACGATGCGTCATAGAGCCGCTTCAGCTCCGGACTGTCGTCCTTGTGAGCAATCATGTATTCCATGGATGGTCCGCCCCGCCCGTAGTTGTCGGGATAACGGTCCGTGGCGAAATTCCGTATATAGGAAAACTCCTTCGTGCGGATGGCGCGCATCGGATAACTGCCGACGTGCCGTTCGAGTCCAACGACAACCGCGTCGCGCTGCGGTTCGACCTGCCCCGATTTTCCTGATAGCAGCAATGGCAGCAGGCTCTTGCCGGTCATCTCTTCCGGCACCGGAATTCCGGCGGCTTCGAGAATGGTCGGCGCAAAATCGGTGAAAGAGACAAAGTCGTCCACTATCCGTCCGCCCGGCACACGCTCCGGCCAGCAAATGGCCAGCGGCTGATGTACGCCGTAGTCGTAGATCTGCGTTTTGGCATGCGGGAATGGAATTCCGTTGTCGCCCGTGATGAAAATCAACGTATTTGTGTACCGTCCGGATTTTTCCAGCGCCTCGATCGCTTTCGTAACATCGGCGTCGAATTTCTGTACCGCGAGGTAATAGTCGCAAAGATCGCTGCGAATTTCGGGGGTATCCGGCAGGAAGGCCGGAACTTGCACCTCGGCCGGATTAAGTCCGGCGGCTATGCCGGAACCTTTTTTGTAGGGACGATGCGGATCGTTACTGCCGAACCAGAAACAAAACGGTTTGTCCGCCGGCATTCTCTGAAGGAATCCAGCGAAGTCGCCGTCGCCTTTGCCTATAGGTCGACCACAAGGTTCTTCGGTTCTGCCGCCGGCAGCAAGATTCCCCGGCCCCCAGCCTTTGGAGCGCGAGCCGGTCACATAGCCGGCCCT
>Ga0247840_10005619_pt1 | contig 18727 bp, 18 predicted proteins | sample LaCruzMarch2015__FD_192404 | JGI IMG/M metagenome (GOLD analysis project Ga0247840, IMG submission 192404) | Freshwater microbial communities from meromictic Lake La Cruz, Castile-La Mancha, Spain - LaCruzMarch2015_17m | ecosystem: Environmental > Aquatic > Freshwater > Lake | place: Spain... | reverse complement strand
TACAAAGTTGAACTTCGCCTGACTGAATATCTTGATATATCTGGTGCTATATCAGCCGGCGGAATCCAACTGCTAAATGATGCAATCCAAGAAGCGGTCGCGCATGCACATGAAAATGAAACAGATGAGATCTTAGCTTTTGCTACTTCTGCTATTCGCGAAGCTACAAATGGCGCGCAAATTATTGCTGAGATTAATAAGAAGCATGAGATAGATCTACAAGTCTTAAACGGTGATGATGAAGCTTCGATGACCTTCTTGGCTGTTCGTCGTTGGTTAGGTTGGTCAGCTGGAAAGTTGCTCGTTCTAGATATCGGTGGCGGTTCACTAGAAATTGCTAGTGGAGTTAATGAGAACCCTGATGCGACAATTTCACTTCCACTTGGTGCAGCTCGCTTAACACGAGAATTTTTAAAGGGTGATCCATATAGCCCTAAAGGAATCAAGGGTCTTGAAAAATACGCAGAAGAAATACTGAGAGATTCTCTGCCAAACTCTTTAGAAACACACGATGCAGATCACTTCGTTGCAACAAGTAAAACATTTAGAACTTTGGCCCGCATATGTGCGCAGTGGTATGGCGATAGTCCAAAGTTCATTGAAAGAAAATCGCTAAACACTGCATTGCCACGACTCATTGAAATGACGAGTAAGTCTCGCGCAGAATTACCTGGAGTTTCAGCTAACCGTGCTCAGCAAATTGTTGCTGGTGGAATTGTTGCTCTTGCTGTCATGGACAGACTTGATGTGGATGAGGCTGAAATTTGTCCGTGGGCGCTGCGTGAAGGCATTCTTTTGCGCCGCCTAGACTGGCTTAGCGACTAAGCCTCAGGGGCAGGCATCCAGTCGATAGCGATGACTTCGCCATCGCGATGATGCAGAATAAATGCTTCACCTGGCATTAATCCATGGTCTAACTCTTTGAAATTCTTCTTACCTATAAACTTTGCAACAATGCCAGGAATAACTGGGTTATGCCCACACACAATTGCGTGTGCCTCACTTTCAATGATGTCATTAACAACATTGATTGCCGCTTTCTTATCCTTCTCGTATGCATATTCACTGAGCTCAGTCCAGTAAATCATGTCTAGCGACAAAGAACGAGCCATGGGTGCAACTGTTTCGTAGCAACGAACAGCATCCGAAGTATGAATTTCGGTAATTCCAAATGGCAAATACTTAGCCAACATTCGCATTGACTGGATCTGGCCAAGTTGGGCAAGTGGGCGATCACCATCATCGCCTTCCCATTCCTCTCGAGCAATTGCTTTCCCGTGACGCAAAAGAATTAATGGGGTTGTATCGATTCCAAACTTTTCGAAATTCTTGAGTACTTCTTTGTCACCTTCACGAGAAAGTTTGTCATAGGCATCAGAAGTAGTTACCCAAATGAGTAAATCTACTTCTTCTAGATCCATGACACCTTTGGCTTCACCAATTGCTTGGGCTGACCAATATCGAACTGTCTTTTTTGTTTCGCCGACGAAATATTCAACTTTGCATAATTCGGGACCAAAGATGCTTTCAAAACCGGTCTCTTCTAGAACTTCGCGGAATGCACAACTTATTTCAGACTCTCCAATTTCGACTTTTCCTTTAGGAAAAGACCAATCGTCGTAACGAGGCCTATGAATCAATGCAACCTGAACTAATTCATCACTTAAGCGACGCCACAAAACCGCCCCCGCTGCCTGTATTACTTGGCTTTCCACTTACCGATCCTTTGAATAATGCTCGATGAGCTCGGCGTGGACATTTGTTAAACCCTTTTTACTTGGACGAGACCAGGTCGACTCCTTGAGTTCCCATGAGGACGTTTCCTCAGAAAGCCCAAGATCTAATAGGGATTGCAAGCGAACATGATGTTCTTTTCTTTGGACCATCACAAGACTTTCCACGCGTCGATCAAGGTTTCTGCCCATTAAGTCCGCGCTGCCAATCCAATACTCATCATCCCCAGCGTTAATGAAGTGATAAATACGTGAATGCTCAAGGAATCGGCCCAAAATAGATTTAACAGTTATGTTCTCTGAAACGCCTTTAATGCCAGGTTGTACTGCGCAAATTCCACGAATCAACAATTTAATCTTCACGCCAGCTTGTGAAGCTTCATATAGCTTTGCAACAAATCCCTCATCCAGAATCGAGTTTAGTTTGAACTGAATTCCTGCGGGGAGTCCCTTCTTGGCATGTTCAATTTCCCGATCAATGCGCTCAATTAAACCTGAACGTAATGTGCGAGGAGCAACCAACAAACGTGAATATGTAGATTGTGGCGCAAAGCCCGACAGTTGATTAAATAGACGAGTTAAATCTTCAGTTAACTCAACATCTGCGCTGAGCATTCCTAAGTCTTCATACATACGGGCAGTCTTTGGGTTGTAGTTACCTGTTCCGATGTGACAGTAACGACGGATACCGTGTGGCTCATCGCGCACAACTAATGAAAGCTTTGCGTGAGTCTTTAATCCCATCAATCCATACACAACGTGCACGCCTGCAGCTTCAAGCTTTCGGGCCCAACGCACATTGTTTTGTTCGTCAAAGCGAGCTCTAATTTCGATTACTGCAACAACTTGCTTGCCAGCTTCTGCCGCTTCAATTAACGCCTCAATAATTGGTGAGTCACCCGATGTGCGATACAAAGTCTGTTTAATCGCCAGTACGTGTGGATCCTTTGCTGCATTTTCTAGGAAATGCACAACCGATGAAGTAAAGGATTCATAGGGGTGGTGAAGCAGGATTTCGCCTTGGCGGATCGCAGCAAAAAACAAATCACTGTCCTCAGAATCCACCTCTGATAGGGCTTTAGCTGTGCGCGATCTAAAGGGTGGGTACTTTAACTCTGAAAAATCTAGATCTGCAATTTTATGAAGTGAGGTCAGATTTAGTGGTGCGCTGACATGGAAGATATTTTCAGCGCCAATGCCAAGTTCTGATCCAAGTTTAGATACACGCGCATCATCTACGCCAGCTTCAATCTCAAGGCGCACTGGCGGACCAAATCGACGGCGCAATAGCTCTTGCTCTAGAGAAAGAAGTAAATCTTCTGCTTCATCTTCATCTAGTTCAATATCTTGATTTCTGGTCACACGGAAGGTGTAGTGATCTTCAATTGTCATTCCTGGGAACAACTCTTGAAGATGGATGGCAATTAAATCTTCTAATGGCAAGAAGCGAGTTGAGCCAAATTTGGCTGTTGCAATAAATCTTGGCAAAACTTCTGGCACCTTTACGCGTGCAAAGAACTCTTCATGTGTTGCTGGATTCTTCACCATTACAGCAAGATTGAGCGATAAGCCTGAGATATATGGGAAAGGGTGTGTTGGATCAACGGCCAACGGAGTCAATACAGGAAAGATTCGATCCTGGAATAATTTTGCAACGTATGCACTTTCCGTTTCATCAAGTTGTTCCCACTTAACAAATTCAATTCCATGTTTTTTTAACTCCGGCAAAATTTCATCACGTAAAATTTTAGATTGTCTTGTAACAAGTTCATTTACTCTTGTGTTGATTACTTCCAAAAGCTCTTTTGGTTTATAGCCGGCAACATTTGCTGCGGTAACATCATTTTCAATCTTGCTCATCAATGTTGCAACGCGCACCATAAAGAACTCATCTAAATTCGAAGAGGAGATTGCCAAAAAGCGAAGTCTCTCAAGAAGTGGGACCGTTGGATCCTCAGCTAGTTCGAGGACTCTTTGATCGAAAGAGAGCCAACTAATCTCCCGGTCTGTTAGATGCTCGAATTTCATGCCCAAATCCTCTCGCGAATGGGTGAACAACAGGTAATCGGAGTAAGGCCTAGGGTTAAACCAACCCCCTATTTCACGCTCAACGAGGGTGTGCTTCCCCTCTTTTCCTGAGAGACTTCCCCCGTGATCAACAACTATTGGATGAGCCCAGAGACGACATCAGTTAACCGCTTGCCGATGCTTAATATCGAGCACTTTGAACAAATTTCTCTAGATGGCACATGGCGTTTTCAGTTGTTACATAGCCCGACAGAAAAATTGGGCAAGCGTTGGGCATCAATTACAGTTCCGGGTCTTTGGACTATGCAGGAACCATCAGATGTTTTCTTTGATAAGCCAATCTACACAAATACCCAAATGCCTTTTGAAGAGCATCCTCCATTTGTGCCTGCAGAAAATCCAACTGGTATCTATGAACGTGATTTTGATGTTCCAAAGAGTTGGAATGGAAAAAGAATTGTTTTGCAGGTTGGTGGTTATGAATCTGTTGCACTTGTTTACATCAATGGACAAGAAGTTGGTCTAACTAAAGATTCACGATTGGCTGCAGAATTTGATGTGACACAGTTTGTTCAAAGCGGGAACAACGTGCTGCGCATTGATGTAGTCAAATGGTCTGATGCAACATTTATCGAAGACCAAGATCAGTGGTGGCATGGTGGCATTACTCGTTCAATCAAATTGTTTGCAACTAACAAAGTCTTTATTGAACGATTCAAATCGGTTGCTGGTCTAGAAAAAGATGGCACAACGGGTACTTTGAGCATTGAGGCAGACTTAGGCTCACTTGATAACCTCTCAACCGATGGCTACACACTGCGTGCATCCATCACTGAGTTACCTAAGGTTAAAGTCGCAAATCTTTCACAAACAGTTAAAAACTTTAGCTCCCCTAAATGGACTGAACGAGATGCTGATCTGAAAAAGCGAAGTGATGACTACTTCCATGGTAAGTATTGGGATGGAAAGCTACCGGCAGATGCCAAGGCGGCAATCATGGAAAATGAGCCTTGGCCGCACGGAAAAGTAATCCTGGAAACTCGAATTCCTAGGGTAAATCCTTGGTCGGCTGAGGTTCCTAACCTATATACCTTGCACATCGAATTAATCGATCCCAACGGCGCAGTTATAGAAGTTTCACAGCAACGAATTGGCTTTAGATCAATTCTGATTAAGGGTCAAGATTTCTTAGTAAATGGTCAGCCAGTTATTTTCTATGGCATCAACCGCCACGACTTTAATCGCTTCACAGGACGCGCCTTAACTCGAGATGACATGCGCCAAGATCTCCTTGAACTTAAGCGTTGGAACTTTAATGCTGTGCGCACATCTCACTATCCCAATGACGCGGCTTTCTTAGATCTGTGCGATGAACTAGGTTTTTATGTCATTGGTGAAGCAAACATTGAATCTCATGCTTTCATTTCTTCGATTTGTAATGACACCAAATACTTAACCGCATTTGTTGATCGTGTTGGTCGCATGGTTCAGCGCGATATTCATCATCCATCTGTTGTGATGTGGTCACTTGGTAATGAATCAGGTGCAGGAACTAACCACGAAGCAGCTGCAGCCTATGCACGCAGCTTTGATCCATCACGTCCTTTGCATTACGAGGGTGGAATCCGCGGTAACTGGATGGGTAGCCATTCATTAACAGATGTAATTGCACCGATGTATCCAACGATTAATGCAATTAAAGAGTATGCAAAATCTCCTAAGGCTGATCGTCCATTGATTATGTGCGAGTACTCCCATGCAATGGGCAACAGCAACGGAACATTGGCTGAGTATTGGGAAGTAATTGAATCAACACGTGGTTTGCAAGGTGGATTTATCTGGGAGATGTGGGATCACGGTCCTGTTCAAACAATGGCAGATGGTTCAAAGCGCAACGCATACGGCGGGGATTACGGCGAAACCAAGCATGATGGCAACTTCTGCTGCGACGGAATGGTCTTCCCAGACCGCACAGCTAAGCCTGCATTGCATGAATTTAAGGCTCTTGCAGCACCTGCTGTTATCACTGGCGTTAAGCCAGCAACTGGGCAATTCAAGATCTTCAACAAGAACTTCTTTAAAGACTTGAGTGAGTACCAACTTCAATGGTCAATCACCTGTGATGGTGTGATCCAAGATGGCGGCGTTGTAAAGCTTCCAAAGGTTGCGCCTCGCAAATCAGTTAACTTTAAAGTTTCATCTAAGAAACTGGCAAAGGGCACGGCCCGCGGTGAGCGTTTCATTACATTCTCACTTGTTTGTGTGGCAACTACGCCATGGGCTTTGCCAATGTCAGAGGTCGGCTGGAGTCAGATTGCATTGCCATCAACGGCGCTAACTCCTGCAAAGAAAGTTAGAGAAATCGGCGATGTAGTTGATGAGCACGGACAAATTATTTTGCCGTATGGAATCGTTGCGCCATCTGTTTCACTATGGCGAGCACCAACAGATAACGATCGCATCGGCCACATCGCATCCAAGTGGGAGCGCTACGGAATTAGAGAGATCTCGCGCACCGATTGTGTTGTCAGACAAACTGCAACTTCAATTAAGGTAGCAAACACCTGGGAAACAAGTACTGGTGTTTCTTTCAAACACACACAGTTGATTACTCCTGTTGTTGGTGGATTTAGCGTTAAAGAATCTGTGACTATCCCTAAGGCGTTTGACGATCTTGCACGTGTTGGAACATTGTTTGAATTAGATGGATCATTAAGTGATCTCGTCTACTTCGGCACGGGTTCACACGAGTCATATCCTGACCGCAAGATTGGTCGCATTGCGCGCTATGTCTCAACAGTTGCTGCTCAATACATTCCATATGTTCGACCACAAGAAAATGGTGGACATGCTGCGGTTCGTTGGTTTGAGGTAACAGATGCAGCTGGAAATGGTCTGCGCTTTGCAATGGGTAAGCCTGCTCAGGTCTCTGTAACGCCTAACCGGGATGGCGAATTAGCCGATGCCACCCATGATGTTGAAGTTAAGGCGTGTGGAAACACAGTTGTGCATATTGATGCTGCTCACCGCGGTGTTGGTACGGCATCGTGTGGTCCAGATACTTTAGATAAATACATCATTAATACTGGTGTTCACACCTGGGAGTGGACTGTTACTCAAATTTAATCAAGATGATGCAAGGGCCAATTAATAGCAATTGGATACTTGCAGGTGCGTCCATCACCAGATGATTTACCACGAGCGCGTCGCCACATCCATGGCAGTGCAAATGTTGCAAACCAAGCAATAGTTACTGCCGACTTAACAAACTGTGGAGTTGGCTCTTGCGGAGCCAGTGGACGGCGCCATGATGGATCAAATGGCAGTTCAATTCTTTCTAGCACAGCTTGTGCAACACGGTCATGTCCCATTGGATTTAAATGCAGTCGATCAAATGCTAAGAAGCGTGGATCTTTAAAAGCTGCCTCACCATTTGCATCACACAAGATTGCGCCAACTTCATCTGCCATAGCGCGGACATTTTCATTAAAGTCTTTGAAGCGAGCTTGCCACGATTCAGCTAGGCGACCTGTGCTGCCACTATCTTCTAGAACTGTAAACAACATAATCGTGGCACCAGATGCTGCTACTTTGCGCACCGCTTCTGCATACATTGGCAAAGTGACATTTGGGTTGTATTTCGGCCGGATGACATCGTTAGCTCCGGCATGAAATGAAACCAAAGTTGTTGTATCAATTACTTGGGCAATAGCTGGCTCGATCTGCTCATCGATTACCTGCTTGAGCAACTTGCCGCGGATCGAAAGGTTTGCATACTGGAAACCCTGCTGATTTTCAGCCATAACATCGGCAACCCGATCTGCCCAACCACGATACTGGCCATACCTCTTCTCATCGCACATACCTTCGGTGAATGAATCACCGATTGCGATAAAACGATTGTATTTCATTGCTTTTAGCCTACTTAGCGCGACGCTGCTGATCTACGTGGAACAGCGCAATTGAGGTTGCAACGCTTGCATTAAGAGATTCAGTTGTCGCATTAATTGGAATAGAAACCACAAGATCGCACTTTTCCTTAGTCAAGCGCGCAAGTCCCTTACCTTCAGAACCAACGATGATCATCAAAGGCTCTGTTGCAACCTTCATATTGCTGATGATGTCATCTGATTCGCCATCTAGACCGACCACAAACATGCCAGCCTTTTTGGCTGCATCAATTGTGCGAGCAAGGTTTGTAATCTGTGCAATAGGCAGACGTGCTGCCGCACCTGCTGATGACTTCCAGGCAGATGCTGTCATCGTTGCTGCGCGACGCTCAGTCATGATCACACCTGCTGCGCCAAATGCTGCAGCAGAACGAATAATTGCACCAAGGTTACGTGGGTCTGTAACACCATCTAGTGCCACAATCAATGATGGATACTTTGCACGTTCCATGATTTCTTCAAAGCTTGAATACTGGAAAGGCTTAATAGCAAGAATGATTCCTTGGCTATTAGGGGAAATGCCTTCAACTTCAGCACGGTGTGCTTCGCGAATAGGAAGTCCATGGTGGAGTGCAAGTTTTAAGCTTTCGGCAACGCGATCATCAACATCGATACTGCGTGCAACTAATAATTCTGTTGAGGGAACATTCTCACGAAGTGCTTCAAGTACTGCGTTACGTCCTGCAACGATTTCACCACGTGGGCGATCACCCTTTGCAACGCGAGGAGAACGAACCTCTTTCTTTTCAGCAGCCTTCTTGCGCTTTGCAGCTGCGTGATACGGACGATCTTCAGCCTTTGGAGTTGGCCCTTTTCCTTCAAGACGTCGCTTGTTATTTCCACCAGTACCGGCAGATGGTCCCTTTTTTGATTGGCGAATAGCGCCTTTACGGGATGAATTGCCAGCCATTGTTATTCTCGTTTCGTCGTGCAGTTTGTGTTAAGAAATAGACCAGCGAGGTCCTTGAGCAGTGTCCTCAATTGTAATTCCTAAAGCGGCTAAGCCATCACGGATAGCATCTGAAGCAGCGAAATCCTTACGCTCTCGAGCAGATGCCCGCTCTGCTAAAGCTAACTTAATGACGCCATCTAACGCTTCTGTCAGATCAGATCGGCTAGATGAGGCAAAAGCGGCATCAAATGGATCACAGCCCAGGACTTCTAGCGCTCCACGAATCTCATCAGCATTCTTTGAAATCGAAGCGACATCATTATCTGTAATAGCCTGATTGCCAAGGCGCAGATTTTCGCTAATTGTTGCAAGTGCTGCAGGCACCGCTAAGTCATCATTCATTGCGGCTGTAAATTCTGCGTTAATGCGTGGTGTGGGCTGTGCGCCAACAAGTTCAGTTGCGCGATATAAGAAGTTTTCAATCCGCTTAAAGTTGGTTGCTGCCTCTTGCAACGCCTCCGGTGAATACTCCAGCATTGAACGGTAATGTGCGCCACCTAAATACCAACGCAATTCAATGCCACGGACGCTCTTTAGAATTTCATGAACCTGCAAAGTATTACCCAGTGACTTTGACATTTTTTCACCTGATTGTGTGACCCAGGCGTTATGCAACCAACGTTGTGCAAATCCATAACCAGCAGCCTCTGACTGTGCAATTTCATTTTCGTGATGAGGGAAAACAAGATCTAACCCTCCGCCATGAATATCAAAAGTTTCACCTAAGTAGGTATGTGCCATTGCAGAACACTCAAGGTGCCATCCTGGGCGCCCTGGTCCCCACGGTGTTGGCCATGATGGCTCTCCTCGCTTTGCAGCTTTCCATAATGCAAAATCACGCACATCTTTTTTATATGTTTCATCTGCATCTTGAGCTGGTTGTAAATCATCAATGTGTTGGCGTGACAAGGTTAAGTAACGCTTTAACTTGCGCACTTCCAGATAAACATCGCCATTGCCTGGTGCATAGGCTGCCCCACTTTCGACGAGCTGATCCATTAACTCAATCATCTGGGTGATGTGGCCAGTTGCTCGTGGCTCATAGGTAGGTGGCAATACATTTAATGATGCATAGGCTTCAGAGAAAATACGTTCATACTTCATGGCCAAAGCCCACCAGGACATCTTTTCCACTACAGCCTTTTGCAGAATCTTGTCATCAATATCTGTGACGTTTCTGATGAAGGTAACGTTGTAACCACTTTTTGTTAGCCAACGTCGCAAAATATCAAAGTTAACTCCGCTTCGGACATGGCCAATATGAGGTGCTGCTTGCACAGTTGCACCACACACATAAATTGAAACTTGGCCAGCAACTAAAGGTTTGAATTGGCTTACTTCGCGGGTTGCAGTGTCATACAAATTCAAGGTCATGGAGTTTGGACCAATGCATTGGCGATGACATAAATTCCTTCGCCTCGACCAGTAAAGCCCAATTGATCTGATGTTGTGGCAGCGACGGAGACAGGTGCACCCAAGGCATCGCTCAAGATCTTTTGCGCTTCATCCCGACGGGTGTTGATTTTTGGTTGATTTCCAACAATTTGTAAAGAAACATTGTTAATCACAAAACCTTTGCCAGTTACAAAATCACGCAGCTTTGAAATCATTGCAACACCAGTTGCACCAGCCATTTCAGGCGCATCGACACCAAAGAATGATCCAACATCGCCAAGCTGGCAGGCAGAGAGCACAGCATCACATAAAGCATGCACAGCAGCATCGCCATCTGAGTGGCCAATCAAACGTGGTGTATCTGGCCATTGCAGCCCCACAAGTGAACAAGGTCCGCTATCCCCAAATTTGTGGGCATCTACACCGACACCGGTACGAAGTTTGGAGATGTTCATTGTCTAAGCGTACTGGCTTCATGAGTGGTGTTTAATACGCATACAGGCTGTATCCATGGAAAAGAGTTCATAGTGACCTACACATCTCGGCTTCGAGATCATGCACACTCAATTGGACGAGATACCCGCATCGCATTGGTGGGTGCTGGCCAGATGGGCCGGGGCTTTGGAAATCAGCTAGGTCGCAAAGAGGGAATTTCACTCTCCATAGTTATTGATACAGACCTAGAACGGGTCAAAGTTGTTTACGCCGATTTAGGAATTACAGATGTTGTTTTTAGTGACGATAAAGCGGTTTTGTCGAAAGCAATTCTAGAAGGCAAGCACACTGGAAGTACCAACGCGATGTTGGTTTCAGAGCTACCAGTAGATCTAGTTGTTGAAGGAACAGGTGTGCCAGACATTGGCGCGCAAATTACTTACACATCCCTTCTTGCAAAAAAGGATGTTGCAGTTCTAAACGTTGAGATGGATGTAACCATCGGACCGCTTCTACACAAGGTTGCAACAGATAATGGCGTGATCTATGCCGTCTGTCATGGTGATGAGCCAATCGAAGCAAAAGTTTTAGTTGATTACGCACGTGATTTAAACTTTGAAATAATTTGTGCAGGTAAGGGTAAGAACAATCCCTTTGAACCTTTGAGCACACCGGATACGGTTCGTGAAACTGCCATTGCCAAGAAGATGAATCCAAAAATGTTGTGCTCATTTACTGACGGATCAAAGACAATGACCGAGATGGTCGCACTTGCCAATACAACTGGTTTACAGCTCTCCAAGCGTGGGATGTATGGGCCGGCATCATCTGTTAAAACCTTGCAGGACACCTTTGCACTAGCCGCTGACGGTGGAGTTCTAGATCGCCCCGGTGTTGTCGATTACTGCACCGGCGATGTTGCACCCGGTGTCTTTGTCATTGTTCGACACAACGATCCCTACATCGCACATGAGATGAGCTATCTTGCAATGGGACCAGGGCCATATTTCACTTTGTATCGCCCCTTTCATTTAGCATCGATTGAAGCACCTATTACCGTCTATCGCGCAATCTTGGATCGCGAATCATCACTGTATGCACCGCACCTGAACGCAGAAGTAGTAACAATGACTAAGAAAAACCTTGAAATAGGCGATGTTATTGACGGTATTGGTGGCTTCACTGTGCGTGGTTATGCCGATAATGCACTAGATGCCAAGCGCGATAACTTGGTACCTATTGGCTTAATTGCTGATGCGAAAATCATTAAGCCAATCGGTGTTGGTGAACTTGTCACCTATGACCATGTTGAACTCAACCAGGACTCTTTTATCGTTCAGCTGCGCAAAAAGCAGGATGAATTAGGCCTTACCTACTCACCCCACCAGAAGTAATCATGAGTTCACAGCCCACAGTTGCATCAGTAGTTCTTGCTGCGGGCTCTGGAACTCGTTTTGGCCATGACATCAATAAAGTCTGGCTTCCACTCAATGGCCGCCACATCATTTCTAGATCCCTTACCAACGCAGCTGCTAGCTTTAAAGATGCTCGAATTATTGTGGTGATTAATCCTGATGATGAAGAGTTTGCCCGTAAAGCGTTGGCAGCAGATGCGATGCCAACAGGTATTGAATTTGTTTATGGGGGTGCAAGTCGCCATGAGAGCGAATTCAACGCACTGCAACACTTAAAGCCAGCAATTCTTGCGGGAGAGATCGACATTGTTTTAATCCATGATGGAGCAAGACCTTTGGCAACCCCTGAATTGTTTGGCGCCATTGCAGCTGGAGCGGCCCAACATGGCGGGGCAATCCCAACAATTGCACTTGATCCACGTGAAATGGACGCCACCCGCCAAGAGAGAGTTGCACGAGTGCAAACACCTCAGGGTTTTAGAGCACAACCATTGTTGGAAGCGTATGAAAAATCAAGTAACGATGGTTTTGTCGGAACAGACACCGCAGCCTGCATGGAGAAATACTGTCCAGAGATCAAGATATTGGCTGTTCCGGGAGACGTCTTTAATTTCAAGATTACCTACCCACAGGATTTAACTACTGCAGAGCTCTTAGTTCCAATCCAATAAATGCTTCATCAATTCAATCACTTTTTCTGAGTTAATTCGGGCACTTTCCGGGTCAGCATCAACGGTGGCGATCTTTGCATCTGCCTTTATCGGAACAAACCAAGTCGAAGATGTGCCCTGAAAATCAATTGCGCTATAGCGAATAAGTTCAGGTGTGGAGATTTTCTTCATTGAATTTCGATCAATAGTGCCCTCAATGAATTGATGGGCATCGATTGCTTTGAGGGTTTCGGTAAAGTGTGAAACCGGCCGCACCGCATCAATATCTGGGGTCAGCGCCTCAAGAACTCTTTGAAATTGAGCAACTTTTGTTAACGCTCTTTGAGAATCATGAATCATGACTAACTCAGCAGCTTTTGTGTTGAGCAAAGATGCGACAAGGTTATTGGGATCGCACTGAATCTTTTCGCAATCTAGTTCAGCAACCTGGGCCAGATCTGCTGTGGAACCTGCGATAGCAAGGTGTGCAGCTGATCCATACAGCGCAACAAATTCACTAGCTGTTGTAAGACAGGTTTGTAGGACGCTGTGATTTTTTAACTTTTGAAATGCAATTGGCGATGTAATCGACACAACAACCTTCAGAGAAGGTGTCATGAATTAGGAAGCAAGAACCTCGTCAAGGATTACTGCAGCCTTTTCTTCATCAGTGCGCTCAGCGAGTGCGAGCTCTGACACAAGGATCTGCTTCGCCTTGGCGAGCATGCGCTTTTCACCTGCTGATAATCCACGATCTAGATCGCGACGATAAAGGTCCCGAACAACTTCGGCGACCTTAATAACATCACCTGAAGCAAGCTTTTCTAGGTTCGCCTTGTAACGACGAGACCAGTTTGTTGGCTCTTCTGTGTATGGCTGGCGCAAGACGCTAAATACGCGATCTAGGCCTGCTGAGTCAACAACATCACGAACTCCGACTAGATCCACATTGTCTGCAGGAACGCGGACTGTTAGATCGCCTTGAGCAACTTTTAACACTAGGTAGGTCTTTTCTTCACCCTTGATCACACGAGTTTCAATAGCTTCGATTAATGCAGCCCCGTGGTGAGGATAAACAACGGTTTCGCCGACCTTAAATGTCATGTGATGCCCTTCGCTAGAGGGTCAATTCTACCAGCAATCCTTAGATCACAAAACCCGGTAAAAGTAGCGTCGATTAGTGCATATTTGATGTGAGACAATTGCACTTATGCGTCGCATATTTTCAGCAGTAGTAATTACAGCATTAGCCGTCTCACTAACTGGATGCGGCGCGGGTAACAACGCTTCAACTCGCCAGGTCAAGCAAGTAACAGATGGTGTTGAAGGTTTGATTACCAAAGATGGCAATAACATCAAGATTCTTAACCTGCTTGTAGTTGCTGCAGGCGGCGGAAACGCAGTTTTAGTAGGAACAGTCATTAATAACGCCGATGCAGAGGACGCGCTCCTTGGTATTGCAATTAACGGCACAACTCTTGCTTACACAGGCACTAACGCACTGCCTAAGAACACACCAATCATCTTTGAAGGCGATCGCGCTAACGCTAAGGCTGTTCTAGCAGGATTTGGCGGAACAGCAGGTTCAAATGTGAAAGTAAGTTTGTTCTTTGCTAAAGCTGGAGAAATCACACTCACTGCTATTGTTCGCGAAGCTAGAGATGAGTATGCAGGTATTTCAGCTGCTATTGATGTGCCGATGGTTTCACCATCACCAACACCTACTAAGTAAAACTACTTCTTGCCCTGATTAGCAACAGCAGCTATTGCATCCTTGGCTGCTTCTGGATCTAGATACTCTCCGCCTTTAACAACTGGCTTAAAGTTTGCATCCAGATTGTAATACAAAGGAATACCGGTTGGAATATTTAAGCCAGCAATATCAGCATCACTAATACCATCTAGATGCTTAACCAAAGCACGTAGTGAGTTGCCGTGGGCAGTAACTAGAACACGCTTGCCAGCCTTTAGATCAGGCACGATCGCCTCATCCCAGTAAGGAAGCATGCGGTCAATAACATCTTTTAAGCACTCACTCTTTGGAGCGTTAATACCTGCATAACGAGCATCATGTGCCTGGCTAAATTCGTCATTGTCATCAATCGGTGGTGGTGGCACATCAAAGCTTCTGCGCCACAACTGGAACTGTTCTTCCCCGTATTCGGCCAAGGTCTGTGCTTTGTCTTTGCCTTGCAACGCTCCATAGTGGCGTTCATTTAAACGCCATGAGCGCTGCACTGGAATCCAGTGACGATCACAGGCATCAAGGGCTAACTGAGATGTGTGAATAGCACGGCGGAGCAACGATGTGTGTAGAACATCTGGCAACAACCCACGCTCTGCTAGCAACGCACCACCACGACGTGCCTCTGCTTCACCTTTGTCAGAGAGTCGAACATCGACCCATCCTGTGAAAAGGTTCTTGGCATTCCATTCAGATTCACCGTGGCGAAGAAGTACTAGTTCGAAGTTAGTCATGGTGTGAGTCTAAACCAAATGCTTGAAAGCATCTAAATTGGCCAGAGATTCTCCTCGTGAAACCCGCCAAGCCCACTCACGTCGGATGGCATTAGCAAAGCCAAGTTCTAGCAGTGGATTAAAGGAGCTGTCGCTGTACTGCAAGACAGATCCCACCAATCGATCCAATTCGCGATCTGTGACAGCAAAGAGAGGCAAGCGACCCACTAAGAAAATATCGCCCAATTCATTGGTGGCAAATGCAATCCCATACATCCCCGCATTTTTTAACATGCAATAGGCGTGCACGCCTGCTGCGTTGTCATCAGGTTTGCGAATAACAAAGGCGTTAATGCTTAACGAATGATCCCCAACAATAAGTGCGCAATGGGTCTGCAGTTTCTTTTCACCTGGCAAGGAAACTAAGAATGTATTGGGATCTTTGCGCTCATATTCCAAGTCATGTGAATCTAAAAACTCTTCAATTGTGATGCGGGGGTCGATCGCAGCCATTTACGCTTCCAGTGATTTGCGGGATTCGGTAATAACTTGATCGTAGATATCTAGTGTTCCGCGGGCCGTTGCATCCCAACCAAAGTGTGAAGCGTGCTCAATGGCACCCATAGAAAGTAAGACTCGGCGCTGTGGCTCTTGCAACAAACGTGAAATAACAGATGACCAGGCCTTTGGATCATGTCCATCAACTAAAACACCTGAAATACCGTCAGCAACTGCTGTGCGAAGGCCACCAACTGCTGTTGCAACAACTGGTGTGCCACATGCTTGTGATTCCAGTGCAACTAAACCAAAGCTTTCGCTATAGCTAGGCACAACCACTAAATCTGCTGCGCGATACCACTGTGCTAAATCTTCGCGCGGCACCGGAGGTGCGAAACGAACGACATCATCGATTGCTAGCCAGGTTGCAAGCTCCTTGAGGCGATCTACTTCTTCAGTATTAGCACCAGATGCCCCACCAATAATGTTGACGATTAACTTATGGCGCAATAGCGGTGAGTGCTTGACCAATTCACTTGTTGCACGAATTAATACTTCAGGACCCTTATGTGGCTGGATGCGACCAACAAAAGTAACAACTAGTGCCTCATGTGGCAGACCAACAACTTCACGGGCCGCACTTCGCCCTTGGCCTGGTGTAAATGTATAAAGGTCCACACCTGGGCTAACAACGTGAACAATGTCTGGGCAAGCATCATAAAGAGATACCAGGCTGGCAGCTTCGGCATCTGTGTTTGCAACGAGCGCATTTGCTGCTGCAACAACCTGTGTTTCACCCTGCACGCGAATCATTGGCTCTGGAGTTTCACCTTCTGCCAAGTTCAAGTTCTTCACACGTGCCATGGTGTGCATGGTGTGAACTAGCGGAATACCAAGCTCTTTGGCAGCTGGCATCGCAACTTTTCCTGAGATCCAGTAATGAGAGTGAATTGCATCGTAGCTTTCATCTCTAATGATTCTTAAAAACTCTTTAGATAACCCAGCAATGTGGGCAGGTAGCTGTTCTTTCGTTAATGTGCCATGGCCGCATTCAAAGTAGCGCACACGCACACCTGGTGAAATCTCAACAAAATCAGTTTCACGTGCATGTGTGCGGCGGGTAAAGATGTCTACTGACACACCCATGGCAGCCATACGTTGTGCAGATTCCACAACATAAATATTCATGCCGCCAGCATCACCAATACCTGGTTGTTCCAGGGGTGATGTGTGCACCATTAATACTGCAATGCGCCCGCTCATGTGGTTAAGGGTACGCGCACCTAGAAGGTTGCGCGAATGGTCCCTACGGGCAAGCCTGCACCCAACACATTAACCCGCACTTCGTGCGCATCAATACCAAATTTAGCCAAAGCAGCAGCTGTAATTGCTGGCATAGCGCGTGCATTGCCATCACTGATCTTGATTGCCAATGTGCGCCCATCAGCAAGGGATGCAACATTGACCGCCTCTGCGCCATCTTTCATAAACAAGCCAGGAATGTTTTGCATCATCCGTGTTGCAAGACGACCAGGACCAGAAACCATTTCAGGATAATCACGGCACGCTTGTGCAACATCGTTGTGCACGGGATCTGTACTAATTGTTAAATTACGAATTGCCCGAGCCAGACCTAACAAAGAAAACAAAAACAGCGGAGCACCACAGCCATCAACACTGACACCGGCCACCTTTTCACCGCTCATGCTTTCAACTTCAGCTCTTATTGCAAGTTGCAAAGGATGTGTTGGGTCTAAATAAGAATCTATAGGCCAACCATTAACAACGCAGGTGGCAAGCATTCCCGCATGCTTTCCGCTGCAATTCATGGCAAGGCGGGTTGGCTCTGCTGTGCGGCGCAGCTCTTCATCGAGTGGACGATCAAGAATGCATTTAAGGGAATGCTCATCAAGACCAGCCTTTGCCAAGATTGATTTGGTTGCAGTCTGATGCATCGCAGTACCAGCGTGGGAGGCACACACCAGTGCTAACAACCGTGGCTCAATATCTAACCCAACCCGCACCATCGCAGATGCCTGTATTGATTTAAGAGATGAGCGTGAGTAAATATCTAACGTTGGATCACCTTTTTGAAAAAGGATGGAGCCATCTGCGTTGAGTAAAACTAGGTGACCTGCATGAACAGATTCAACAACATCACTGCGCGTAACCTCAGCTAAAACCTCTCCAAGAATCATTTACTCAGATTGACGTTCTAGTGAGGACCACACGTGTGCCTGTAACTCTTGGCCTTCTGCAGCCATGTCATAGGCATAGAAGAGCTCTCCAGCTACCAACCCATACAAACGCACACCTGCTGTAACAATCTTGGCAGAGGGCGCTGAGTAGCCTTGATCCATCACTAACTGAATCTTGGGACCATCAAATGTTCCAACCCAACCTTCAGTAATACCGGTGCTATGTGAAATCAAAACCTCTAAAACATTGTTGGGCTTAACGCGCCAGAAACCAACCTCAGATGATGCTGGTCTAACAATTTCGCCCTCTGCATCAATAATCCATGAGCGCGAAAAGTAATTAAGAAAATTGCGTCCATCATGGTTAAAGACAACTTCAGAGGCAAACTCAAAGCCTGGAATCGTTGGATACTCACCGCGGCCCTTGCCGCGCCAGGTGCCGACCATCCATGCCAATGGATTTAAGTCCGGATGCAAACCTTCAGGGATTGTAAAAACCATTAGGGACGTTGCCTCCAGTTTGTCGTTCGTCGCGCTTGTGATTGGCGACCTTTAAATGCAAAAATAATGAGCGCCACACCTAATGCGATGGCAACTAGGCCAAGGATTATTGATGTGAACAGCTCCATGGCTTAAGAATAGCGGTTAAACAATTACCTGCTGCGCCGCTGGCACTCCACCAACCATTAGCGTTGCTTCTATTGGCGTATTTCTTTTAACAACAGCCAATGCAATTGTTCCTAATTCATGGTGACGAGCAACTGTGCCGATAAAGCCAACGACAATCCCATCATTTTCAATTGTTGTGCCAACAGACGGAAATCCAACATCGCTGCCATCAAGGTGGAGCATGACTAATCTGCGCGGTGGATTACCCAAGTTATAGATCTTTGCCACAGTCTCTTGACCTCTGTAGCAACCCTTTTTCATATGGACAGCTCCGTTTAAAACGCCAAGCTCATTAGGAATTGATTTGTGATCAGTTTCAAAACCAATGCGTGGGCGGTGCGCGGCAA
>Ga0247840_10005618_pt1 | contig 18729 bp, 11 predicted proteins | sample LaCruzMarch2015__FD_192404 | JGI IMG/M metagenome (GOLD analysis project Ga0247840, IMG submission 192404) | Freshwater microbial communities from meromictic Lake La Cruz, Castile-La Mancha, Spain - LaCruzMarch2015_17m | ecosystem: Environmental > Aquatic > Freshwater > Lake | place: Spain... | reverse complement strand
ATTTCCCGGCATACTGGTGACTGAAGACATCATGCCTGGCAGAGGTGAGGCCATTGCTGCCCATCCCGCCGTTGTAGGCATCTTCATAGCTTGCCCTGCCGGAGGAGGATAAGCCAACGATGACATCACCTGCCTGTATCCTGGCATTGTCGATGACATCAGCACGAGGCATCCGGCAAATGACGGTGGAATCGACGATGATGGTCCTGACAAGGTCGCCAACATCAGCCGTTTCTCCGCCGGTGGAATGGATTTCTATGCCATGCGCTCTCAGAAAAGCCAGGAATTCTTCTGTGCCTTCGATGATGGCGCTGATCACTTCCCCGGGAACCAGGTTTTTGTTCCTTCCAATCGTCGATGACAAGAGTATAGGCCCTGTGGCGCCAACACACAAAAGGTCGTCCAGGTTCATGACTATGGCGTCCTGTGCAATGCCTTTCCAGACGCTCAGGTCGGCAGTTTCTTTCCAGTAAAGATAAGCCAGGGAGGACTTGGTGCCGGCCCCATCGGCATGCATGATGTTACACCAGAGAGGATCTCCCCCCAGCAGGTCAGGCACGATTTTGCAAAAAGCCCCCGGATAGAGACCTTTGTCAAGCTTACGGATGGCCTGGTGGACGTCTTCCTTGGAAGAAGAGACACCCCGGAGATTATAACGGCTTTGCTCTTGCATAGGTGTTAAAATGGAAAAAGCATCCCGTATGGAATGCTTTTTCCGATTGAATCTTATGGATTATTCAAAGATGAGTCTGCTCTTTTCTTTGTCAATTCTGAACTTCCCGATTAAGTTAAAGGTGGCATCACCCATTTTAACAGGTCGTTTCTGCTCTTTTATAACAGTGGCTTCGATGTTCTCAAGGGTATTGTCCCCGATCCTCAATTTCTTGATGATCAGTTTGGCTTTGTCAGCGACAACACCTTCCGACAGGATCTTAGTAGCATCCCCGACGAAGTCTGATTTGCTGATGAATCCTTTGGTAAGCATGTTGAAAGCGCCTTCAGGTGATAAGGTAATCCCTGTGGATTTTTTGTCATAGTCGAAGTTAACAGCATAACCATTGATGATACACTCAACTTCGAAGATGTCTCCCTCAAGTGGGTTGATAGACACTGAATTTTCTTTGGGGTCGGTAACCATTTGGATGCTCCTGGTTTTTCCGGTAGTGTCGATGACGGCTTTGGGTACAAAGTTCATGCTGACAACGCGGAATTCTGTTCTCCTGTTCAGCTGATGTGCAGCTTCCTGAAAAGGTTTACCTGATAAGGAAGCGATGTAATCATCCGTGATGGTTGTTCCGCTTGGGAATGAGAAACCATCCCTGTTCACGTCTTTGGTAAGGACGCGTGGAACTCTTTCACCATAACCACGGGCGCTGAGCCTGTCAGGGTCTATGCCTCTGGAAACCAGATAAGTAACAACGCTCTGAGCACGTTTCAGTGAAAGGGTGTCGTTTTTAATGTCGGTATCCCTTGTATCGGTATGGCTACCCAACTCGATGGTCATCGTGGGGTTGGCTTCCAGGATGGTGATCAGGCCCTGCAGTGAATCCTGGTACTGTGGTTTGAGATCCCATTTCGCGAGGTCATAGAGGATTTCAGGAAGAACAATCGGCTTCACAGGGATAGGAACGAGGATGAAGTCAATGACGAAATCCTTGCTTTGCTCAAGACCGACAGTGGTCTCTCTGCCTTTGTCAGAGAAATAACCCTCTTTGGTGACAGTCAACTCATAGGAGGTGATGGGCAATACCTTGGTTTTGTCGAAGGAATAAAATCCTTTGTTATCGGTTTTTGTTTCGATGGAAGTACCGTCAGATCCGACCATTTTTACAGAAGCGCCGGGGATGTATTGCAGGGTTCTGTCATCTTTTACAACACCCTGGATGGTGAATACGAGTGGGATTTTGATGAAGGAATAGATGTCATCGCCACCTTTCACGCCTTTGAGTTTACGGTTAGAAGCAAAATACCCTTTTTCTTCCAAACTGCCCGGGAAAAAAGTCACTGCGAAATCATCGGCAGAGGAATTGACAGGTGATTTCATGTTTTCAGGAGTAGACCATTTGTTGTCACCGGTTTTTACAGTACGGAAGATGTCCATACCCCCCATGCCGGGCTGGTAGTTGGATGAGAAATACAACAAAGAGTCAAAGCGCAGGTGAGGGAACATTTCATCACCGGGTGTGTTGATGTTGCTTCCCAGGTTTCTGGGAGCTTCGAAATTCTTGGATTTTTTGGTACGGGTAGATACCCAGATGTCTTTGCCGCCAAAGCCGCCTTCCATGTCGGAAGCGAAGTAAATGGTGAGCTCATCTTTGCTGACGGCAGGATGACCATAGATTTTGGTACTGTCGCTGGCAACTTTTACTACTTCAGGCGGGCTCCAGATTTTGCCACGTTTTTCGGTACGATAGATCTGGCAGGTAAGTACTTTTTTCTTTTCTGAAGAACAACGTGTATAATACAGGGTGTTGAATTTGTTGCTGAAACAGCTGGTGCCTTCGTTGCCATCGGTGTTGATGACCTGCTGGTCGTCATACAGCATCGGAGAAGACCAGTCGCCCTTGGCACTCATGGTCGATACGTAGAGGTCGGAAAAGCTCTGTCCAGTCCAGTCGTCGATAGAACCACCGGTAGAATTTTCACGGGAAGAGGTAAACACCATGGTTTTGCCTTTGTCATCAGCAAAAGAAGGACCGAAGTCATCCTCTTTGGAATTGATGGTTTTCCAGGCATTCAGCTCTTTGTGGGCCTCATCACTGGGGTTTACGGCATAACGCGTTGGATTGTCTTTCCACTTCTGCGCCATCTCACAGGATTCAACGCCGATCTGACCGCGTGGGTCTTTGGGCGCGAGTTCTGCATAGCGTTTGTATTGGATGATCGCATCCTCGTACTTTTCGTTGATCTTTTGTGCATCAGCATAATACAGAATCACTACCGGGTTGATCTTCTGGTAGTTGGCTTTGTCGAGCCGTTTGTATTGCTGTTCTGCTTTCTTCCAGTTGTTGGTCAGACGATAACACTCTGCAATCTGGAACAGAATGCGGTTTTTTTCTACCCTGTTCTTTTTTACCTTGGAATAAGCCTTTTCGTATTTCTCGATGGCAAGGTTGAACATTTTGTCTTCAAAAGCCTGGTCGGCCTCCTGCGTGTAATTGCGCTTTTGCTGTGCATGAACCTGGAAAGACATGACAAGGCTGAACACAATAAGGGGTAAAAGAGTCCTGAGTATTTTCATAAGTGGTATTTTTCGCCTAAAAGCTTGCTAAAATAGGGAATATTTTCAGATCGACAAAAATTAAAAAAGATATAAGTGCTGAACCGCTGATTATGAGGCTCAGGTAATGGGTTTTATTTCCTCTTCTTCCGCCTTTTGAATGTTTTCCTGAGGGGTTTCGGGTAATGGAGTTTCTATGGGCTGTTGAAATACAGCGGCCTGGTTTCTGCCGGAAATGTCAATTTGGCTTTCCCTGTTGATGGTTGAAGCAATCTGGCTGGCTTGCTGGCTCGCCTCAGAAGACACATTGGTAAGCTGGGCCTTGATTTTTTGTGTTTCTTCGAGGAGGTTGGATTTCACACTGCCTACTTCTCGCCTTACTTCGTCAGCACCTTCCTGGAATTCCCGTGTGAGGTCGGATGTAGCCTTTTTCAGCTCATTCATGATCTTTCCAACCTGTCTGGCGATTTCAGGCACTTTCTTCGGACCGAAAACCAGGAAAATGGCGAGGAAAATGATTAGAAATTCTCCGCCACTGATATCCAGAAAGATTGGAATGATCGCCATAATTTATCTTGATTCGAGCAAAGGTAGGAATAACAATGATATGCAAGGATTAAATACATGGGCAAAAAAAAGCCGTCACGCTTGGGGCGGGACGGCTTTCTTTTTAATATTCAGCGGATTATGCTTTCTTTAATTCTTTTTCTTTTTTACGGGCAGCAACACCTTGTCTCCAGACAATCAGGTCATAAGCAATTGGCGTAGCATTGAATACGGAGGAATAAGTTCCAATGGCCAATCCGACAAACAAGACGAAGTTCATACCGCGGATGATCTCACCACCAAAAAGAACCATCGCAAGCAATACAACAAGTACTGTACCTGAGGTATTGATGGTACGTCCCAGGGTATGATTGATAGCGTCATTGATGTTGGTCGCCATGTCACGCTTGGGATAGAGTGCGGTGTATTCACGAATCCTGTCGAAAATGATAACGGTGTCGTTGATGGAGAATCCGATGATGGTCAGGATGGCCGCAATCATCGACTGGTCAACTTCCAGGGTAAAGGGCACAAGGCCGTGGAAGGCTCCATACAAGGACAAGGCAATCAGGGAGTCATGGAACAATGACGCAACACCACCCAATCCCCACTGCCACTTTTTGAATCGGAAAGCGACATAAAGGAAGATGATGATCAGGGCAACAAAGACAGCGATGATCGCTGAACGCTTGATGTCCTTCGCAATGGTTGGTCCTACTTTTTGTGAACTGAGTTTACCCAGTGTCTTGCCTTCTTTGGAAGTAACGAATTCGTTGTAAGAAATCGGTGCGCTGTAAAAGGACTTAACGCCATTGTAAACAAGATGGTCGATGAGTGAATCTGTCTTGGGCTCACTGTTGTCAATCATGTACTTGGTCGTAATACGCACCTGGTTGTCAGGACCGAAAGTCTTCACTTCAGGCTCTTCACCAAAAGCAACACGCAGGGCAGAACGTACTTCATTGGTTTTTACATTCTGGTCGAAACGTACGATGTAAGAACGTCCTCCTGTAAAGTCAACACCTTGTACCAGACCACGTACGGCAATAGAAGACAGGCCGAGCAGGATGACAGCGATAGAAACGTAATACAGTTTAACACGGATTCCAATGAAGTCGATCTTGGTCTTGGTAAACCAGTCTTTGTTGAAACCGTGCCAGAAGGTAATGTTGACATTGCGGTCGAGCATGGCCTCAAAAATCAACCTGGAGATGAAAATTGCAGTGAAAAGGGAGACAGACAAACCAATGATCAGCGTGGTAGCAAAACCCTGGATAGGTCCTGATCCGAAGATGTACAACACAACTCCTGTGAGGATGGTTGTGACGTTACTGTCGATAATAGCAGAATAAGCATGTTTGTAACCATCAGCGATCGCAAGTCGCAAACCCTTGCCCGCTCGAAGCTCTTCCTTGATACGCTCATAGATAATGACGTTCGCATCTACAGCCATACCCATCGTCAGAACGATACCTGCGATACCGGGTAAGGTAAGAACAGCACCCAGTGATGCAAGTACGCCAAGCAGGAAGAATACGTTGAAGAGCAAAGCGAAGTTGGCAACCCAACCACCAAGGTTGTAATAAAAGCCCATGTAGAAAAGCACAAGGACGAAGGCCAGAACGAAGGAAAGCATACCGGCGTTGATGGCCTCTTTACCCAGTGATGGTCCTACAACATCTTCCTGTACAATGCGCGCTGGAGCAGGTAATTTACCGGCCTTCAGGATGTTGGCTAAGTCTTTTGCTTCTTCAATGCTGAAGTTACCCGTGATGGAAGAACGTCCGTTTGGAATTTCCTCATTCACCCTTGGGAAGGAATATACATAATGATCCATTACGATGGCAACAGATTTGCCGACATTCTCACTGGTCAGTCTTGCCCAGCTTCTGCCACCTTCTGTGTTCATGTTCATCGTAATTTCAACTTGTCCGTTCTGGCTGTAATCCTGGCGGGCATCCACGATGACATCACCGGTCAGGGGTGCAGAACCGTCTCTTGAGTTTACTTTCAAGGCGATAAGTTGCAGCACATCAGGTTGGCTCTTCTCTGGTTTTACGGTCCAGGCCAGTTTCAGATTTCTTGGGAAGACATTGGCTGTGGCTTTCAGCATCAGGTTGACCCTGGCGGTGTCTTTAATGGCAGAGAAACCAACCAATGGGCCTTCACCGGGGTAATACTGACCTTGCTCGTTGCGGGTCAGGTTCAGGGTCAGGTAAGCATACAGTGGGTTTTGTTTGGCGAAATCTTCGAAATTTTGTTTTTCCTTGTCTTTGCCCGCAACTTTGGAAGTGTCTTTAACTTTGTCAAGTAAGGATGCTTTGGCGGTGTCTTTTTTGACTTCCGGAGTTTTTACTGCAGCAACGACAGCAGAATCTTTTTTCACAGTAGTGTCTGAAACGGCAGTAGTACTGTCGGTTGGCATCATAATCTCGCCACCGGGTCCGATCAGGCCGGTCAGTCTTTTGTTTGATTCTGTGAAATAATTGGTGAGTTCTTTGAATTCATAGGTTTCCCAGAATTCGAGGTTGGCTGTTCCCTGGAGCAGTTTCCTTACACGCTCGGGTTCTTTGATACCAGGAAGCTCGATGAGGATACGTCCTGAGGTAGCCAAACGCTGAATGTTAGGCTGGGTAACACCGAAACGGTCAATACGGGTACGGAGGATGTTGAAGGTACGACCAATGGCACTTTCAGTCTCATCTCTCAGAATCTTGATAACTTCTTCGTCAGTTGACTTTGGTGTAACCCTGTCCCTGAGTTCCATGGTGGAAAAGACTGCTGCCAGCCTGGCATTGGGGTCAACTTCCTTAAAACTCTCTGCGAAAAGTGTTACATAATCTTTCGTACTGGATTTGAACTTCTGGTTGGTTAAGTCGATGGCTTTGACAAAAGTAGGATTGGTACTGTTGTCAGAAAGGGCCTTGATGATGTCTACCACGCTGATTTCCATGGTGACGTTCATGCCGCCTTTCAAGTCAAGACCTAAGTTGATCTCACGTTCTTTACAGTCTTTGTAGGTATATTTCCTGACCAGGATGTTATAAACCACCTGGCTCGACATAGAATCGAGGAAATAACGTTCTCTCCCTTTTACAATGGAGTCGAGGATCATGGTTTCCCTTAAAACATTGCCGTTAGCGAGACGCTTCGCTGTCGTTGCAGCGAATTCGTTATTGGCATAGGAAACAGCTTTGCTCTCAACATTTTTGGTGAAAAACGTAAATGATAACTGAAAAGCGCAGACCAACGCAAAAGCAATCGCAAAAAATCTAATAGCACCCTTATTCTGCATGGAATTTATTATTAATGACTTACCTTAATTTTTCAAGGGTGCAAATATAGAAATAACATTTCTAACTTAGCAAAATGAAACGCTTTTTATTTGTTACCGTCCTTCAACAATGCGCCAAAGTATGTGCATTAGCTTTGTTGTTATCTGGCTATTATGCAGTAGCACAGCCTGTTAGTGATTATGGCTTTGTTCGACAGAATGTTGTCCCTGGCCATAGCATCCTTGGGAATAACTATCTATATCCTTGGGCGGGTGGACTGAATTCCTGCCAGTTTTCTGCCATCGACCTCAACCTGGATGGCATCGACGACCTCTTCGTCTTCGACAGGGTGGGGAACAGGGTCGTCACTTTTGTCAACCAGGGCACTCCGAACCTGCCTGATTATGTCTTTGATCCTTCCTATGCCGCAAAATTCCCGGCCATAAGCGATTGGGTCAGGCTGGCAGATTATAACTGCGATGGCAAAATGGACATCTTCTGCTATGGGTATGGCGGAATCACGGTCTATGAAAATGTATCTACCGCTGCCGGCGGACTCAGCTTCGAATGGAAAGTCAACCAATTGCTCTCCTATATCTTTGGAAGCTATTCTAATATATTTGTATATCCTGTTGATTATCCAATTGTTAAGGACATGGATGGGGATGGCGACCTTGACATCCTTAATTTCTTCATCGGGGGCTCTTTCCTGAATTTCCACAAAAACTTATCGATGGAGAAATATGGCAGTTGCGACAGCCTGGATTATAAAATGACGGTTTTCTGCTGGGGGAAGATGAAGGAAAATGACACTTCCAATGGGGTCATACTCGATGTCCCTTGCCCATTCAAAAATTGCAATGCGCCTGCACCAGTGGTGATGGAGGATGAAAAATCAATAGAACATATTGGATCTACGCTGCTTGCACTTGATTTGAATAATGACTCTGTGCAGGATATCCTGGTTGGAGACAATGCTTTTTCTACCATCATCGCCCTTATCAACGACGGGACCAAAGACTCGGCCCACATTGCTTCACAGATTCCGGTCTTTCCTGCCAATACCATCCCCGTCAAGCTGAATTCTTTCCCTGCAGCAGATTATGTCGACATCGACAATGATGGCAGGAAGGACCTACTTGTATCACCTTTCGACCCTTCTTATACGATCTCTGAAAACCGAAAAAGTGTCTGGCTTTACAAAAATTCTGGTACTACTGCTGCCCCGATTTTTAACTTTCAGCAGAATGACTTCCTGCAGGAGGAAATGATTGATGTGGGCTCTGATGCTATGCCGGTTTTGTATGATGTTGACAATGATGGTCTTACGGATTTGTTAATCGGGAATTATGGTGTTTATGACTCTACCTGGTCGCAAAACGGTTTCCTGTATTCGCGCTATATCGCAAAGCTGACACTCCTGAAAAATACGGGAACTCAGGCCAATCCTGCTTTTGCTGTAGTGGATACCAATTTTGCCTCAGTAGCCCAGCTGAAACTGGTGTATGCTGCTCCTGCACTCGCCGATCTGGATGGGGATGGTGATGCAGACATGCTCCTGGGGGGCAAGGACGGGAAGCTGATTTTTTTCAAAAATAATGCCGGTCCTGGCGTCATCCCGGTTTATGATCCGCCCCTGATGAATTACCAGGGTCTCGATGTTGGCGATTTCAGTGCTCCACAGCTCTTCGACCTCAACAATGACAACAAACCCGACCTGATCATCGGCACACAAAAGGGAAGGATCCAATACTTCCGGAACACGGGTACATTGAGTGCTCCTGCATTTGTCCTGATTACCGATACGCTCGGAGGCATCGATGTCAATGATCCTGACCTTTCGAATTATGGTTATGCAAAACCCTGTTTCTTCCGCACTACTGCCGGGGAAACCCGGGCCTTTGTCGGTACTTTAAACCATGGTGTCAATTATTATAAAAATATCGATGCGAACCTGAGCGGCACCTTTGTGCTTGAAAGCCAAAATTACCTCTCCATGCAGGATGGTGCCGGTACGGCTGTGGCCTATGGCTTTCTGAACAATGACACCCTGCCTGATCTGATTCTTGGCAATGCTTCAGGCGGCCTGGCCTACCATCAGGGCCTTCCACCTTTGCCCATTGGCATCGATGATCAGGATCCTGGCAACAATTTTGTTTTTGAGCTTTTCCCGAACCCCGCTAAGCAAAACTTCAGCATACGATGGGCCAATCCTGCATTCCATGGGAAATTGTCGGTCAGCATCACTGACCTGGCCGGTAGGGTACTGCTGCGCCGACTTGATTTTGATCCGCAAACGGATAAAATTGACCTGGCCGGATGGAGAGCGGGTATATACCTGGTTCATGGAAATACCATGGAAGGTGACAGGGCAGGCGCAGGTTTCCGCTGCAGGAAGCTGATCCTTATCCCTTAATCCCCTTTTTGGGAATTGTGAGTCTGAGTGTCATCTTTTTGTAGTCGATCAGGGCTTTGCCTTTGACGAGGATGTCGCCACCCAAAACCCCTTCTATCGCAGGAAGTCCGAGGCTGGTATAGCTTGAGTTGACCTGTGAGAGATCGATCATCACACCTGCATAGGCATGAAAGACAGCGCCGCCAAGGTTTAATTCCTTCATCATGAATACCTGACTCTCAAGTGTTGTGGTTCCTATGCCGGTGGATAAGCGTTCATTTTTCTCTACGGTCTCAGGCCCGAATTGTAAAAGCTCCTGTAAGCGGTTCGAATCAAACACGGTTCTCGACGCACCTGTGTCGATCAAAAGGTTGATAGCATGGCCGTTAACCATGGCTGATACCATGACATGAAAGCCGTCTTCTTCAACAGCCAGCAGTCGCAGGGGGAGCTCATAAACCATGTGGTATGGGCTTAGAAGTTGGGTTTCAACTCGTATTTCTGATAGAACCTGTCGATCTGTTCAACGGCTTCTTCAGCAGTGTCGACAACGGTATAAATCGCCATGTCATCGGGGCCAATGTAGTTTTCGGCAAGCAGCACTGTATTAAGCCATGAAACCAGGGGAGACCAGAACTCTGTACCGACCAGGATGATCGGGAATTCAACCATTTTGTGTGTCTGTATCAGGGTGATGGCTTCAAACATCTCATCCAGGGTGCCAAATCCACCGGGCATCACGATATAGCCCTGGCTGTATTTCATAAACATGACCTTGCGGACAAAAAAGTAATCGAAGTTAATCAGCTTGTCGCGGTCAATAAAAGGGTTTGGGTTTTGCTCATAGGGAAGGTCGATGTTCAGTCCGACAGACTTTCCCCCCGAATAATGCGCACCTTTGTTTGCTGCCTCCATGATGCCGGGACCACCCCCCGAAATGATGCCAAAGCCCTTGCTGGTCAGCAGGTAAGCGATCTTCTCGGCCATCTTGTAATATTTGTCAGACATCTTAGCCCGGGCCGATCCGAAAATGGTCACACAAGGTCCGATCTTTGCCAGCTTCTCAAAGCCTTCCACCAATTCTGACATGATCTTAAAAACAGCCCAGGAATCAGTGGCTACGATCTCTGTCCAGTCTTTCGGGAAGAAGGCCTGGCGAATCCTTTCTTCGCTGCTTAATTCGTTTTTTTCGCTATGCATGGGATAGTGTGTTATAAGCCTAACTCTTTCTTGAGGTAATATCCTGTTTGACTGTTACTTGCAAATGCAACTTCCTCAGGACTTCCTGTTGCGATGATTTGTCCGCCACGTTCACCACCCTCAGGACCCAGGTCGATGAGGTGATCTGCTACTTTGATGACATCCAGGTTGTGTTCGATGACCAGGATGGTGTTGCCTTTGTCGACCAGGCGGTTCAGGACTTGTAACAAGACCCTGACATCCTCAAAATGCAGGCCGGTGGTCGGTTCGTCCAATATATATATGGTGTTTCCGGTGTCTTTTTTTGACAATTCAGCTGCCAGTTTAACGCGTTGTGCCTCCCCGCCGCTAAGGGTGGTGGATTGTTGGCCCAGGGTGATATAATCCAGTCCCACTTCGTGTAAAGTCTGCATCTTTAGCTGTATAGCCGGGATGTTTTCGAAGAATTCGACACTATGTTCTATGGTCATGTCCAAAACATCACTGATGGATTTTCCTTTGTAACGCACTTCCAGTGTCTCTCTGTTGTAGCGTTTCCCGCCACAGCTTTCACAAGGCACATGCACATCCGGCAGGAAGTTCATGCCGATGATGCGGATGCCGCCACCACTGCAGGCTTCGCAACGGCCACCCTTGACGTTAAAGGAAAACCTTCCGGGAAGATACCCTCTTACCCTTGCTTCTGGTACCTGGGCAAACAACTTACGGATCTCATCAAACACCCCGGTATAGGTGGCAGGGTTGGAACGCGGGGTTCGCCCGATGGGGGATTGATCGATTTCAATGACTTTGTCGAGTAATTTGATTCCTTCAACGGATTCATAGGCCAGGGGTTTCTTGTCGGACTTGTAAAAGTACTGACTCAGAATGGGATACAGGGTTTCGTTGATCAGCGTGGATTTTCCGCTGCCACTGACGCCGGTGATGCAGGTCAGAACGCCCAGGGGGATTTCACAGCTAACGGATTTCAGGTTGTTGCCTGTCGCCCCTGTTAAGCGGATAAACTGTCCGTTGCCCTTTCTGCGAACCGCTGGAACCGCAATCTCCAATTCCCCGCTGAGGTATTTACAGGTGATGGAATCCTGACTTTGTATCTCCTCCGGACTGCCTTTGGCGACAATCCTTCCCCCATGTTCTCCTGCGCCTGGACCAATGTCGACAACATAATCCGCTGCCAGGATCATCTCTTTGTCGTGTTCTACAACGATCACAGAGTTCCCGATGTCGCGCAACTCCTTCAAAGCCTGGATAAGCCGGATGTTGTCGCGCTGATGCAGGCCAATACTGGGCTCGTCGAGGATGTACAATACACCCTGTAACTGTGATCCTATCTGGGTTGCCAGCCTGATGCGCTGGGATTCTCCGCCGGATAGACTCGAGGCCGGACGGTTCATGGAGACATAGTCCAGGCCGACTTCCAGCAGGAATTTGATCCGGGTCATGATCTCCCGCAGGATTTCATGCGCAATGACTTTTTTGCGTTCATCGAGTCCTGCTTCCATGGACTCCATCCATGCCAGCAGCCGTATGGGGTCCATGCGCGAAAGTTCTGCAATGTTCTTGTCCAGGATCTTGAAATGCAGAGATTCTTTCTTTAAACGGTCACCCTGACATTCAGGACAGGCAATCCTGTCCATGAAACCACTTAGCCATTTTTGGATGCCCTTGGGTGCGTTGTCAGTGTTCTGGTTGATGATGAAGTTGACAATTCCTTCAAAACTCATCGCATAATGAGAAGTGACGCCAAGTGCTTCATTTTTAATCTTTAACATCTCATCTGAGCCATATAGTATGGTGTTGATGGCGTCATCAGAGAGTTCTCCGATTTCTGTATCCAGGGTAAAGCCATGCTTTTGTCCGATGGCTTCCAACTGTCTGAAAATCCAGGTGTTTCGGTATTCTCCCAGGGGCTGAAGTGCACCTTTGCGGATGGATTTCTTTTTGTCGGGTATGATTTTGTCGAGGTCGACTTGTGCGATATTGCCCAGGCCATTGCATTTGGGACAGGATCCGTAAGGCGAGTTAAAAGAAAAGGTATTGGGTTCCGGCTCTTCATAGGAAAGACCGGTGCTCGGACACATCAGATGGCGGCTGAAGTGGCGGGCGTCGCCGCCCTGGGCCTCCATCACCATGATCACGCCTTTACCCTGTTTCATGGCTAGTTGAATGGATTCTGAGAGCCTCCGCCTGGAGTCTTCCTTGATGACAATCCTGTCAACAACGATTTCAATGTCATGGATCTTGTAACGGTCGAGCTGAAGTCCGAAAATGATGTCTTTGACTTCCCCATCTACCCTGACTTTGGAAAAGCCCTGCTTGCGGATCTGCTCAAAAAGCTCCCTGTAATGGCCCTTACGACCTTTTACAGCCGGGGAGAGCACCAGGATCGTCTTACGCTTGTAGTTGTCCATGATGAGATCCACGATTTCTTCGTCGGAATAGCGGATCATCTTTTCCCCGGTATTGTAGGAGTAGGCATCGGCAACCCGGGCATACAACAGCCTGATGAAGTCATAGATCTCTGTGATGGTACCCACTGTGGACCTGGGGTTGCGGTTGACAGATTTCTGTTCGATGGAGATCACCGGGCTCAGGCCGTTGATTTTATCCACATCAGGCCTTTCCAGGTTTCCCAGGAACTGCCGGGCATAAGCAGAAAAAGTCTCGATATAACGCCGCTGACCTTCAGCATACAAGGTGTCGAAGGCCAGGGAGGATTTTCCGCTCCCGCTTAAGCCGGTGATTACCACAAGTTTGTTGCGCGGAATGAGCAGGTCGATGTTCTTCAGGTTGTGTGCCCTGGCACCATAGATTTCTATGCAACTTCCCGGGCTTAGCTGGGCCTGATCTGCTGCTTCTTTGAGCTTTGCCGTTTTCTCTGTGGGTGTTTTAAGCTTTTTCGCCATGGTGTTATAGCGTATCTCCTGTGCCGCCGCCGAAAAGTGCCGGATTTTTCCAAAGATTGGAATAATAGATGTCTGCTTTCTCCGGGATCAGCAGGGTATAGGTCTTGCGTGTCTTGTTGCTCAGGGTGTTTTTCCTGAGCCAGGGGTTGAATTCTTTCAGAATCTTATAGTTAATGCCTTGTTTTCGTGCGAAATCAGCCAGGTTGGCGATGCTGCTGTCAATCTTTATTTCTTTCACGGGGATGTTGGGATAGAGATCCCTGGCCCTGTAGATAAATCCATACTTCTGTGGTGCTGAGAAGACCTCCTTCATCGCCAGGATACGGAAGATATAACGTGATGTCTCAGGGTTAAGCATAGTTTCGTAAAATGACATGCTGCCCTGTGTCGTCAGCGGCTTGCTGATGTTCTCAAATCCTGCATTGTAGGAAGCAGCAGCCAGCGTCCAGTTGTTGTAACGGGCATAGCCGTCTTTCAGATAAGCACAGGCTGCTGTCGTACTTTTCTCAATGTTGTATCTTTCATCAACTTCTTCATTGATTTCCAAACCATAACGCTGCCCGGTCTCCTTGATAAATTGCCAGTAACCTGCTGCGCCGGCAGGTGAAACAACCGTTGTTAGGTTGCTTTCTATGATGGCCAGGAATTTTATGTCATCCGGAACTCCATTGCGCTTCAGAATGGGTTCAATCTGAGGAAGATAACGGTGTGCCCGCTTCAGCAACAAAAGGGTTGAGGAATGCCAGTAGATGTTGGTCAGCATCTCGCGGTCTACCGACTCCCTGACCCAAAAAAGATCCATAGGAACAGCCTCCCCGGCGAAATCCATCTTCTCAGGCAAATCAAGTGCATAGGCTTTCAGGCCACGACCCACGGCCTCATTATATTCTTTGTTGGAGATGCCCGATTTCCATTTGGAATAGATAAACGAACCACCCAGTCCCAACAAACACAGACTGGTAACGATATACAACAACCATCTCTTCATGGTAGAATTTTCAAAATTGGGTACAAAAGTAGCGATAATCCGCGCCACTTTCAGGAAACATCAAGCGTGGAATTTATCAGAAAGGACTGACAAAATCCCTGAACAAACCCGCCTGCATGTCTTTTTCAGCCAGCAGGGCCTCGGCAATCGGCCAGGGAATGTCTAAATCAGCGTCATTCCACAACAAACTCGCTTCGGAGGCTTTGTCGTAGAAATTGGTGCATTTGTAGGAGAAAATTGTCCCGTCTTCCAGGCTCTGGAAACCATGGGCAAACCCGGGTGGAATCCAGAAAATCAGCTTGTTGGTGCCACTGAGTTCGATGGCTGTCCACTTTCCGTAAGTGGGTGAGTTTTTTCTCAGGTCTACAGCTACATCATACACAGAACCCTGAACCACCCTGACAAGCTTCCCCTGGGCAAAGGGTGGTAGCTGGAAATGCAGCCCCCGTAGTACGCCTTTTGACGACAAGGATTCATTGTCTTGTACAAATCGGGCATCGAAACCTTGATGGGCAAGCTTCTGATGGTTGTAGGATTCGTAAAAATAGCCCCGTGCATCTGAGAAGACAGAAGGCTTCAGGATCAAAGCTCCTTCAATGTCGGTTTTGATGATTTCCATGTTATAAATGAATTACTTCACCGTAGGCAGCAGCAACAGCCTCCATAATGGCTTCACTCATGGTAGGGTGGGGGTGAACTGCGTTGATGATTTCATGACCTGTTGTTTCGAGTTTGCGGGCAACTACAGCTTCGGCAATCAATTCAGTGACGTTGTCGCCGATGAGGTGAGCACCCAGCCATTCTCCGTATTTTGCATCGAAGATGACTTTCACAAATCCTTCAGAAGCCCCGGCAGCCTTGGCTTTGCCGGAAGCTGAGAATGGGAATTTCCCTACTTTGATGTCATACCCGGCATCACGGGCAGCCTTTTCTGTCATGCCAACAGAAGCTATCTCAGGATGGGTGTAGGTACAGCCCGGGATGTTGCCGTAATCCATGGCTTCGGCATCCAGGCCTGCGATTTTTTCGACACAAATGATGCCTTCATGCGAAGCCACATGGGCAAGTGCAGGACCACGGACGATATCGCCTATGGCATAATAGCCTGCTGAAGAAGTGCGGTAAAACTCGTCGACCACAACTTTCCCGGCTTCTGTCCTGATGCCGCATTCCTCCAGGCCAATGCCTTCGAGATTGGTAGCGATGCCGACAGCTGATAGTACTACTTCTGCGTCTACAAATTCTTCTCCCTTTTTGGTTTTTATCCTGACTTTACACAGTTTGCCACTGGTATCAACATCTTCAACAGAAGAGCTGGTATAGACTTTCATTCCGCTTTTTTTGAAGGAACGCTCCAGTTGTTTGGAGACTTCTTCATCCTCCAGCGGGACGAGGTTGGGCATAAATTCAACAAGGGTGACCTCTGTTCCTATGGCATGATAAAAATAGGCGAATTCTGAGCCTATCGCGCCGGAACCAACCACAACCATGCTTTTGGGTTGTTTGGGAAGTGTCATTGCTTCACGGTATCCGATGATCTTTTTCCCATCCTGTGGCAGGTTAGGGAGTTCGCGACTACGTGCGCCGGTGGCAATAATGATATGTTGGGCAGTGTAATCTGTTGTAGTGCCGTCAGCAGCTGTCACACTTACGATTTTGCCGGGTTTTACTTTTCCTATACCTTGTAATGTCGTGATTTTGTTTTTGTTGAAAAGAAAGGTAATGCCTTTGCTCATGCTTTCAGCGACACCCCGGCTGCGTTTTACGATGCCTTCAAAATCGGCTGTGGTTTCGCCCTTCAAAACAATACCATACTCGGCCGCATGTTGGATATACTCATATACCTGTGCACTCTTCAACAATGCCTTGGTGGGGATACAGCCCCAGTTCAGGCAGACACCGCCAAGTTCAGCTTTCTCAACAACAGCAACCTTCATCCCCAGCTGGGATGCCCTGATGGCCGCGACATAGCCGCCCGGCCCACTGCCTATAACAATAACATCATATTCCATAACAATTCTTATTTTATCTTATTAAATAGCCTGCAAAGGTAATAAAGCTTATTCAATATTGTTGCCTCATACGCCAAGCCTTTGTTCCCCCCCCCGTGCCCCCTTCCAGCCATCCCCCCCCACCGGGGGGGGCCAGGGGGGGGGGCGGCACATTTTTCTAAATTAAATAGTTAAAGGGTTTTGAATTTCGTAACTTTGAAAGAATTCAGCATATCACTCGTTTCTCAGTTCCGTTTTGTGACTAAAAAGACCCCTGGCAGTAAAGCAAACAAGACCTTACTCCCTGAATTGCCGAAAGGCAAAGCCAAAATCGCTGCCCATGGGGTTTTTCCTATCGTTGGCATTGGTGCCTCTGCCGGTGGACTTGAAGCATTGGAGTTGTTCTTCAGCAACATGCCGCAAGACAGCGGAATGGCTTTCGTTGTCATTCAACACCTCGACCCCACACATGCCGGCATCATGCCGGAGCTCCTGCAGCGGATTACACCCATGAAAGTCATGCAGGCGAGTAATGCCCTTAAGGTAAAGCCTGATACAGTTTATGTCATCCCACCCAACAAAAGTATGACAGTGGCCCTTGGCGCGCTTTATCTCTTTGATCCGGTTGAATCCAGAGGACTGCGTTTGCCCATTGACATCTTCTTGCGATCACTGGCTGAGGACAAAAAGGGGAAGAGTATAGGTGTCATTTTGTCTGGTATGGGTTCGGATGGAAGTATGGGTGTGAAAGCCATTAAAGAACAATCCGGTATTGTGCTGGTTCAGGAACCTTCTTCTGCCAAGTTTGAAGGCATGCCGGGAAGCGCCACCAAGGTAGTTGTCCCGGATGTTATTGCCTCAGCTGAAGAATTGCCGGCACAATTGATTGCCTTGCTGAAGTTGGGACCTCAAAACAAAAGCCTGACCTTGCTGGATAGCAAATACAAAAGCAACCTGGAAAAAATCATCATCCTGCTGCGTGAACAGTCCGGGCATGATTTCTCCCTCTACAAAAAAAATACACTATTCCGCCGCATTGAAAGGCGAAAAGGGATACATCACATTGAAAAAATTCAGTCTTATGTCCGCTTTCTCCAGGAAAATCCAAAAGAAATAGAAATCCTTTTCAGAGAGATGCTGATTGGAGTTACCAGCTTTTTTCGTGATGCCGCCCTCTGGGAGATGCTGAAAGAGAATGTGCTGCCGGAATTAATCGGAAAGTTGTCGCAAGGCCAGGTAATCCGTGCCTGGGTGCCTGCCTGTTCCACAGGAGAGGAAGCCTATTCGCTGGCCATCATTTTTAAAGAGGTATTGGAAAAGGAAAAGAAACACAAGAACCTAAGCCTCCAGATTTTTGCGACCGACCTTGACCCTGATGCCATTGACAAGGCCCGCAAAGGATTTTTTCCGGCCGGCATCGTTGCCGATGTTTCAACGGAAAGACTCAGTCGTTTTTTCTCTATGGAAGCAGGTGGATACAGGGTGCATACGTCCATCCGGGAAATGATCGTGTTTGCACCACATGATGTCATTAAGGATCCTCCATTTACAAAACTTGATTTGCTGACTTGCCGCAACATGCTGATATACATGGAGCTGGAGCTGCAAAGTAAATTGCTGACCCTCTTTAATTATAGCCTGGTACCCGGCGGCATCCTGGTTTTAGGATCTGCTGAAACCCTGGGCGCTAATTCTCAGGGCTTCGGGGAACTCGATCCCCGCCTGAAAATCTTTAAAAGGACTTTAACACCCATCGGGAATGAACTCATGGACTTCCCTAGTTCTTTCTACAGGAATAAATCCAAAATAAATGAGAAAAAAGTGCCAATAAAAAATGTCGAAAACATCCAAACCTTGGCAGATCAGCTAATACTCCAGCATTATTCTCCGGCCAGTGTTCTGGTCAGCGAAAAGGGTGACATTGTTTACATTACCGGCAGCACCGGAAAATATCTTGAACCTGTTGCAGGAAAAGCAAACTGGAACATACATGTCATGGCAAGGGATGGCCTGCGCATGGAACTTCCCGCGGCCTTTCGCAAAGTGATGCAGGACAAGTCCCCTGTGATCCTTCATAACATTAAACCCAGATTATGCAGTCAAGGTTCAAATATTTTCGTAATGTCTTCAAAGGTATTACTTTAGCATCATAATCACAAACACCCAAAAAGTGAACGGTATTATTCCATATGAGTACATTGATAAGAA
>Ga0247840_10005615_pt1 | contig 18733 bp, 12 predicted proteins | sample LaCruzMarch2015__FD_192404 | JGI IMG/M metagenome (GOLD analysis project Ga0247840, IMG submission 192404) | Freshwater microbial communities from meromictic Lake La Cruz, Castile-La Mancha, Spain - LaCruzMarch2015_17m | ecosystem: Environmental > Aquatic > Freshwater > Lake | place: Spain... | reverse complement strand
AGTGCCTGTCCGCGATGCCTTCGAGCACTGGGCGCGAGGTTTTCGTGAGAACATCGACGAGGTAGGCGCGGTCGGCGGCGGGGCCGACCGGTCCGGCGTCCTGCGCGTGGAGAGTGGTGAAAACGAGGGGAACAAAGAGGAGTGTTGGGATGAGTTTCATGATTGGTTCTATTTTTTCGGAGTCAGCGTCCCATCCAGCCGCCATCGACGACGAGGATGTGGCCGTTCACGTAGTTCGATGCGGGGGAGGCGAGGAAAACCGTCGCGCCGACGAGGTCGCTCGCCTCGCCCCAGCGACCGGCGGGGATGCGGGCGAGGATTTGCTGCTGGCGCACGGGGTCGTTGCGCAGGGCCTCTGTGTTGTCGGTCGCGATGTAGCCGGGGGCGATGGCGTTCACGTTGACGCCCTTGCCGGCCCACTCGTTGGCGAGCGCCTTGGTGAGCTGTCCGATCCCTCCTTTGCTCGCGGCGTAGCCGGGCACGGTGACGCCGCCTTGGAATGTCAGCAACGAGGCGGTGAAAATAATCTTCCCCGAACCGCGCGCGACCATGTCGCGTCCGATCTCGCGGCTGAGCAGAAACGGCGTGCGGAGGTTGACCTCGAGGATCTCGTCCCAGAATTCGTCCGGATGCTCGGCGGCTGGCGCGCGGCGGATCGAGCCCGCGTTATTGACAAGGATGTCGATGGCCGGATGGTTTGCGCGCAGCGTCGCGAGAAAACCCGCGACCGATTCGCGGTCCGCAAAATCGCACTGGTAGGCAGTGAACTTCCTTCCCACGGCGTGAACGGCTTTTTCCACCTCGCTGCCCGAGGGTTCCAAGCTGGCGCTCACACCGATGATGTCGGCTCCCGCCTCGGCGAGGCCGACGGCCATGGCAAGCCCGATGCCCCGCTTGCAGCCAGTGACGAGCGCGGATTTTCCATCCAGTCGGAATTGATCGAGAATATTCATAGCAGGTCGCGAACGGGGAGGGGATCCATGTCGTCAAAGCGCTGGTTTTCGCCGCCCATGGCCCAGGTGAAGCGGTAGGCCGAGGTGCCGCAGCCGGAGTGAATGCTCCATGCGGGCGAGAGCACAGCCTGACCGTTGCGGAGAACGAGGTGGCGCGTCTCCTGCCCGGTGCCCATGAAGTGCATGACGGCGTCGTCGGGTCCGAGATCGAAATACAGATAAACCTCCGAGCGGCGCAGGTGGGTGTGGGGCGGGAAGGTGTTCCAAACGCCGCCGGGGCCCATCGTCGTGTGGCCCATCACGAGCTGGCAACTTTGCACCCCGCCCTCGTGGATCTGCTGGCTGATCGTCCGCACGTTCGCCTTCTCCGCCGTGCCGAGCGGCACCTGCCGCGCGCCGGAGGCCGGAGCGGCTGTCGTCGGATGCACCGCGTGCGCGGGATAGCTCATCAGGAAAAACTTCGCCGGATCCGATGCCTCAACGCTGGCGAATTCCACCTGCCGCGTGCCGCGCCCGACGTAGAGCGCATCGGTCTTCGCCAGGGGAAATTTCGCACCGTCCGCGGTGACCGTGCCGGGGCCGCCGATGTTGATCACGCCCAGCTCGCGGCGCTCGAGGAAAAACCCGGCCGCTAGCAATTTCGGATCTGCCTCCAGCGCGAGCGGCCCATCCGCCGGCGTGGCCGAGCCGATGATCGTGCGGTCCACCTCCCAATACGTGAGATCCAGCCTGCCTGGCTGAAAGAGGGTGTCGATGAGGAAGGCGGACCGGAGTTCAGCCGTCGTCATGCGGGAGACGGCCTCGGGCGAGTGGGTGTTGCGGATGCTGATCATTTGTTTTTTTTGTTGAGAGCGGTTTCCCAGTCGGCGGCCGTCTTGAAGTGCCCGGCGCGTTCCCAGCCGTAGCCTCCCCAGTAGCTCACCACGCCGTCGGTGTTGGTCTTCGTCACGGCCAGGGCATGGCCGGTATCCGGCCCCGATTTCGGCAACTCCTGGAAGTCGGCCTCGAACCCCTTGCCGAGGACCACGCCCGTGCCAAGGTCATGGCCGTCGATGACCTCCCAGCACGACATCCAGCGCTTGGCCGGATCGAAGGTCGCTTTCGCCTTGCCGTCGTGCGTCGTGATCCCGATCGCCACGGGCAGCCCGGCGAGCGGCTTGCCGTCGCGCGTGAAGGTCGAGCTCACCTGGTAAAACGGCTCGCCCAGCGCGATCGTGAAATGCTTGGTCTCCTTCACCGGGATCCCGCCCGCGGCAGCCGGATATTCGTAATCCAGCTCGAAGACCGTCTTTGCCTTCGTCTGCTCCAGCACGCGGTGGGCGATGAAGGTATCCGACGTGACCATCTTGCCGTCCACCCACAGGCCCAGCCCGCCGGTGCCCCTCGACGAGCCGACGTGGTAGGGGTCGTAACCTTCCCCGTGGTCCTGGTGGTAGGACACGCCCTTGTTGTTCGCGGCATACCAGCGGTCGATGATCGGATACGGCACCCGCTTCAGCCAGCAATCGATCCCGCTGTCCACCGCATCGGCACGCAGAGCCGGCCCGTAGGCGCGGAAGGCGATCAGGTCGTTCTCCCAAGCGAAATCATCGGCCCGCTCGGGCACAAACCTCGCAAAGGTCGCGGGCTCGGTCGTGGCTGGCGGCGGGAGTGTCGGCTCCGTGCCGGCCGCAACGAACGCACCGGATGATAAAATACACACCAAAACAGCCGTCTGGGGAGTCAACTTCATACAACATAAATCGCATTTTCTAAAAATTTGACAAGTCCTTTCCAAGGAAACGGGAAGAAAAACCCCACCATCCTTTCGAGAAATCTTTGTGCTTGGCCATTTGGCGATGGTGTGTAGCCACACCGCAGATCGGGTCTATGCAGAGAGAAGCGCTTGTCACTACTTTTAGCGACATGACAACTCCGAAACATTGTGAGACAAATTCGAGGATAAGAGTAGAGCGCATTCTGAACCCCATACCGCAAAAATCAGAACAACAAGACACAATAATGAAAACCTCCCATCGTTTCACCTATTGTAACCGCGCCGTTTTGCTCGCCGCGCTCGCGGCGCTCCCCGCTGTCTCCGCTTTGGCCCAAACCAGTTGGACTGGCGGTGCCGCCCAGAACTGGTCGACTGCAACCTGGTCCGCCGGCGTGCCCGATAGCTTGGATGCCATTACGCTCACCCCCACGGCCGCTGCCACGCTGACCATCCCGAATGGAACGGCGGCTGTCGGTTCGTCTTTGGATTTCAGCTCGACCGCCTTCAACGCCGGTCTGACCATCGCGGACGGCGGTAATCTGACGCTTTCCGGGGCGATCACGACTTCTGGAAACAAATCAACCAACATCAGCATCAGCAACACGACATCGGGTAATGCCGCCACCGTGTTGACGGCGTCCAGCATTGCCGTATCCACCGGCATATCCTTGAACGCCGGGGGCAGCGCGGCCGGCCACTTCTCCTTTGGCAACAACATCACGACGGGAGTTCAGGTGTCCCTCGGCGTCAGCGGAACCAATGGAAGCAACTGGACTCAAACCGGTGGCACGACGAATGTGGGGAGCAACGGCGGCTACGGTTTGTCCATTGGACAAGGTGCGACAACCGCCGGTCAGACCGGGATCGCGACTTATAATCTCAACGGGGGAACGCTTGTCGGTGCGCGCATCGGCGTGTTGAACGGCGATGGAAATAACGGTGTGGTCGCCCGTTATGCGTTGAACGGCGTGTTGAATTTCAACAACGGGATCATTCAGAACTCGGGCACCGGGAATCTTAACGTTGTTAACGGAATCGCCAACTCTGGCTCGACGCCAAACACGGCGCAGTGGGACACCAGCAAACCGCTCAGCGTGGTGCTTGGTGGCGGGACAGCCCGTGAATTTCAGGCGAATACCGGGAACATTATTTTCAGCCCCTCGGCGGTCCTGAGCGGCACAGGAAATTTCACCAAAACGGGCACGGGTTCGCTTGTGTTCACCGGCGGCAATACCTCCAACTCAGCCTTGAACACGTGGTCGGGCAACTCGACCGTCACCAACGGCGCTATCGCGGTGAACTACAGCCAGATCGCCGGCGAGGCGGCCACGGGCGGCACGGATACGCTCTCCGGAGCCTACAGCGCGGCGTCGCGCCTTGTGCTGAATGGCGGCAACTTCACCATGACCGGCCGCGGCAGCGCCTCTGGAACTACAGCGACTGCGGGTACGATCGTGAGTGGCACCCAACTTACGCTTCCTTCGACTGCGGGCTTGGTCGTCGGCCAGTCGGTTTCTGGCACGAACGTGGCTCCCGGCACCTACATCCGTCAAATCCTCAGCGGCACGCAGATCCAGCTCAGCCATCAAACAGTGGGTAATGCCGTCATCAACGGCAACACGCTCACCTTCGGCGCGGCGAGCTTCGCGAATACCCAGACGATCAACGACGTCACGCTCTCGCAGAGCTCGACCGTGACGGTCAATCCGGGCGCGGGCACATCCACGACGCTGCTGAGCTTCGGGAATGTCACCGGTGCCGGCCGCCTGACGAAGGCCGGCACGGGCACCCTGCAGCTCACCGGCAGCCTCGACTACACCGGGGCAACGGCGGTGAGCGCGGGCACGCTGGAGTTTGCAAACGCGAGCGGAACCAACACGCTCACGGGCAATGTGACCGGTGCCGGGGCGATGATCAAATCGGGAGCGGGCACGCTCATCCTTGCCAGCGCGGCAAGTGGCGGCAGCAATTTCTCCGGATCGCTCGCGGTCAACGGCGGCACCTTGCAAATCGGCAATATAGCCACGAGTAACGACCAGACCGGGCGCCTTGCCTCCGTCTCTTCGGTGACGGTTGGCTCGGGTGGCACTCTGACCCTGGCCGCTAGCAGCGCCCTTAACTCTGGCGCCGCCATCACTTTGAATGGCACGATCAATGTCAACACGTTGGGCATGGCTTCCAACCTGGGTTTCAACAATGTGCTGGGAGCGCTCACCATGAACGGCGGCACGCTGACCACCGGCAACGGGGCGAATCAAAACAGCTTCCAATCCATCGCCCTTAACGGCAACGTGACGGTGTCCGGCACCTCGGCCTCCAACATCACCGCCGGCGGGAGTCAGGGCAACGCCATCCACCTGCTCAATAACTCGGCCGGGAATCGCACCTTCGACGTGGCCGACGTCACGTCCTCCCCCGCGGCGGACCTCACCGTCTCGGCCCGACTGATCAACGCCTCCGCCGGCCTCCAAGCCGCCGGGATCATCAAGTCCGGAGCCGGAACCATGGTGCTATCAGGCAACAACACCTACACAGGCACGACAACGGTGACCACCGGCACGCTCTTGGTCAACGGTAACACCTCATCGAGCAGCGCGGTCAATGTTTCCTCCGGCGCAACCCTTGGCGGCAACGGCACGATCGGCGGCGCAACGACGATCAACGGCACCCACAGCCCGGGCAACAGCCCCGGTCTCCAGACCTTCGGAAGCGACCTGACTTATAACAGCGCGACCGTCGCATGGGAACTGACCGGCAACAGCACGACTGGCCGTGGCTCGACATTCGACGGCATCAACGTCGGCGGCAACCTCACGTTCACGGGAACGACCGGCCTCGCGCTCACGTTCAACGGAGGCAACAGCACGGTGGACTGGTCGAACTCGCTCTGGAATGCCAACATCACCGGCACCAGCGGCTGGCTGATCTACAGCGGTGCCACCGCACTCAACGGCTTCGGAAACCTGACCGTCACGACCGCGAACTGGGCGGACGCGCAGGGCGACCTCTTCAACTCGGTCCGCGGTGGTTCCAACTTCTCCACCTTCCAAGACGGCAACAACCTCTACCTGAACTACGCGATCCCCGAACCGTCCACCTGGGCGCTCCTGGCCTTCAGCCTGACAACGGCCTTGGTCCTGCGCCGCCGCCGGAATTCCTAATTCCTAATTATTGATTTTGGGGTGGCGGGCGTCTTTTGGGGGCGTCCGCAAAAAACAGCCGCGTTCACACGGCTCTTGCCTTCCCGGTCTTGGGGACTGGGGAGGGTTTTTTTACAGCAATTTGAGCAACATTGAGCAATATGAACATGCGTAATTACCTATCAGGAATCGCGATCGGCGCACTAGCCGCCTGCGCTCTGGCACCCCGCAACCTCAAAAATCCCTTATGAAAAAAGCTCTCCATTTTTTACTCTGCTCCTGCCTTTTCGTCGCAGCCGCGCCCGCCATGGCGGCCGAGACCAACCCTGTTGCATGGCATCAGGAAATTCCGGAATCCGAGGCTGTCCGTGCGCAACGCATGGCTTTCGCCAAAAGCGAGCTTGACACCCTGCTTGCTCCCTACGGCGACAAACTCTCCAAGGCGACTTGGGAGATCGACCCCGGGATGGCACCGTTCAGTTTTGCATATTCTCGCCGGGATGGAGTCTGGAACTTCCGGGCCCCTTCAGCGCAGGGACTTGTGCAAGCTGTTTACCCTGCTCTTGAAGACGCCGGCTTCCGTTTCTTGGTCACTGGGCCGGAGGTACCCGGGAAGCTCACGCTCGACCTCGTGCCGACCGAAAACAAAGTGGTCACTCCAGGCACTCGCCTGCGTGGCGTGCGGCAACACATCAACTTCAACATGGATGTTTCATCATGGCCCGTTGCAGAGGCGAAGGAATACATCCGTAACCTGGCCCGACAGAATTACAATCTCATGTCTTTTCACAGTTATCCGTGCCATTGGACCCGCGACAAACTCTCACACGGGGCGCTGTTTGGTGATTTCGGGGCGTGGACATCCAAACTCGGTATTCCTCGCGATGAGTTGATCGCGGGTGGTTATTTTTACGGAGGCGAGTTTCTCATCCCGAATCACCCGCTCATTCGTCCGAATATCCGCTTCAATAAATCCTATTTCACCGCGCCGGAGTTTGAGGAGGTGATCCACCAGCACCCGGAACGGGGTGAAAAAGCCAGAGAATGGCTGCGCCAGGTCATGGCGGAGGCGAAACGCGCCGGAATGACACTATTAATGTCCACCGAGCTGAGGGCCATCGACGAAGAATACAACACCGGCCTGCTTGATCGCATGGTGGCGGACTATCCCGAGATCGATTACCTCGAAGTCATCAGTGCCGAGGGAGCCGATCCGAAGGTGGATAAGCTCGCGGAAAACATCGCGATGGCCAGGGAGATCGTCGAAGGGGAAAGTGATGCGGAGCTCGACCAAAAATATATACTCAGATCGTCCCAAACTCCACTCACCGCCCAGTTGCGAGATTATGCACTCAACTTGAGGACGATTCGCGCCCTGCGCAAGCAGGGGTGGGAGAAGAAGAACGGTGTCATTCTCGTGTGCGGCAGCTATGCCATCCGCCCACACACGATCAGCGCACAGATGGAACTGGCAAAGGAATATCTGCCGGACGACGTGCCACTGGCCAGCATGCCGGGACACTCAAGCCGGCTCGTGCTTTCCAACCTCAAAGAGGCCGACATCTCCCCGGAGATGCTGCGCCGCACGCTGATTAACAACTGGATTGAGTTTGACGGGTATATGATGCTGCAACAGCACGCCGCCCAGGCCTTCTTCGCTCTCGGCGAATACCTGCGTGAGAAAACCGGAGACAAGCAGATCTCTGGCATGGCGGCCAATCACTGGCGAACCGCTCCCAATGCGATGACCTTCCGCTATTACGGAGAGTGGAATCGCTCCGCAGATCGCACGCCCGAGGCGTTTTACGCGTCCACCTCTGCAGACTTTGGCATCAGCAGGGACAAAGCGGCTGTCTTGGCCAACGTGATGCGCGAAATTGATGAACTCAGCGATGCGCAGGCCATCGCCGGCAACATCGGCTTCAATCTGAGTTGGGAAATCAACAAACAATCACGCTCGACCCCGGTCGTTTGGTGGTGGGGACGGCCCAACCTTGAGAAAGGCCTCGCGCGTTTTGAAGCCCTCCATGCTCAAATTAAGACTCTCCAGCAAGAGAAACTCACCCCCTCCGGAAGGAAGCATATCGGCCAACTGGAAGCGGGCGTTCACGCAAGCGTCTTACACCTCAAAGGGGTGCTCGCATTGAAGGACGCCACAGACATCGGCTTCGACCCTCCGGCACGGAAATTCCGCGACGATCTCACGGAAGCGGACAAAGAACGCATCTCCGCAGCCTGCACGAAGGCCGAAAAGCATTTCCAAGACTACCTCAAAACTCTCGCCGCGAATCTTACCGACCGGGGCGAGGAAGGGATGCTGATCACCTACTACTACGCTCCCCTGCTTCTGGCTAACAATATTCGCGCGCTGATCGGGGGCCAGGGCACATTCATCAATCGCAATGAGGAGGGTAATGTTGTGCCTCTGCCGCTCACCACCCAGGACGAAAAAAAATTATGAGGAAATCCCATTCAGATGACAACCACCGCGCCATGATTCTTCGAGTGATGATTTTTTTGACGGCGGGACTTCTGGCCGCGTCGGACGCCGCTGCGCAAGCGACGGCGGATGCGGAAGGCCAGAACCTCATGCGCAACATCGACTCGCTGGCGGCAAAAGGAACTAACGGGCAGTCGGAGTCTATTGCATCCCTGAGCCGGGAGTTGGCGACACTGTGGGATCGGCCCGCGGAAGTGCCGCCGCTGGATGTGGAGGTCGTCTATGAGCAGGTCAAGGACGGCTACAAAACCCTCGGGGTTTATGTGAACGGCTACAAAGGGCCAGCCGGGCAGGATCGCATTTTCTTCTATTACCACGCGCCGGAAAACGGTGAAAAACGCATTCCCGCCTACATCGAATTGACCGGCGGCGGCGGCCCGGATCGCGGCTTGCACATGGCTCGCGGCAACAAGTGCGCCGTGGCGGATGTCGAATGGCGCGGCACCAAAAACCAGTTCCGCTCCCAATGGTTTGGCTCCGATTCTGGCGCGATGAAGTCCCTGACGAACCTCAAAGACAATCCGGCCTTCCGGCTGGCATATGGCATCCGCCGGGTCATTGATTATCTCCAGCAGCAGCCGGGAGTGGAACCCTCGGCCATTGGCTGCGGAGGAGGCTCAATGGGTGGCTATTACAGCTTGCTGGCAGCGGGTGTGGACCCGCGGGTGAAATTCGTCATGAATGAACTGGGCGGCGGCTGCCTGAGCGACACCGACAGCAGCCTGGGCCAGTTCAAGCTTGATGCGCAGAGCAAAAGCATTTGGCTGGCGGCATTTGACCCCTGCTCCCATGCCGCCCAGACGCAGGCGCAGGTGGTCTGTAATCTTTCCGCCAACGATTATTTTTTCTGGCTGGGCGATGCGGTAAAGAATTATCAGCTGCTCGCGGGTGACAAGCGTCTCTGCATCAGCCCAAACTTCAATCACAACGACGGGGCTTTCGGCCAAAAGAAGAACTCGGCATTCGGTTGGCTCGCCTACTGCATGGGACGCGAGCCAGGCTACCCGCGCACGCCGGAGGTCACGCAATCGGGTGCGGATTACCACATCGCCACCGGCGACGATATCGTGCGCGCGACTTTGTGTTGGAGTCCTGGCGGCGATGGGCTCGTTGCTCCCGCGCGCTATTGGCTGCAAACGCCCGCTACCCGCGCCGCGAATGGTGGCTGGATCGCCACCGTATCCCCCGCGTATGCCGGCTTGGCGCGGTTGGCGTTTGTCAACGTGTGGGATGCCAAGGACCGGATGGTGTCTTCGCTTCCAATATCGAGCGATGGGGCTGATCCGCAGCGGACGCCGGGGCTCTCGTGGCCGGGCGGAAAATTGTGGGATGTCGAAGCGGGCGTGTCTGCCTGGCGACCACCTGGTCCCAACAAGCACTCTTCGACCGAAGGAACCACTCTCAGTTTGGAAGATGGCGAGGGCCTTCTCATCGGCCCTGGCAAAAATCCCAAGCCCGCATTTTCGCTGGCGACCAACAGCGCGGTGCTGGTTTCCGGCAGTGCCAAATCCCACCGCGGGCTGAAGCTGGAAATTGACGGGCGGGGCAAGGCGGGGTCACTGACCGTGGCGTTGGTGCGGAATTTTGGCGCGGCCTCCCGGCAACGCGAATACATGGCCACGGTGGAATACCAAGACGGATTAGGCACCTATGAGCTGCCGTGGGAGTCATTCAAAGCACCTCTCGACGTTTCGGCTGCCGACGAGGTGACCGGCTTTGACTCTCTGCGACTGGATGGCGAGCGGCCGGACGGCTCGCCTCTGCTCGTGAGATCCATCCGCTTTCTCCAATGAACCTTCTGCCCCCCTGGCGGGTTATACCTGATAACGAATGAAACCTAACAATGCGAATTCCGCTCACCGTTGCTTTCGTTCTGCTCGTGATACTGGCGATTTTCCTTCTCTCGGGGATTGGCGGCGCAACGAAAAGCTCCTCGCCTGAAGTTAATCGGCCTGTGGTCAAGCCGGTGAAAGTCGCGCGCCCCGCTTTGCCCGCCCCCGAACTTGCCCCGATGCCGACGGCAACGCCGCCTCCCGTGTTGCCAGAAAAACCCACGGATGGACCGTTCGCCCGTCTGCTCAAGAGGGATTTGAAACTCACCCCGGCGCAACTCTCCAAGTATTTGAGTGAAAATCAGGGCAACGCTGAAGCCCTGCTCGCCGCATTCCGGCTGACGGGAAATACGAATCTGCTTCTTCAGGCCGCGAACCAGTTCCCCGACGACCCGCAAGTGCAGCTCCAGCGCGCTCTCAGCAACGGCGATCCCACCGAGGGTCGCCGCGGTATCGACGCCCTCCGCAAAAACGATCCCGATAACGCATTGGGCGACTACCTTTCCGCGCTCGATCATTTCCGGGCCGGTCGCACGGAAGCTGCGCTCAACGACTTAGTCGCCGCCGCCGACAAAATCACCTTTGATGATTTCGCGCTCTCCGCGCTTCAGGCCTCGGAGGAGGCCTACATGGCCGCAGGCTACAGCGTGGTCGAAGCCAAAGCCGCAGCCATGATCGGCTCCACGCACCAGCAAATCACCCCGCTCCGAGATCTAGCAAAGCAAATGAGCGAACTCCAAAACCGCTACCTGCAAATGGGAGACCGGACCTCCGCGCAAACCGTTGCCGACATGGGGATCAAACTTGGTCAGCAGGCGCAGGGCGGCAACTTTTTGGTTGATGAGCTCTTCGGCATCAGCATCGAAAAACAATTCCTCGGGCTACTCGATCCCGCCGCCCGCCAGGCCCGGCTGGACGAGATGGATGCGCGTAAAAAATACATCTAACACATGGCTGGCAGTCAGGCATGGGTGAATATGGACGGCGCCGAAGCCGTTGCTTTCTTCGACCGCCTAAAACTCTACGGCGAACTTGAAGCCCTCCGCTGGATGCGCGAACGCCACGGCGAAAAGTAAAAAGGAGCGAACAAATACCATGAATTGTCATACGAAAGGATCTAGCATGTTGAAAATCACGATCGCAATCGCGCTGCTGGCCTCAGTGGCGCTGGCCCAGACTTCCCTGGAGCAGGGCTTCAACGCTCCGCCTTTGGAAGCCCGGCCCCGGGTTTACTGGTATTGGATGAACGGCAATCTCTCCAAGGACGGGGTTACCCGCGACCTGGAAGCAATGAAGCGGATCGGTTTGGCCGGGGCTTTAATGATGGAAGTCACTGTCGGCATTCCCGAAGGCAACGTGCGCACTGGCACCCCCGAGTGGTGGGACTTGATCCGTCACATGCTTTCTGAAGCAGATCGGCTGGGACTGCGGATCTCCTTTGGCAACGGCACCGGCTGGTCAGGAAGCCAGGGGCCGTGGGTCAAGCCCGAGGATGCCATGCAGCAGGTGGTCTCCAGCGAAGTGCCCCTCAAAGGCCCCCAGCGCTGGGAAGGCAAACTGCCCCAACCGCACACCGTCGCGGGCCATTACCGCGACATCGCGGTCTTCGCTGTGCCGGCTGTCGCCGGCGACCTGGCCCTTGAGAAGCCGAAAGTCACCGTCACCCCCGCCCCCGAGAAAGTGCGCATCGCCGATCTGCATGATGCGACCAACGGCAAATTGTCGCTCCTAGCCGATGATTTGGACGTGCTGGGCGACGGCGATCCCGATACCTGCCTGCGGCTACCGCCGGTCAAGGCGGATCAGACGATCACCTTCACGATTGAGTACGCCCAGCCCTTCACCGCCCGCAGCCTGAATGTGTTCCCCGGGTTCTGGCAGAGCTATACGGGCGAGTTGCAGGTGTCGGATGACGGCCAAAGCTACCGCAAGGTGCGCGACGTGGCCATCCCCAGCCAGGGGCCGGTCACACGGGGGGTGCGCACGCTCAGCTTCGCGCCGGTTACGGCTCGCTGGTTCCGCCTGGTCATCAGCAAGGTCACGTCGCCCCTGCATGGGCGGATGGAGATTGGCGAATTAACGCTGGGCGGCGGCACGCGGCTGGAAAACTGGGAGGCCGCCTCAGGCTTAATGAGCGGGTACGGCGACACGGCCATGCCACCGCTGGAGCCGACCGACATCGTCGATCCGGCCCGCGCGGTGGATTTGACGCGGCAACTCCAACCCGACGGCACGCTCCAATGGGACGTGCCCGAAGGCGACTGGGTGATTGTGCGCCTGGGCCACACCACCTTCAGTATTCCCTACGACACACCGCCCAAGTGGGCGCAGGGTTTGGAAGTCGACAAACTCAGCCGCGAAGCGCTCCAGAAACACTGGGAGCCTTACATGGCCAAGATCGTAGATCTGGCGGGGCCGCTGGCGGGCAAGGCGCTAGCGGCAACCCACACCGATAGCTGGGAATGCGGCTCGCAGAACTGGACTCCACGTTTTCGGGAGGAATTCAGGAAACGTCGTGGCTATGACCTTACGCCTTACCTGCCGGCCTTGACCGGACGCGTCGTGGGCGATGTCGAACGAACACGGCGGTTTTTCTGGGATATGCGTCGCACCATCGCCGACCTGATCGCCGACAACTACTTCGGCGGCTTGGCCGACCTAGCGCACGCGAGCGGCATCCAATTCACTACCGAGGCCTACGGCAATGCCGTCATGGATGCTTTTCAGTGCGCCGGCCGAAGCGACGTGCCCATGACCGAAATCTGGACAAATCACAAGGATCGCAAGCCGGAGGAGAACTGGTATCTCAAGTGGGGCTCGTCGCCGGCCCATGTGTACGGCAAGCGGATCACGGGGGCCGAGTCGTTCAGCACCAATCCCAATCGGAAACTGGGCAATGGCCGCTTCCTGGATACGCCCTATTCCATCAAGACCGTTGGCGATAGCCAACTTTTCTGCGGTGGCGTGAACCAGTTGAGCATCCACGTCTATGCCCACCAGCCTTGGGCGGATCTGGCTCCCGGCATGACGGTGGGCGGCTACGGGCTGGACTTCAACCGCAACCAGACTTGGTGGGATTTTTCCGGCCCGTGGGTGGATTATCTGTCGCGCTCGTCCTACCTGCTGCAGCAGGGTCTGTTCGTGGGTGATGTGCTTTACTTTTATGGCGAGCGGCCGAAGGGCAACGGTCCCGCCGCCCGCGTCTCCATGCGACCAGCCCTGCCGCGCGGCTATGACTATGACGTGTGCCCGGCCGAGGTGATCCTTACCCGCCTAACGGTCAAGGATAAACGCCTGGTTCTCCCCGACGGCATGAGCTACGGCTATTTGGTGGTCAATCATGGCGAGCCGATGACCCTGCCGGTGGTGGAGAAACTCCGCGAGCTGGCGGCGGCCGGGGCGACGCTGGTCGGCCCAAGGCCGCAACTGAAGGCGCCGGGCTTGGGCGGCCCGCCCGACACCGACGAGCGTATCCGCAAGATCGTCGCCGAGTTATGGGGGGATGTGGATGGAAGCAAGGTCAAGGCCCGCGACTATGGCCAGGGCCGCATCCTGTGGGACTCCAGCTTCCAGCCCATTTTCGAACGTGACGGTTTGGTGCCTGACTTTTCCTACACGGCCGCCGATAACACGGAACTTAATTACATTCACCGGCGGGTGGGTGATACCGACATTTACTTCGTGGCCAATGCCCGGCAGCAGCCGGTGGAGGCGGAGCTTGCTTTCCGCGTCAGCGGCAAACGGCCGCAGTTCTGGCACCCAGAAAGCAGCCGGATCGAGCCGGCGGGGCAGTTTATGGAAGCGGATGGTCAAACGCGCCTGAAGTATCGTTTCGATCCGTCCGGCTCGGTATTCGTGATCTTTGCTCCGGCGGACGATGCCGCCGCGTCGCCAGCGTCCGGGAAAAACTGGAAAGAATTCCAGCCAGTGCTGACGGTGAACGGGCCTTGGCAGGTTCAGTTTGATCCGCACTGGTCTGGGCCAAAAGAGCCTGTGACCTTCAACGAGCTGTCGGATTGGAAGAATCACGCCGATCCGGGCATCAAGTTTTATTCGGGGCGGGCGGTCTATCGCACGGGCTTCGATTGGCCGGCGGATGGGACTTCGTCCAATCGCCTCGTGCTGGACTTGGGCGAGGTGGCGGTCATGGCTCAGGTGAAGCTCAACGGCCAGGATTGCGGCATCGCCTGGAAGCCGCCTTATCGGGTGGATGTGAGCGGCGCGCTCAAAGCCGGCCGCAACGAGCTGGAGGTGACAGTCGTCAACCAGTGGGCCAATCGGCTGATTGGCGATGCTCAGCTTGGCGATCGATGGGATGCCGATCGGCCCAAGTCATGGCCGAACTGGCTCCAATCCGGCGAGGCTCCAACCAATGGGCAGGTCACCTTTACCACCGCCCGGCATTGGCAGAAAAACGACGAGCTTCAACCCTCCGGCCTACTCGGGCCGGTGACGCTCCAGAAAGCGGAGTAACCACGAGGATTTGGCTCCATATCCGCGGAAAATCACCCCGCTCCGTTCTTTCAGCCTTCGTTCCTTCAACCCTAGACTGATGGCTCGCGACACTGCCAACCACCGAAAATCCCGGTACTCCCTCTCAAGTGAGTTCTGATGATTCGTGTCCATTCGTGAAATTCGTGGTTCCAATTATCCGCGCTTGGATCGTCCAACCAGGACGGGCTCATTCGCGACGCGGGCTGTCCTATTTCCTCAAGTAGTGGGCAGCCCGAGATGTTTGGCAACCGCCTCGCCGCGGGAATGAACATGAAGCTTGCGATAGATCCGCTGGACGATGGTCATTATGGTGAATCGGCTCACGCCGAGCTTGTCGGAAATCCCTTTATAGGCAAGTCCCCGGGCAAGCAGGTCGAGCACTTCACGTTCGCGGGGGGCCAACGCCACGCCGGAAGCCGGGGCCGGGGGATCGGCGGGTTTCTGAAACGGCTGGACGATTTTAGGAGCAATGCCGCTGGTCATTGGCGAGCCGCCGTCGTTCACGTCTCGCCTTTTCGGTAGGGGGAGCTTGGGAGGAGTCATCGGGATCATTTTCTGGATAAGGGTTTAGCTTTCCAGCGCTTGTTGGCGGCAATCACATCACCCAGCATGTAGGCGCGGTCGTTGTCGAAAGCAATATTCCATGTGCCTTCTTGATTGCTGAGATCATACACCCAAGCGGCAGCCACGTCCACGCGAGCATCTTCCATGGCTTTAAGAATCTCGCGAAAGCGTTCCTTCACCTGCTCCGGGTTTCTTTTGCCTCCCTCGGCCAACCCGAACTCACCTATGAAGACGGGAAGCTTTTTTTCGTCGGCCAACGTCCGGAGCTTGTTCAGGTAATCCGCCCAATCGGTGCTCCACTGCCCACCGGTTTCCGGGGCCTCCGTATCGCCGTAAATGTGCAGCCCGATCGTGTCCATCGCATCCGTGTTGTCCCGCAGAATCACCTCCCGCCATTGCTCGATGGAGTCGGGCTTCCAGCTGCGCTCTGCAGTGTTGTGCCAGGCTGCCGCACGAGGGTGGGAATGGCCGGTGATGAGTGCCCGGCGGGCATCCAGCTTGCGCACGGCGGCCGCGAATTCCTTGATTGCCACAGCCATCTGCTGCGACTGGAGGTCGTCACGCTCATCCTCACCTTCCTTGCGAAAACCTGCCGCGTTGGGAAGGTCGGCGTAGAGATTCCATTCATTGCCCAATTCCCAGGCCCAAATGGCTGGGGAATCCTTGTAACGACCCACCACATCGGCAACATACCGACGCATCAGGGCAATGGTCTGGCTGCCTGGATCACCCCATGCCTCCCGGCGCTCGCCGCTGGTCTTTTGGAGGATCGGATTCCAGAACAACGACGGAACCAGCCCGATTCCCACTTCCTCCGCCGTCCGAACCACCCGGTCAAACGGCTCGAAAAATCCCTTCGGATCGTCCAAGTAACGCTGCCAGTCCCGCTCCGTGAACCCTCCGCCGTTGAACCGCACAAAGGGAATCCCCGCCTCCGCCAGCCGCCGCAATCCCTCCAGCGTCGATTCATCCGAGGGTTTTGCTGAAATCCTGGTGAAGAGGTCGTAGTAATTGATGCCTACTCCCCGGTAGGGCTTGCCATCCAAGTAGAACCGACCTCCTTCGGACTTCAGCCCTTGGGAATGACCAAGGGCGGGCAACAGGACCATGGCAATCGGAATGGCGAGGAGAACGATGGCACTCAAAATGCCAAGGAAAACCTTGAGGGGGAAGCGGCGACTGGAGGAAGACAACATAGCGATACATTATTTCGCCTTTTCTGCGTGCATGTCAAATGCTGGAACGTGTCAAATGCTGGAACGTTGATTTTTTTTTGGAGTGACGCTTGACGTTATCTGTAAATCGTAAGATTGTTACGTGATATTGTTTAAATACATGAGTATTCTTGCCTCCAACCCGCATTCCAACACAACATTCCTCAACCCGGAGACTGCGGAGACGACCCGCCTGATTTCGCGCAGCGCACATAACCCGGTCATCACGCCGGCGGACTTGCCGTTTCGCGGACAGTGCTGTTTCAACAGCGGCGCGGTGCGGGTTGGCGATGAAGTGGTGATGGCCCTCAATTGCTGGGATGCAGAGTGGGCACCCCATTTCCTGATTGCACACAGCCGGGACGGAATTCATTTCGAAATCGGCACCGAATCGATCGCTCATCCGCCTGACGAGTATCCCTACTGCGGACGGAAGGACGGGATCTTTGACACCCGGATCACGACCTTGGACGGGTGGCACTACATCACCTATAATGTCTCGTCCGGTTTGGGCGGGCGGATCCGGCTCATTCGCACGCGGGATTTTGAGAAGTTTGAGGATCTCGGCTTTATCACCGGGATCGACCACCGGAACTGCGTCATTTTTCCGGAGAAAGTCGGGGGTATGTATGCGCGGTTGGAGCGTCCGAACGGGGAGGGCACGACAGGCGGAGACATTTATTTGTCGTATTCCCCGGACCTCCTTTTCTGGGGAAAAACCCAACTCGTCCTGCAGAAAGGAACCCGCTACTGGGAGAGCCTGAAGCTGGGGCCGGGTGCACCGCCGGTCAAAACGGAAGCGGGCTGGCTCGTCATCTACCACGCCTGCCGCGAACACATGAACGGCATCATGTATAATATGGGAGCGATGCTTCTGGACCTGGAGGATCCCTCGAAGGTCATCGGAAAGATGCGGGCCTGCCTGATGTGGCCGGAGGAGGACTACGAGTTTCGCGGCAATGTGCCGCAGGTTGTCTTCCCCACGGCGGCTATTCCGGGCCGCACCGGGGACGAACTCTTTATCTACTACGGTGCTGCCGACAGTTCGATCTGCCTCGCTACTGCGTCCATCTCCCAACTGGTGGAGCGGTGTCTCGCCGACGGCCCCTGCCTGCCGGGCCAGCCTTAACGCGGATAAATCAGCTTAGCCTGATATGGCTGACTCCCGCCCCCCCTCCAGCCTCCAAGAGCCAGCTCCACCGCTCACGCGCAAGCGCAAAGCGGCCTGGGCGAGCGGCGCGTTTGCCGATGTGTTCATGGCCAACGCGTTCAGCTACCTCGCCTTTCCGATCTACAATGTCGCGCTGAAGGTGGATCCCGCCTTCCTTGGTTGGGCAATGGGGGTTCCACGCATTTGGGACGCTCTCGCCGATGTCTTCGTGGGAAATCTCTCCGACAACACGCGCACGCGCTGGGGACGCCGGCGGCCCTTTATTTTCTTTGGTGCGCTCTTCTCGGGGCTGTTTTTTGCGCTCATGTGGATGCCGCCTGCCTCCGCCGGTGTCTCCATGATTGGGTGGTATTTCCTCGGAATGTCGATCCTCTACTATACCGCCTACGCGATCTTCACCGTGCCATGGGGGGCATTGGGACTCGAACTCAGCGGCGACTACCACGGGCGCACCAACGTGCAGGCCTGGAAAAATTTCTTTCAAGCCTTCGGCGGCATTTTTCTCGGGGCGGCGTGGTGGCTCTCGCTGCGTCTCGGGGCGAACGAGGTGGAGGGGGTGCGGTGGGTCGGGCTCATCTTTGGTGTGCTCATAGCTCTGTGCGGCATGCTTCCGGCCTTGCTGGTGAGAGAATCCCCCACCGCATCGGCAAACCGCGAGCGCATCCCGTTCTTCCGTGCGGTCGCCAGCACCTTCCGCAACCGCGCGTTCCTGTGCGTGATCGGGTTCACGGTTTGCACGATCTTCGGTGTCTTCGTCGTCAACGCCTTTGCCCTCTACATCAATATTGTTTATGTCTTCGGAGGGGACAAGGAAGCCGTCTCAGTTCTCAACTTTGCCATGAATTCGGTATTTCAGGTCGTGGGACTGGCCATCACACCTGCGGTGGCCACCGTCGCGCACCGCATGGGCAAACGGCCCACGCTGATCAACGGCCTTGTCCTGGTGATCGTCGGGTTCGGCACCAGTTGGTGGACCTACACCCCGCACGCACCCTACCTGCAGGGACTCACTCTGGCTCTCATCAGCCCGGGCCTGGCTTGCCTGTGGATCATCGGGCCTTCGATGATCGCGGATATCTGCGATGTGGACGAACTGGAAACCGGCCTGC
>Ga0247840_10005608_pt1 | contig 18748 bp, 19 predicted proteins | sample LaCruzMarch2015__FD_192404 | JGI IMG/M metagenome (GOLD analysis project Ga0247840, IMG submission 192404) | Freshwater microbial communities from meromictic Lake La Cruz, Castile-La Mancha, Spain - LaCruzMarch2015_17m | ecosystem: Environmental > Aquatic > Freshwater > Lake | place: Spain... | reverse complement strand
TAATTCAAACCACTGCTATTGGTAACGGAAGTCATCTCTGGTAGTTCTGATTGCTTTTGGAAAGGAGATTCTACCGCATCTGAAAGAACCGGGATTCGCATCTCGTGGCTGGGCCTTCGCCTTCGCCTTCGCAGGGGGTTGCCACCTCACCCCCGTGGCTGGGCCTTCGCATCCAGCCAGCAGGGGGCTAAAATTGTTTCGCAAACGGGAAAATAGAAAGGCTAGCTAGAATGATTATTCCTATTCGCTGTATGAATTGTGGAAAGCCGATCGCAGATAAATGGCTGAAATATAAGGAAATGCTGAAATCGATAAAAGGAGACCAAGCAGAGGTTCCCTATTACATGGATGGTACTACGGTGCCTAATACTCCCGAAAAGCAGCTCTTGGATAAGATGAAGTTGTATCGCATCTGTTGCCGCAAACACTTTCTCACACAGAAAGATCTGATGGACAAAATCTAAAATATCTTCAGAGCATTGCCTATGGAGTTGTTTATCCCCTCTGTATTACTTCTTTTACTTGCAGCGGCTGTTATCTTTTTTGTTTTGCCAAAATTTGGCCCAGCGGCACTTGCTATGATTTCTGTCATCTTACTTGGGTTGGGCATTTATCAACACATGAATGCCTTTGGAACTGAATATAGACTCAGCACTTGGCAATACAATTTCATGAGTTATGCCCCGTTTATCATGGTGGGAGGTCTTTTGCTGGTCATCGGCTTTTATTTACTAACTCTGTCTCCTTTTGGAAAAACAAATGCGGGAACTACGGCTCCCATTCTGCCCGAGATGCCTACGATTGCGGAGATGCCCAATGCTAGCACAGCTACAAATACTGTGACAGCCGGTGTAAACAACGCACTAAAGGGCATTACGAATGTCGCTGGCAACGCAGCCGCAGCAGTCGGCATGGGAAATGCCACAAAAGGCGCCAATAGCAAGGGTGCCTTAGCAGCTGCGACAGGAGCAGTGAACACTGCTGTTACAGGTATAACCAATGCTGCGAAGAATATGACAACGGGTATCACTAACGCAGTAAGTGGTGTTACAAACACAATCACAGGAAATAAGCCTGGAAACAACAAAGGTAAATCAGTCGCAGGATTAGGCTTCCCGCTGTCGCAGCTTTAGAAAGTCTTTGAGAATAGTAGAAAGGGATGACCCAAACCAGAAAACACAAAGGTTCTTCTATGACAATTCCGCAACTCCGTAAATCATTTGACCACATGGAGTCCTTTACGTTAAGCTTACTTCGGCGCGAATCGGACGCGAAGAAGCAAAGAAAGGCTTTCCAACATGAATGGATGAAGACATTTCATCGCAGTGTAGATGACAAGGCCGCAGATGCCTACCTACACTTTGAGTCCAAGAAGTTGAAGAAAGGAAAGACGAAAAAGCAGCGTGGAGGTGCCGCGTTAGGGGGGGCTCCTCTGGATTATTCCACACGTCCCGGTATTTACGGAGTCTATGGTGAATTCCCTGAATATATCTCGGGTGGATTTGCCACAATGGGAAATGCCACAAACAAGATGGCCATCCAGGAGGGTTGTAATTCCGCAGCAGAAGCCGCAAAGTTCCAAGCTCCTTACACTGGATTTGGAGCTGCGTCACTTGCTTCACAGAAAGGAGGAAAATCCAGAAGAGCAAAGGGAAAGCGCTCCCGCAAACAGAAAAAATTTAGAGGCGGCGCATTCCCTTCTATCAGTGAGTTTGCCAGCGCTACATCATTCCGTCCCATTACGACAACCGCACCTCCGAGCATGTTTTACCAAGGTATGATGGAAATGAAAGGATCACCACCATTTCCCTCTGCCGCAGCAAATACAGGAACCCCTAATTACCAACAGTTGAAACCCACCATCCAAACAGGAGTGCCAGGCGTCATCACACGTGATTTGTCTACAGAAGTCACTTCCATCTAAGAGCGTTTATCATACCATCAGAAGAAACCTATCACACGAATAGGATTCTTCGGATGTCAAACCTACGAGGAGACGAAGCAAAGAACATGGCGAAGGAAATTTTAAATACGTATTTCCAAACCTATCCCTACCCCTTTACGAGTCATCATATCAACTCCTATGACCAATTCCTGTCAGATGCTCTTCCGAGCATTATTAAAGCAAGAAATCCAATCCTCATTTTGAAGGATCTTATTACCGACAAACCCAAGCCTATCTACAAATACAAAGTGGAAATTTTTGTGGGAGGCGTAGATGGAACAGGGTTTTACATTGGAACTCCTACTGTCGCACTTCAAGACTCTGAAGAGGTTCGTGTCTTATTTCCGAATGAAGCAAGACTTCGTAATTTAACCTATAGCTCAACGGTTCTTGTAGATGTCACCATAAAAATTACGGTGATGATGCGAAACAAGGATGGCGTCATGGAAGCGACTGTTCTTGAGCCAATTGAATTAAAAAAGACAGATGTGTTGGATGAACGCATTCCTTTATGTAAGATTCCGATTATGCTTCATTCTCGCTATTGCGTCTTACATGATAAGCCTGCGGAATTCCTAAGACAAGCAGGTGAGTGCGAATATGACTATGGAGGATATTTCATCGTGGATGGTGCGGAAAAAGTGTTAATCACAACACAAGAGCAAGCCTTCAACACACTCTACGTAAGTCACCAAGACTTAGATCCGAAAATTAGTCAATATGCCACGATTTCTTGCTTGAACCCTGTGACACGACAAGTGAAACGTGTGGTCTTTTTAATGAATCGCATTGAAGAAACACTTCATGTTCAGATTCCTTTTGTAAGAGCACCTCTGCCTGTCTTTTTACTGTTTCGAGCCCTTGGAGTTCAATCCGACAAAGATATTCTTCAATTGATTTTCCCCAATCCAATCTCTGCGGAAGCCAAACTCTTAGCTCCTCTTCTCCACGAGAGCATCTTAGAAGCCGAGGAATTCAAAGATACTCACATGGCTGTTCAGTTCATCCGATTCATGACGAAAGGCTTCAGCGAGGCTCACGTCTTGGATATTCTCCACAATCAATTGTTTATCCATGTGGAAGATTTGCCTGGGGCTCGCGTTGCTTTCTTAGCCGATTGTGTGCGCCAGATTCTCCGTGTCAAAGCCAGCATTGATCCGCCGACCAATCGTGATGATACACGCAATCAAAGATGTCTGAGCAGTGGTTTCTTAACACAGATGTTATTCCAAGATATCTACACTGGGTGGGAAAAGGCCATGAAATATGCCCTTGATAAGAAATACAACTGGAATCGTGGTATTTATACCAATGAGCGGTTTGCTGATTTATTCTTATCGGGTAACCGTGCGGAGATTTTCCAAATTACAATGATTACAGATTCATTGTTGCGGGCCTTCAAAGGAAAGTGGGGGTCTGGATTTGGAGAGGAAAAGGCTGGAGTCATCCAACAACTCTCTCGGTTGTCGTATCACGATTTCTTATCGCATTGCCGCCGCTGTGTGTTAGATTTTGATACAGGTCTCAAAATGCCAGGCCCTCGTCGTCTAAATCCGTCTCAGTATGGTTACTTCTGTACCAGTGAAACACCAACAGGTGCCAGCATTGGTATCACCAAGAATCTGAGTATGCTGACGTTGGTAACGACAGCGAACAATCCTGAACCTGTTCGCAAGTGGCTTTTGGAAAGAGCTGGAGTCATTCCTTGCTTACAAATCAACGATGATATACGTATCGCAGCAGTCCCTGTTTATATCAATGGAGGTATTCTGGGATATACAATCAATGCTGTCAAACTCACACAAGCTCTTAAACTCTTAAAATGGACAGGATGCTTGCCTGCGTTTGCGTCAGTTGGATTTGCGATTCGGGACAGAAAAGTCTTTGTCTATCTGGACGAAGGAAGACCTGTTCGTCCTCTCATTCATTTGGGAGCCGATGGAACAATTCCCTATGAACGTCTGCGAGGTCTATCCAAATGGAGAGATATGATTATGGGAACCTTACCTGCGACAAAAGCAAGAGAGGTCAGCACTCCTGGATTTTTGGACCCCTTGAAAGAGAAAGAATCCCCTTCTCTTGATGAATATATCGCAACACTCACGCCTCATATTGGTGCGATTGAGTATGTGGATCCATATGAGCAGAATGAAACATCCATTGCGAATTTTCCTGAATATATTACCAGAACAACATCCCATTTAGAAATTCACCCTTCTACAATTTTAGGCCTTATGACAAATATGATTCCGTTCCCGCATCACAATCAGTCCCCTCGTAATCAATTGAGTTGCTCACAATCGAAACAAGGTCTCTCAGTCTATTCAACTAATTACATGAGTCGCTTTGATAACCAAGTTCACGTCCTATGCTATGGAGAAGCACCGCTTGTTCGCACACTCTATTATGATTATGTCGCAGATGGACAGATTGGATATGGACATAATTTAATTTTGGCCATTGGAAGTTTTACAGGCTACAATCAAGACGACGGTATTGTGATGAATGCGGATGCCGTTGAAAGAGGTATGTTCCGCAATATGTCCTTCCGTTCCTATGAGGCCTTCGAAGAAGAAGATCAGAAGGATGGCACAGAATCACGCATCGCGAATCCTGCTCGTGTTCCAGCATGGACGGATGTAGGTGCTGGTCTGGATTACACAAAGCTAGATGAAAGAGGCATTGTGGAAAAAGGAACCTATGTAGATGAGCATACTGTCATCGTTGGTCGCTACATCAGAACAAGAGGGGGTATTTACCGAGATGCTAGTGTCACACCCCAGGTATGGACCAGAGGTCGAGTCGAAGAAGTCGCTGTAACCGTGAACAACTATGGAAGACGTCTTGTGAAAATCCGCGTGGTACAAGACAGAATTCCTGAGTTGGGAGACAAGTTCTCCAACCGCCACGGACAAAAGGGAACCATTGGTATGCTTGTGCGCGGTCATGATATGCCGAGAACAATTGATGGGCTCGTTCCTGATATGATTATGAACCCCCACGCAATTCCGTCTCGTATGACCATTGCGCAACTGATTGAGACCCTCTTTGGAAAGACAGCCTCTCATTATGGAGCCATTGCCAATGGAACAGCCTTTATGAACGATGGTGACCCTGCGCAAACTATCGGAGAAGTCTTGGAGAAAAACTTTGGAATGGAAAAGTTTGGAAATGAACTCTTGTATGATGGAACCACTGGGGTTCAGATTCCAAGTGCGATTTTTATTGGCCAGTGCTACACGATGCGTCTCAAGCACATGACGGAAGATAAGTGGAATGCCAGAGGTCAAGGTCGCAGAGAACAACGCACTCACCAGCCCACAGGCGGTAGAGGAAATGAAGGAGGTTTGCGTATCGGAGAAATGGAACGTGACGCGATTGTGGGTCATGGCATTATGTCCTTCGTAAAAGAAAGTTATATGAAGCGTGGAGATGGAGAGACCTTTCTTATCTGCAATGGGTGTGGAACAGTTCCTATTTACAATGAATCTGAGAATTTCTATGTATGTCCTCAGTGTGATGGTCCTTTGGAGTATTCAGGAAAGACAGTCAATACATTGGAGCTCATTCCACCCATCAAACGTAGCTTGGCCACGTTTAGCAAGATTGAAATGCCTTATGTTGTAAAACTCTTGGACCAGGAGTTATCCACCTACATGAATATTGGTATGCGCTTCTTGACCAATAAAAACTTAGAAAGGCTGCCCAAGCCTTTCATTGAAGCAGGAAGCGATGCGCTCCTAGCCGAATTCAAGGACATGCCCTTACCCGATTTAGAACAAGAAGACCTCAATGTTCCTGCTGAGCGTAGAAAAGGAGTTGAGGAGGAAGAAAAGGACGAAGATGATTTGGCCAATATGCCAGGAGTCTCCAGAGCACAAGGGGAAGACGAGGGAGAAGCTGTTCCACTTATGGAAACAGAAGATGAAGCGTTGGAGCGGGAGATGGCGACAGCGGCTCAAAATGCTGCAGCAGCAGTTGCGGAGAGCAGAGGAGCAGCCTCAGCTCGCCTTGCGCGAGCAACAGAACGAGGGATTGCAGCAGCTATGAACCAGCCTCTTGCTGCTCCTTCCGTTGTGATGGGAGGGCCCCGATTGGCAACTGTCCCTGAGGCAAACGAATCGAATGGCGCGTCGGCTATACAAATGCAAACACAAGCCCCTATGTTTACACAAACGCAAGCACAAAGACAAGCATCGTTTGCTCCCCAGGGCCCTGAACCCTTGGCAGAAGGTGCATATTCCGAGGGACCTGCGCAAATCCAAATTGTTCAGAACGTTCCTTTGCTACCCATTGGAACAAGTGTCTTGGGTGCGGCAGGACCTGGAGGACGTCCAACACTTATTGTGGATACAGGTTCTGCTGCGATGGGCCGTCAAGGGCTGCCTAGTCTTGCCCTGGGTGCGCCTGCCCGCCCCCCGAATGGAAGCAGCAGAGGCTCTGTTGCCAATCGTAGTGGCACACGGAGAATGCCACGCAACAATAATCTCCCTTCAGGACCAGGAATATTCAATCAAGCCGCTCCTCCTTCTTCATCTGCGAGAGTCACTGTCCAAAAACTGGGCTAAGAATAAGGGTTTAAAACTCGAAACAAATCTTTCGAGTTTGGGTATCCCCTTAAAACTTACAGTTTTAAGGGTTTAAAATTTGAGCCCATAATTTTCAGTAGGCCCAACAATAGAAATGACAAGTCAGATTGATTTTGAATTCTTTGACCATCTGTATCGGAGTCGCAGAACTCTTCTTCGTATTTTAGCTGACCGCGGGTATAATACGAAGCCGTTTGAGAACTTTGGTCCAGAAGAGATTGAGGCGATGGTAATTGCGGGACCTCAAGCTCTACGGATGGACTTGGAGAGACCGAAGCCTGACGATTCCAATATTACCAAATGTCGTGTAATCTATACACTGACAAAGCTCAAATCGAAGTTGAGTGGATTCTTGTATGCGCTGACGGACAAGGAGAAGGGTGAAGATATTGTGGAACAAGCAAACACGGAAGTGATTGTTATGCTAGCAGCTCCTGAAGGAGAGCCTGTAGTTGATATGTATCATTCAGCATCCTATGAGCAATACAGCTCAAAAGGACTCCGTATCTCCTTCTTCCGTATTGCGAATCTTGTGATTCATCCATCTGAGCATGTCCTTGTGCCCAAACATGAGAAACTCAAGGAGGAAGACATTCCTCTCCCGAAGGCTGAGCGTCATAAACTTCCCTTTATTCGCTTCCATGAAGATATGCAGGCACGTATCTTGGGTCTTGTTCCTCGTGACATTGTGAAGATTACGAGACCGAGTCAATCTTCGGGTGTTTATACGATGTATCGTATTTGTTCTCCCTAAGGTAGAAAATGAGGCGTGTAACCAGCGTTCCAGAGCAGGACAGAAATTGTAATGATATTCGTATGAATTATAGCTCTATAGCAGCCTTTGAGAGCAATGGGAAGTCACTGATTCAACCTTTAATATCATCAATCAGCTCATACTCGGGTGATCAAGTTATAAATTATAAAAATTCGCGAGATGGAAATGACACTGTGTTGTATAATACATTGATAGGTCAATTAGGCATCGCAGAAACACAAGTCAATCGGTATTTGAAATGTATTCAAAGTGATATTCTTCAGCGAAATGACTATACTTCCAGACTCTATTCGCTTCAACAAGAGGTAGAAGAGGCCCGAAAAACATTAGAAGAACGAAAACAAACAGCTTCCGAAGCAAAAGAACGAGTTTCTGATGTTCAAGATCCGTATTCTAAAACAACCTGGTGGGAAACATGGTTTCCTCTTGGAAGACCAATACAAAAGGAAAATGTCCCGGTTCTATTGTCTGTGTCCATCCTCATGTTAGTGTTTTCCTTGGGTATTTTTTTACGCTTTGCCGGTCAAGAAATTAAATTTGTCCCCTTTTCGGCTATGACAAACACTTTACGAACAAATCTCAATCCAAGCAAATATCCATAGAAAGGATAGAATGAGCATTTGCGGTACAAGTGGAATCATAACATCAGATGCGCAACTTGCCACTCCATTTCCAGGAAGCATTCTGCCTGCCATTGGAAGCGGTCGTATCACAGGAGGTGAGCTGAAAGGTCGGTTAACAGAGCAAAAGCTTGAAGAAATCTATATGACTCTTGTTCAACAAGGTGCTCTCTTAAGCAATACTGCTTACAAGCAAGAGTTAGCCAGAATAAGTGATATGAAGAACACAAACAATGTTCAGGCCCAAGCAATCCTTGACACGTTGGGTCAAAAGGAGACTGCGACAATGAACAAAATTCAGCAAGAGTATTGCTACAACTACTTCCGGTATAAGTATTCCTTAGAAACACTGTTTGATAAAATGGTCTCTACGTCTAAAGAGTCCAGCTTGTCACAGGATGCCAGAAATGATATCCAAAGCAAGCTAAATCGTGCGAAGGAGTTTAACGAGAAGCTCAATGATATCATTCAAATAACAAATTACATTGCGCAGACACGTGCGAGAGAAACAAGAGACCAGAATTCAGAAATCAACTCGTTGAACTCAAGCATCAAGGGAACGTTTGACACTCTTCAGTCCCACGCGAAAATCTTAAACAGTGAAACTTCGGTTACCGATTTGCGAAAGCGCATGGTAGAATTTACCGAAGAAAAGAACCGTTCGGCAACAAACTTGTTGTCGCTCTATGGGTTCCTCAATTTAGTTGCCATCGGTCTTCTTTTCTACATTGCTCGTTCCTAAGCAAATAGTTGAGATAAGGTAGAATGGGTAACCTTCAAAGCGTAACAGACCTCACCCGGCTCGTTCAAGACGTTCAATACACGACCGCCTTGAGGGGGATGACTGAGCAGGAGAAGCAGAATTATTTTGATACACAGAAACAAGAATTGTTAGGAGACATTTTGAAAGACAGAGAAGGAACCTTTCAAAAAACCTTTGTGGATGCGAATCGGAATAACTCTATACAGCATTCGCTTTTTTTCTACCAACAGCGCAATCGTGACCTTCAAAACATGGGAAGCATATTGAAAAACCAGAATGAAGCTGCGATTGGAACAACAAAGTTTAACAACCAACTCGCCACGCGTCAGTATGAGATTAATGAGTGGACTTACAATAATAAACTAGACACATTATTTGTGTTTCAAATCTTGTTTGTGACGCTCGTTTTGACAGCATCGTTAGCTTATCTAAATCGCATCGGATTTTTGTCCTCCACATTGCTTGGAGTCTTTACAGGCATTGTTTTGTTTGTGGACATTGCTATCTTACTCTACCGCTACCAATATACTAAGGTGACAAGAGACCAAAGATATTGGAACAAGCGTCAGTTTGACAAGAAAGATTTACCACAAGACTCCGGTTCTATATGCCCTCCTAGTGAAGAGTCTACAGAATCACAACCAGCGGAAGCGCCTCCTTCTTCATCCTAAACTGTAGGTAGATATGGCGACAGTAGATGACTGGAATACTCGCAAAGCGAGAGTAAAAGAGCAATTTGAAATTTCTCTTCCTGGCTTAATTACGAACTATGAGATGAAAACACGCGCAGTTGAAGATTTGGTGCAACAAACACGAAAGTTGGAAGATGAAAAAGGAAAGATTCAACATGAATCCAAACTCGCAGAGCAAGAGGCCTCTACACTGGATCGTGAATTCATTGAAACTCGCAAGACGCTTCCTGACCCCTTCAAGCCTTCCAAAATCTATACTGTTCAAGACTTTACATTCTATTTATTTTTTGTGAGTTATTTCATTTTTCTGGTGGCTGTGAGCATGGTGATGGAAGAAAAAATAAAGGTGTTTTTTGGTGGTCTTATTTTGCTTTTAGTTATCGTGGCCTTTATGTATCGGTATATTTAAGACTCCTCTTCATTTTCCTCATGCTGCCTATCAAACTCTTCTAGGTCATCTTCATCTAGGAAGACACGGATGCCTCTGTAGACACCCGTGCCTCTCGAATCACCAAAGGCCTCATCACAACGATGCTCAAGTTCTCGGAGCTCCATCTTCTTGCCAGCGGACGTGATAATCCACTTGTTATACGCCTTGAGAATCTCCTTCACAGTGAATTTATCATTGAGCAACTCAGGATACTTGTCCTTGTCATACTTGCGGATGCGCTCGCTACAGAACTTCGCAAACGCATCGTGATCTGCCTTATAGCGTTCAGACTCCTGTTTGATAATCACAGGCTCAGGCTGAAGGCCATTCGTAATATAGTCGTTTTCATACAGATGAACAAGGTAGCTGAGGAAGGGTTCGCGCCAGCTCATCAGCTTTTCATCAAGATTATTGTCACGCGGGTAGAAGTTCTTCTTTCCCGCAATTAAATCTGGATGGTCTGCCTCTTCAAAACGGCTTTCAAACGGCACGACGCGAATGCGGCGCCATGTGCCATTGTCCATACTATTAATCGGAGGAAGTCTGTTACACATCATAAAGATACGGCCCATTACTTTGAATCGCTCCTGGTCACCATACATTGCTCTTGCTTCAATCATATCCTCGCCAGACATCTGCTTCATGCGGCTGGTGTTGAGAGGCTCCTTCTCATCAGGCTCTTGCGAATAGATAAATCTGCGACCCTTAATCACAATTAGATCCGGATTGGCGGCACCTGATTCGGGTCGCTTCCGAGTAAAGACAGTAGATTGAAGTGGAGTCTGGTAGTCTCCAAAGGTAAGCTCCATGAGTTTCACCAACTTGGACTTCCCGTTGCTGCCTACACCAATGAAGAAGTAGAAGAGTTGTTCCCTGTTTGAACCTTCCAGACAAGCTGCTAGAAGTTTGAGAACATGTTTCTTCAAGTCCTCACGTGGAAAGAGTTTTGTAAAGAAGTCATGAATTTCTGCGATGCGAGGATCCTTTTGTTTAAGATAATCTTCATAGGGCACATAATTAATCGCAGGGAAATCAGGAAGGTTCTTTCCTGCGAGGAAACTCACATAATCCTCAGGGCGTCCCTGGCGGAAAATAACATGTTCTCTATCTTTATGAGGATTCTTGTGACGGAGTTCAAGCACTCCATTCGCACATCCAAAGAGAGTTGCGTTCACATTCAGTTTATTCACAAAGTCTTCTTCAAAGAACAAGATTCCACACATTTTCATTACAGAATCATTGAACCCACTGTTGTATAATTTTACTTGCATCTCGTGAAGCTGTTTCATCTGATTTGCATATTGCTCCTTTTCAGTTCCTTGTGCTTTTGTGAAGCGATGTCCTGCGATATTACACGCATCTTGAATCTTATTTGCGACATCAATACAGATTTTCTGTCTGAGCTCCATTCCCTGATTGAGCTTTCGCCACATATTCATGACCTCATCGTAGTAAAACCAATCTGTTGTTCTACTATTGACAGAGGCTACATAGAGACTTTCCCACATTTTTTTCATTAAAGAAGCAATGTGGTAATGGGTAGTGTCTGTCTGTGTAAGAATATATTCACAAACATTCTTATTGATAAGATCATTATACACCTGAAGATTGTCATCACGAGCCCATTTGTATAAGCTACGACGGCTGAGGCGAGGACCATCTCCATCCATCCGCATATTCATATGCCAATCGCGACGGAACTGTGGAACTTCGCGAGCTCGGTGTGATGCCCATTTGGATGGACATTTCTCTCGCGTGAAATCAATCCAAAGGTCAAACATTTCCTCCGTCTTTTCAATATTATGGAGACACCATCCAACTTTCATCCAAGAATCATGATCAGATGCTCGCTCTTCTGATAGACATATCATTACCATATCCCGAAGAAGATTTGAATCGCCTTCAGAGTGAGGAAGCATAGATGCCAGTGCATTTAAGAGAGGATCATTTACAGCTTCAATGCCTGCGGCTTTCTCTAGAATCGCTTCTCTAGGAGTCTCAAAGCGAGGAGCTGGAGGATTCAAAATAGTATGATACTCCTCTTTAATTTCTTCTTTGACTACATTGATATCATCTTCAACTCCATACCGAACGCTCATAAGCCCAAGGAGTTGTCTATTGGTATAATTGGTGATAGACTCGTCTTCCCAGTAATCTGACTCAGGAGCATAGACCATCACGTTTGTGAGTTTATACGCAGGAATGGCGGGTTTGGAGGCGCCGTAGAACATCCAGCCCTGTTTCCGTCCCATGGAAGGGTCAAACACATCCTCATCCTTGTTCTGATAGCCAGTGTGTCCGAAAATCTCACGGATGATATTCTGAGAAAGCAAGTATTTGCGGAGGACATTCCACTTCTCATTGGAGAGAGGCGCATCAGGACAGAGAATGTGGATGCCATCTTTAATCTTGTCTTTGTCAGCATAAGGCTGGGGTCTTAGAGTGACAAAGAATCGCATCGTGTCATAAACACTGATATCAAAGAAGTGCTGATAGGCCTGTGAGATACGAACACAAAAGTCCCGGATATTCTCTTCCGTAAACCGCCGCTCCAGCGCATGAGTCTTTGGATAGTGAAAATCCAAGTCTATCAGAAGAGGTTTCGCTTCATTCAGACGTGGCTGCTCCACAAACCCCAGAGGACGGTGTTGTTTCACAAAGAGATAATCATTCATCAAGTCAAGAAATTGAGGATAATCTTTGTCTAGGATGTGCCAACGACCTTTGAGCTCTCCCATGCCTGTAATTGTAGCATCCTTGCCATTCGCACATGGATGCTGCTCAAGAAAATGCCAGAGAGGGTGGCTATGAAAGATTTGAAGAGTAGACATAGTGTTAGTTGCCATCCCCTATACTCAAGGTGGGGGTCAATTTTTGGGGGGGACCCCGCGGTATAATATTTAAAGACGAGCAGCAAGAAGCACAGAGGAACAACTTCGTGATGGATTTTATATCTGCGCCGCAAGCTACCCGACGGCTTTTAAAAGATATTCATAATGCGCAACAAGATATCATAAAACAGCAGGGAATTTGGTATTGTATGAACGAATCCGACATGACAAAAGGGTTTGCTCTTTTAAAAGGGCCCGAAGACACTCCTTATGATGGATGTCTGCTCCTTTTTTCTGTCCAATTTCCTTCTGATTATCCGTTCTCACCTCCTAGAGTCTTATTTCTGACATGCGATGGTAAAACTCGGTTCCACCCCAATCTCTATGTGGAAGGCAAGGTGTGTTTGTCAATCTTAGGAACCTTTTCTGGTCCTTCTTGGTCTGGCACTCAGAGTCTAACCTCTGTCTTATTGAGTATTTTGGCCTTGCTCGATACGAACCCGCTGGCCCATGAGCCTGCGTATGAAAAAGGGACTTTATTGGACGCTAGACATCGTGATTATGCTGATTTTGTAGAGCATCAGATGATAAAACTCATGCTTCAAACCATTCAGCGAGTTGAAGCGAAGGAAGTGAATCACCCTTGGGTCGCCTTTCAAGAGATTGTTGAAGAGCAACTTCCTTTTTTGAAAGAACGGCTTCGGAAGAAAATTCTTGGTAGGGCTGAGCAGCCTGAGCGTTTGTGGGGGAGCGTTAGCTATGGCATGGGGGGGCGTTCCTATTGGAAACAATTTGTCCGTGAAACACCTTGGCTAACAACCTAAATTTGAATCCAATTCCCCATGTAGGGAAAGCAAACCATGAACTTCTGTCCAAAGTGTGAAAATTACCTCTATTTGGAGCAAGCCTCCGAAGAGGTTACAAATGCCTCAGGTGTTACAGAGAAACGCTATTTTCTCAATCGTAGATGTCGCACCTGTGGATACAATGAGGTGGATGTTCAGGGAGGTCTCGTGAATGAGACAATTGTTCAAGAAAGAGCGAGTGAGGGTTACAAGATTCTGTTGAATGAATTTACCCGGCAAGATCCGACCTTGCCGCACGTCAACACACTTCCCTGTCCCAATACAGCAACGTGTAAAAGTTACAAGGGAACTCCTCGTGATGTCATTATCATTAAGTATGACGCACAGAATATGAAGTTCCTCTACATTTGTAACGTCTGTGGTGAGCAGTGGAGAAGCCGGTCTTAAGAAAGTTAAAAGAGTCAGAGGAATGGAATCCTATTCTACACGCAGTGTAAGGTTCTTTTTTAAGAGCATACGAACGCTTAAAAAAGAATCAGGGGGGCAACGGTGGAATGAAATTTGTGAAGATGCTGCTTCCTTGTTTGAACATCTGTATGTCAAACAATTTGGCCCATTTCATCTAGATCATCAACAACTCTGGGATATCCTGTTTGACCCTCCCCAAGAAACAAATGATCTTTTGTATATGAGATTTGAACTCTTATGCTCCAATGATAAATTCATTGATTTCTTTATGATAATTCTTCAAGCGTTGTTAGATCCTCCACCCTCCTGGTGGCAAACTCAATTTAAATGAGCGACACACAACGTATGCCATCCTAATTCTTTTTCCATTTGACGAATGCTTTCTTCTGAGCATCCCTCAAAGGCTTTATCAATAGCATACCCTCCCTGAATATAAGAAGGAATATCATAGAGGAAAATATGGTCTTTCCAAATCGAATGAATCTGAAATGTGTCCCCAAGAAGAGACTTGACTTCATCCGCTGTAAAGGTATAGGTGACAGGACATCCAGATTGTGCTTCTGAATATTGCTGAATAAGAGAATCCATAGTTCCCATAGACCATTCCTTGTGAAGATTCATTAGCCAAAACAGTTTGTAGGAATAGCGCGAATAGACCATGAATCGCAGCTCACCACCCTTCTTTAAAAACCTAGAGGCCTGTTGAATCACACGGGATGGAGTGGGTGTGTGGTGAATAACACCAAAGGAATAGACTATATCAAACGTTTGGAGATAGTCCTTTGGAAGAAATGTATCTAACTCTTCAATATTTCCACAATAAAATTCCCCTGACAATCCTCTTACGTCAAAGTTTTTGCGGCATAAGTCAATGGCAGCAGGTGTTAAATCTACACAGACAACATGTGCCCCCGCTTCCGCAAATTTAACAGCATCTGTTCCCATACCACATCCTAATTCTAAAATACGCTTTCCTCGCACGTGGTCTAGATTTAAAAACGCAAGCTTGTGGGATTCCACTTTAAACTTTTTGGCAGAGACCTGTTTAAAGAAAGCAAGACTACCAAGGGGCTCTTGACTATGATGGATATTACACGGACGTGTATTCCAAAATTCCCGAACTTCCTCAATCGTTCCTCGTTTTACAGTTGTCATTCTGAATATAAAGACAAGAATGCCTTAGGCATTAGATGGAAACAGTTGGAGTCATTGGTGTAGGTCGTTTGTACAGCTTTGGTTTTAGAAGAAACAGGGTTCAATCTTGTGTTATGATGTTAGCAAAAGCATCCGTGATGCTATTATAAAAAGAGAAATCGTTTCGTCTGAAAAAGGTGTTTCTGAGATGATTCAAAAGGCAAAGACTTTTAAAGCAGTAGAGAAGTCGGTCTTAAAGAGATATATTTAAATATAAATAGAATGTATCAATTTTTATATCCAAACGGAGCTTTTGTTTCTGTAACACAAGAAACAATTACAAAAACACCCTATACATTTGATATTAAAAGTGGTATTTGGGAGCCTCGATCGATTGAATTTTTTTTTTCACTCGTTGACCAGAAACACCAAAATACCGATGCTGTTATCGTAGATGTTGGGGCACAGTCAGGACTGTATTCGCTGTATGCTAAATTCTTACCTTCTTGCCAATTTCATGCCTTCGAACCTTTTCAAGATACCTATTCTCTTCTTCTTGATAACCTTCATCTAAACAATATTGGAAATGTAAAAACGTATCCATTTGCACTTGGTTCTAAGAAGGAAACGAAAGTGCTTCATGTTCCTGAACATCTAGGCCTGAATACCCTTTGAAATATGCCTAAAAGGTTTGACTCTTGGAAGGATGTTACAGTGGATGTTAGATGCCTCGATGATATTTTATCAAATGAAACATCATTTGATTACATGAAATGTGATACAGAAGGATGGGAATTTCATGTAATAAAGGGGGCAGAAGAATCTATTCACAAATGGAAGCCTGAACTGTTTCTTGAACTACATTCTACGAATTTAGATCAATGTCAAATAAAAGAAGAAGAATTCCTAGATTATATTCATTCCTTGGGATATCGTAAGGTTCGCATCCTGGACAATGAAAATGTCCACTTTACATTTGACAACCTTAACACTTGCTAAGAATTCTATACTCAACGATCACTACAATTTTTTTTTTAAGAGTATATACTCTCTTAAAAAAGAATCAGGTGGACAGCGATGGAATGAAATTTGTGAAGATGCTGCTTCCTTGTTTGAAGATCTGTATGTCAAACAAGTTACTCCACTTCATCTAGATCATCAACCCTCCTGATGGAGAAATAAGAGCTCATAGCATTTACAAGAGCGTCTATTTCATCAATTGTCTTATTTAAGAAAGCAATTTGAACATATGATTTTTCTAGAATACCTTTACACTTATAGATTATAAATTGTTTGCTATAGAGAAATTCATACATACCTTCTGGATTGGGACAAGAAACATTAACAACCCAGCAACATTGATATTTCTTTTCATCAATATATGCTTTCATTCCTAGTTTCGCTAGTGCATTAAGCAAATACTCTTTTTTTTCTTTATAGACGTCTTCACGAATCTTTTCCTGTAGAACAAGTTCTATTGCTTTGGTATAAAAATAAAAATTTTGAACACAGGGTGTGAAGGGTGTTTCTGAAGTAAGACTAAATTCATACGCATGTCTCAAGTTTGTATAAGAAATTTCCAAAGGAATTGACTCAAAAAAAGAGTTTTTTCCATACACAACTGAGAGCCCAGGATAAGAGCCTATACATTTATTTGTTGAATATGCTACCATACACAACGAAGGTAAACGGTTTATATCTATATCATACATTCCAACACTCGAAACCGCATCCACAAGCAAAAAAAGCGAATGTCGAATACATAGAGTATTTATCTTATGAATATCATTTATCATAGTTGTAGAGGTTTCATGATGAACAAAGAAAATTCCAGTAAATGAATCTTTTAAAAGAAGATCCTCTATGTTTGTTTCTAAAAATGGATTGCCCCATCCAAACGAAAGCGCCATGTAGTCAATGTTGTGTGTCTTGAGAAGATGTTCCCATTTTTCAGAAAAAAATCCATTTTGTAACAGAAGGAGCTTTCCTTTTCCTTTATAACTCACTATCATGGACTCAACTGCTAAGGTTCCAGAGCCTGTAAGGAATAAGGGCGTATAAAGTTTTTGTGTATCATGAAAAAGTTCCCTTGTCCTAGCACTACATATTTTAAAAAGTCTTTGAAAGTCTAGACCTCTATGACTTATCTCTTCAGGAACAATTTGATTTAGAGAACGATGTAAGTTTACTGGACCCGGACAAAAGAGATACATATCCTAGAATAATGCGTTAGAAGTGGTTTAAATATAGACGAGTATATTCGTAGAGATGCAGAAGTGTGGATTGTTCCTAAATAAACGCATTCAACTCTTTACAAACTCAGAGTATGATCTCCAGCAAGTATTTCGGTATTATGATTACAATGAGGTGGCATTGCTTTCTATAGGAATTTGGAGCAGTCATTCTTGTTATTCAGCCACTGAGCGGATTCATGATTTAGCTCAGAGAGCAAATGTATTTATTGAGAGAATGCGTTCTAAGGGCTGCCATATTATTCATGGTGGCTCCTATAACAACTACAGTTGTAAAATGGGTCGATGGGAAGACACTCAGCTGCGGAAAAATATGAAAGGGTTACCCATGGCCAAACTAGATGATAAAGGTGTGTCATTCCCTCCGTTGCCCCTAGATGATAGTGATGGCGGGTATGAAAAGACAGACAAAAATATGGAATACAATCGTGCGATGGTGACTATTCACCCTTCTATTTCCGTTGATTATGAAAAAGATTGTATTTCAGATAATGCAAAAGAAATTCTAAATTATCTTCATGCGAAAAAGATAAAAGTCTTGCTAGCATTTGGGACACATACAAATATGTGTGTATTAGACAAGCCTTATGGTATTAAATGGTATATACGGTATGGGTTTCCTGTGATCCTTGTTCGTGACCTTTGTGATACGATGTATAATTCGAAGATGCCACCCTTTGTATCACAAGCAGAATCAAATAATCTAATGAGTGAATGGTTGGAAAAATATATGTGTCCCACTGTTGATTCAAGGGAAGTTTTATATCTAGATAAGAAGGTCATTATGGTTGATATAGATGATACTATTACAGAGGGAAAAGGATATGAAACATGTCAGCCAAAAGTATCTGTCATTGAAGCACTCAATAGATTGTATGATGAAGGGCATAATATAGTCTACTGGACAGCAAGAGGCACAGTTGCGAACCGTGATTGGTACACTCACACAAAGAAACAACTGTTGTCATGGAATGCGAAACACCAACTTCTAGTTATGAAAAAGCCTTTCTTTGATACCTTTTTAGAAGATAAGAGTATTAATCTAGACAAGTTTGTCGACTTGAAATGGCTAGAAGAAGTTGAGTCTAAAGTTCACAAAAAATAATATCTAGAATGCGGACAATTGGCGTGATTGGTGTTGGCAGGTTAGGTATCTGTACTGCTTTGATTCTTGAAGAGGCTGGTTTTAATGTCGTTTGTTATGATGTCAGCAAACAAATTCGTGATGCGATTAATTCAAGGGTGATTGAATCTCCTGAAAAAGGTGTGTCAGAGATGCTTGCGAAGGCCAAACATATTTGCGCAAAAGATTCACTAGAAGAAGTATTACAAGCAACAGATACTTATTTTTGTATTGTAGCAACTCCTTCTCTTCCCGATGGTTCCTATGACCATAAGTATCTAAACCTTGTAGTGGATGAAATGATTCAAACGTTACCTCAG
>Ga0247840_10005607_pt1 | contig 18752 bp, 18 predicted proteins | sample LaCruzMarch2015__FD_192404 | JGI IMG/M metagenome (GOLD analysis project Ga0247840, IMG submission 192404) | Freshwater microbial communities from meromictic Lake La Cruz, Castile-La Mancha, Spain - LaCruzMarch2015_17m | ecosystem: Environmental > Aquatic > Freshwater > Lake | place: Spain... | reverse complement strand
GCGGATGATTACCCGGACAATCCCAACGGATCCGTGGAGGCTATCGCCGGGGTGTGCGATTCCACCGGTCTGGTGCTCGGCATGATGCCCCATCCGGAGAACCACGTGACGGAGCGCCAAGGCCGTGCCATGGTTACCGCTCAAAAACGGGGACACGCACTGCCGCTTTTCCGCAACGGCGTGCTCGCCGCACGCGCATCATGAAGCACACCACCGAACTCATCTCCCCTTTTCGCGACGACCGACCAAGCGAAGAATGCGGGGTGGTCGCCGTATCCTCGCCCAGCGGCGAAGAAACGGCCCAGCTGGCCTTCTTCGGGCTCTTCGCCCTGCAGCATCGCGGTCAGGAAGCGGCGGGCATTGCGGTCTCCGACGGTCAGCGCGCGCGGATCCACAAGGATGTCGGCCTGCTCGCCCAGATTTTCACCCCGGAAACCCTCGCCCCGCTCACCGGTTATCAGGCAATCGGGCACACGCGCTACTCGACCATGGGTGCGTCCACCGCGCGCAATGCCCAGCCGTTCCTGGTTGAAACCATGCACGGCCCACTCGCCCTTGCGCACAACGGGTCCCTGGTCAATGCCACCGAGCTTCGTTCCCAACTTTTGCAACGCGGCTTCGCCCTAACCGCCGCGAGCGATACCGAAGTGATGGCCCTGATGCTCGCCGCGGCGAGCGGACGCACTTGGGAGGAGCGCCTGGAACGCACCATGCCTTCGTGGAAAGGCGCTTATTCGCTGGTCCTCCTCGGGATCGACGGCTTCATCGCGGCACGCGACCCCTGGGGATTCCGTCCGCTTTCCATCGGTCGCACCCCCGAAGGCGGTTGGGCTGCGGCTTCGGAAACCTGCGCCTTGAACACCCTAGGCTGCACCGAGATCAGCGAGGTGGAAAATGGCGAAATCGTCGTGGTGCGCGGCAAAGAAATCACCCGTCACCGCACGACAACCGCCGCCACCGGACCGGCGCGCTGCTCCTTCGAGTTTGTTTATTTTTCCCGACCCGACAGCGAATGGGACGGCGAGAGTGTGCACAAAGTGCGGCAGAAACTGGGCGAGCAACTCGCCATCGAGTGGCCGGCCGAAGCGGATGTCGTCGTGCCGGTCCCCGATTCGTCCATTCCCGCAGCCATCGGCTATTCGCGACAGTCCGGCATCCCCTTCAACGACGGTTTCATCAAAAACCGCTATATCGGACGCACCTTCATCGAGCCGACCCAGGCGCTGCGCGAGCGGCGCGTGGCCATGAAATTCAATGTCCTCCCGGCCAATCTTGCCGGCCAGCGCGTGGTCATCATCGACGACTCGCTGGTCCGCGGCACGACTTCGGCCCAGCTGATTAAACTGGTCCGCGACGCGGGAGCCAAGGAAGTCCATCTGCGCATCACCTCGCCGCGCGTGCTTCATCCCTGCCACATGGGGGTTGATATGGGGACTTATGACGAACTCATCGCCGCACGCTTCGACCCCGAGCGACTCCGTCAGCACGTCGGAGCCGACACTCTGGCTTTCCTCTCGGTCGAAGGAATGATGTCCGCCATCGGCAAAAAATCGGGCTACTGCACGGCCTGCTTCACCGGAAAATACCCGGTGGATGTTTCGGGCGTGGCGCCCAAAGAATCTTTCGAATTCGCCCTGGCATGAAGATTCTTGTGCTCGGATCGGGCGGACGCGAACACGCCATGGCCCGCGCCTTGGAATGCCCCGGCGACCGCATTATTGTGTCGCCGGGCAATGGCGGAACACCGGACCGGCGCGACATCGATACTTGCTCTCCCGGTCAAGTCGTCGCTCTTTGCCGTGAGGAACAGATTGATCTGGTGCTGATCGGACCGGAGAGCGCGCTGGCCGCGGGGGTCTCCGATGCCCTGCGAGCAGCCGGTTTCCCCGTCTTCGGTCCCTCCCAAGCGGCAGCACGACTCGAGACGAGCAAAAGTTATTGCCGTGAGTTTGCCGCGCGCCACGGACTTCCCTCGCCGCGAAACAAAACGTTTTCCGGTCCGGGCGCCGCGGAAGAGGCTCGTTCTTGGGCCGAGGCGCAAGATTTTCCCGTCGTGGTCAAAGCCGACGGCCTCGCCTCGGGCAAAGGTGTGGTGATTCCGGAAAGCGCAGCGGAACGCGACGAAGCTCTGGTCCGCTTGGCCAAGTCCGGACCGATTCTCCTCGAGGAACGACTGACCGGACCGGAGGTTTCCCTGCTTGTTTTCAGCGACGGCATTTCCGTTGCCGCCATGCCCCCGGCCCAGGACCACAAACGAATTTACGAAGGCGATCGCGGGCCGAATACCGGTGGCATGGGGGCCTATGCGCCCACCGGGATTTGTCCGCCGGCCATGGTTGAACAAGTCCTCGCAACCATCGTGCGCCCAACCATCGCGGGACTCGCGCGCGAAGGTACCCCTTATGTCGGTGTGCTCTACGCCGGCCTGATGCTGACTGCGGACGGACCCAAGCTGATCGAATACAACTGCCGCTTCGGCGATCCCGAAGCCCAGACGTTGCTGCCTTTGCTCGCCACCCCGCTGCGCGAGATTGTCCTGGCTTGTCTCGAGGGCCGTTTGGCGGAGACCCCGGTCCGCTGGCGCGACGACACCGCCTGCACTGTGGTGCTGGCCTCGGGTGGCTATCCGGAAAAACCCGAAACCGGCGACCCAATCACCGGACTCGATCGGGCCGCAGCCCACGCGAGCGTGCGCCTTTTTCATGCGGGCACGGCGGAAGCGAACGGCTCGATTGTCACCTCCGGCGGACGCGTGCTCGGCGTGACCGCGACCGGAGTGAATCTGGAAGAGGCCCGCACCCGGGCCTATGAGGCCGCCGGCGAAATCTCTTTCCGCGGGAAACAATTCCGCCGCGACATCGGCTGGCGCGAACTGGCCCGCACGGCCGGCGGCTACGCGGCGAGCGGCGTGGACATTGACGAAGGCCACCGCGCCGTCTCCCTGCTCAAAAAGAAAGTCGAAGCCACGCATTCCGCCGGCGTGCTCGGCGGCATCGGGTCTTTCGGCGGCGCCCTTGATGCCTCGGCCCTAAAAAACTTCGAGCACCCGGTGTTGCTCGGCACCACGGACGGGGTCGGAACCAAAGTCATGGTGGCCTCCGCTGCCGGCCGCTACACGTCGATCGGCCACGACATCGTCAACCACTGCATCAACGATCTCCTCGTGCAGGGCGCCTTTCCGCTTTTCTTCCTGGACTACATTGCCTCGTCTTCCATTTCGGCCTCCCGCATCGCGGAAATCGTCGGAGGGATGGCCGAGGCCTGCGCGGACGCCAAATGCGTGCTGCTCGGCGGGGAGACGGCGGAAATGCCCGGGGTCTATTGCCCGGGGGAATTCGACGTGGCCGGCACGATGGTCGGCGTGGCGGAAAAGAAACGCCTTCTGCCGCGTCCGGATCTTCAGGCGGGCGACCTCCTGCTCGGTTTGGCCTCGTCCGGATTGCATACCAATGGTTATTCGTTGGTCCGTAAAATTTTCCGCGGCCTGCCGCTCGAGGCAACACCTGCGGGTCTTGACACCACCTTGGGCGATGCGCTGCTCGCACCGCACCGCTCCTATCTCGAGTTGCTGCGCCCCGCCTTGGACCGCGGGTTGGTCAAAGCACTTGCCCATCTGACCGGCGGGGGCGTCTTCGACAACCTTCCGCGTGTCCTTCCGGAAGATTGTGCCGCGGACATCGAGCGCGCCGCCTGGCCCGTGTCGCCGCTCTTCCAACTCATCGCGGAGGTGAGCGGACTGCCCGACGACGAGCTCTTCCGCACCTTCAACATGGGGGTGGGCCTGGTGGTGGTTTGTGCTCCGCCGGATGAAGTAGCCTTGCGCGCCGCGATCAAGGAGCCTTTGTTCCTCCTCGGCCACCTTACCACCGGACCGCGCGAGGTACGCATGGTCTGAAGGGCGCGGCTTGGCAAAGCGCCCCGGAGCTTTAACCTGCAGTGACTGTGAGCAGCGGAGCCAACATTTTTCTCGTCGGGGCAGGCGGCTTCATCGGATCCATCGCACGCTACCTGCTCGGTGGCTGGGTGCTGCATCACACGCTGGCCGGCAAATTTCCCTGGAGCACCTTCGTGGTCAACGTGCTCGGCTGTCTGCTCCTCGGAGTGCTTTCCGGAATGATCGAGCGCCTCGAATGGTTCACCCCGCAGATGAGGTTGCTCCTGCTTACCGGACTGCTCGGCGGTTTCACCACCTTCTCCGCCTTCGGTCTGGAAACCGTTTTTCTCCTGCGGCGAGGTGAAGTCCTCATCGCGGTTGCTTATGCTCTCTCCAGCGTGGCGGTCTGCGTTACCGCGGTCTGGGTTGGCTTGAGGCTGATCGAACTTCTGCCGCGTAGCTGAGCAGTAAAAGGGGCCCCCGCTCGGGAGCCCCTTGATTGGCAAAGATGAAAGAGCCGGACCTTATTCGGCAGCCTTGACGGGGTTCTTGTTGATCAACGCCTTGCCCGTCTCCAGAACCGTCTCGCCCGCAGACTTGGCGGTGTTACCAACGCCTTCAACGGCCGCTTTCGACGTATTAAGGAGACCTTTGCCCGCGTCCATCACCGTACTGCCGGCTTTCTCCGCGGTCCCGGCGGGTCCGGATGGCCCCACCCGGTCTTTTTTGGAGTTTCCCTCATTCCCATTGAGCTGCAACGGCGGTCTGGCGCAGGATCTGTGCATCTCCATGAAAGCCGACAAGCTGGTCAAAAAAGCCCACGAACTGGCCGGCCCGTTCCGGGTGACCTCGGGAAAAGATTTCCGGCTCAAAGATTACCGTCCGGACGATCTGCTCACCTTTGACAAAGAGGACAAAGACCGCGCCAAGGTAGCGTTGGCCCAGGGGGTGCAGGCACTCTCCGATTTGCAGGACAAACTTTATGCCCAGGACCAGTGGGCTGTCCTGCTCATTTTCCAGGCCATGGATGCGGCGGGCAAAGACGGCGCGATCAAACATGTCATGTCCGGAATCAACCCGCAGGGCTGCGAGGTCCACTCGTTCAAGGCCCCGACCAGCGAGGAACTCGACCACGATTACCTCTGGCGCTGCAGCAAGCGCGTGCCGGAGCGCGGCAGGATCGGGATTTTCAACCGCAGCTACTACGAGGAAACTTTGGTCGTGCGGGTGCATCCGGAACACCTCGAAAAGCAGAAGATCCCGCGGGCGTTGCTGACCAAGAATATCTGGAGTCAACGCTTCCAAGACATCCGTTCTTTCGAGCGCTACCTCGCGCGCAATGGCGTGCTGGTGCGCAAATTCTTCCTCAACATTTCCAAGGCCGAGCAGAAAAAACGTTTCCTCGCCCGCATCGACACACCGGAGAAAAATTGGAAGTTCTCCACCGCGGACTCGCACGAGCGTCAGTACTGGAACGATTACCAGAAGGCCTACGAGGAAACGATCCGGCACACCGCCACCGAAGACGCTCCGTGGTATGTGGTCCCGGCCGACAACAAATGGTTCACCCGCGTGGTGGTTGCCGCCGCCGTCATCGAGGCTCTCGACTCGCTCCACTTGGCCTATCCCAAGGTCGGCAAGGTCCAGCGCAAGGAACTTGCCGCGGCCAAGCGGGAACTCCTTGCGGAGAAATAGCCGCTACTGGCCGATGATTTTGACCAAGACACGCTTGCCGCGCAGTCCGTCGAATTCCCCGTAGAAAATTTGTTCCCACGGCCCGAAGTCGAGCCGTCCGTCGGTTACCGCCACCACGACCTCGCGGCCCATGATGCTGCGCTTGAGATGGGCGTCGGCATTGTCCTCCGCGCCATTATGACGGTATTGGCTGTGCGGTTTTTCCGGCGCGAGTTTTTCCAGCCACTTTTCCAAATCGGCGTGCAGGCCGCTTTCATCGTCATTGATGAAAACGCTGGCCGTGATGTGCATGGCATTGACCAGACACAACCCCTCTTTGATCCCGCTGGCGCGGAGGCATTCTCCGACCTGCGGCGTGATGTTGAGCAGCCCGCGGCGGGCGGGGACTTCAAACCAGAGTTCCTCGCGGAAGGATTTCATAGGACAGTGATTGAACAGAAGATAACGAAGGCAACAAAGGGAAAACCGCCGGCTTCGTTATCCTCGTTATGTTGTTGAGTCCTTCCCTCCCGCTCATGTCGTCCTGCGAGTCTCGCTTTAGCGAGATATTACCCGAGCGCCGGTGCGCTCCGGTGATCTGTTAAAAAAATCAGGACACCGCGTAGCGGGCAAACTTCGCTTCCAGCGCAGGCGGGATGTGCGCGGTGACCAGGGCGTCGTCACCATCGTAGGCAATTTCAACCACGTGGCCTGCCTGATGCAACTCGGCCAGCGCAGCGCTGTCCGCCTGCGGGATGCGGAACTTTTGGCGCAGGCGCCAGGCGGAAAGTTGGTTTTGCAGCTCGTCGACGAACTGCTCGAGATTTTCCCCCGTTTTCACCGAGATGGCCACGCTGTGCGGATGGCGGGCCAGCGCGGCATCGACCGCTTCGGCATTGGCCAGCCGGTCGATCTTGTTGAAGACAATCAGGGTGTGTTTGCCGTCGGCTTCAAGTTCGCGAATGACCTCTTCGGTCGCGACAATGTGTTCCTCCCACTGCGGGTGACTGAGGTCGACGACGTGGACCAACAGGTCGGCGGATTTCAATTCTTCAAGCGTGGCTTTGAAGGATTCGATGACCGTGGTGGGCAATTTCCGGATGAAGCCGACCGTATCGGTGAAAAGGACCTTCAGCTTGTTCGGCAGGACGAACTGGCGCGTGGTCGGATCGAGCGTGGCGAAGAGTTTGTCCTCGGCGAGGACGCCGGCCTTGGTCAACCGGTTGAGCAGGGATGATTTCCCCGCGTTGGTGTAGCCGACAATAGCCACGACCGGCCACTGGTGGCGGGCGCGGCCTTCGCGCTGGATGGCACGGTGTTTGCGCACTTCCTCCAAATCTTTTTGCAAGCGCGCAATGCGTTCCTGCACGCGGCGCCGGTCGACTTCAAGCTGCGTTTCGCCCGGGCCCCGCGTACCGATGCCGCCGGTCTGGCGCGAAAGGTGGGTCCACATGCGGGTCAGGCGCGGCAGGAGGTATTGCAATTGCGCGAGTTCAATTTGCAGACGTCCTTCGCGGCTGCGCGCACGGCGGGCGAAGATGTCGAGAATGAGCTGGGTGCGGTCGAGGATCTTTTTCGAGGTGATGGTCTCGAGATTGCGGCCCTGCGCGGGAGAAAGTTCGTCGTCGAAAATGATCGAGCCCGCGCCGGTCTCGGTGCAGAGCACGGCGACTTCCTCGGCTTTGCCTTTGCCGATGTAATACGGGGCGGTCGGGTGAGGTAGTTTTTGCGTGACGATGTCGACCACGGTGGCACCCGCCGTGGCGGCCAATTCACGCAATTCGTTCAAGGATTCCTCCAGATCCCACTTGGTCACGCCGTCGTGTTCGAGCCCGACCAGGATGGTTTTCTCGGTGGCGCGGGGGGGAGGCGTGGCGACGATCATGGCAGGCCCAATTGACAGGCGATGCGGTCCAAAAAGTCGGGCGTCACAGGCGAAAGATTCTCCACAGGGAATGTGGATTTGGCCCGGAACCACGTCAACTGCCTTTTGGCGTATTGCCGGGTGGCGATGGTGACGAGTTCGGCACAGGTGGCACGATCGATTTTGTGCTCGAGCAGTGCGGTGATTTCCCGCCACCCGAGGATCTGCCGCACGGTGTGGCTGGCCAGGTCGCGGGCGGCGCGGACCTCCTCGATACCGCCGCCGGTCAGACGGGCGGCCACGGCCGTCGCGATCCGGGCGTTGAGCTCATCACGGTCGCGGGTCAGGACCACGCCGCGCAGGCCTTCGGGGGCGGGCGGTTCGGTGAGGATTGTGGAGGCGGGCCGTCCGGTTTGCAGGCTGAGTTCCAAACGGCGGGCCACGCGGCGCGGATTGCGCGTGTCGATGGCGGGCAAACTGGCCGGATCGAGCTCAAGCAGCCGCGCGAGCATGGTATCAAGCGTCAGACCCCGCACCTCATCGCGGATGACGGGATCGATGGCGGGCAGCGGGGGGAGACCGGTCGTGAGCGCTTGGAGATAAAGTCCACTGCCGCCGACGATCAATGGAGTTCGGCCGCGGGCGATGATGTTTTCGATCGCAGCGAGCGCCAGGTCGGCGAAACGCGCGGCATCCGTGGCATCGGTGCACGGGATCGTGCCGAACAAATGGTGCGGCACCGCCACGCGCTCCGCCACGGAGGGTTGGGCGCTAAGGACGGGAAACTCGCGGTAAAGCTGGAAGGCATCGGCACAAACGATTTCGCCGCGGTGTTTTTGGGCGAGCGCGAGCGCGACCTCCGATTTACCGACGGAGGTCGGGCCGGCGAGAAAGACGGCCTGGCGGAGGATGGAGCGGTCGAGCACGGGGTAGAGGGTAGCGGAAATGGTGGCGCGAGCGCGACAGAGGAAGAAAAACGACCGGCGCCGGGGACGGAGCCAGCGCGGCGGACGAGCGGTGCTCGTCCCTACCTCCGAAAAACAGCACGGGCCGGCGTGTGCCGGCCCGTGAATGTTGGTCAGGAATGGGTTGATCAGACCTGCGCGGCCGGCTCCTCGGAGGCGGATTCAGCGGAAGGCGCGTCCTCATCGCGGTCGCGGCCGATGGCGCGGTCGGGCGGAAGCTTGGCTCCGCTCACCACAAGTTTGCGGCCCAAGTATTCCTTGTCGTGAAGCTCCTCGACGGCGCGTTTAGCCTCCGAGACGCTGTTCATCTGGATAAAGCCGAAGCCTTTGGAGCGCTGGGTGTGCTTGTTGGAGATGACTTCGACATGGGCTACGGTGCCGACGCCGGAGAACAACTCGAGGAGGTCACTCTCCGCCGCGTCATAGGACAGGTTGCCGATGTAGAGGCGGGGGGTGGTGACTTCGATATTCTCCGGTTTGCGCGACTCGCGCGGGGCGCGGGTTTCACGATTCTCGCGGTCCTCGCGGGGTTCACGCGGCGGACGCGACTCGCGGGATTCGTCGCGGGAGCGCTCGCGGCGCGCGGGACGCCCGGAACGTTCGGAGCGTTCAAAGCGTTCGGAGCCGTTGGTGGAAGGTCTGGCGGGCTGCGGCGCGAGGCCGAAGAACGCTTTGATTTTATCCCACAGACCAGCCGGCTTGCGGGGCTCGCGGGTGATTTTGAAGTTGTCGCCGGAACGCGGCGGACGGGATGAGGAGCTGCGGGAGCGTCCGCCGCGACTGCGACGACGGGGACCCGAATCGGAATGAGATGAGTTCATTAGGACAATTGATATTGCTTGATGGTGTGGACCGCAGGGCGCGCTGTTCGCGCTGGGGATGCTTCCCGCGGAAGTGGAACGGAAGCAGCGCCAACATGGCGCCAGCTGCCCGGGCGGAGCGGACTCCGCAGCCGGATGGCGTTTCCGTGTCTTTTCCGGTTACGACACGAATGCCGCGTTCAAGCCGGCGTAAAACCGGCAGGTTCAGCAGGATGTTTAGCAAGCCGGACGAAGGACGCCCGGATGCATAAGTCGCCCGCAGACAAGACGTAAGAACAATCATGGCTGTCGTGACCAGAAAGGACACTTTTAAGCTAAGGCCGCGCTTTGGATATGCAATAAAGAAATCGCCGCTCGTCGCGGTGTCCCAGGGACCGCCCATTGTCGACCACAGATCGGCAAGATGGGGCTATTCGTCGCCGTCTGGCATCTCCGGTGGAGGCCCTTTGGAACCTCCCGGACCGCGAGGTCCACCCGGTGGGGGCCCAAGTTGCTCGAGCAGCGGGGCAAGATCCGGATTCTGTTTGATTGCCGCGGCTTTCATCGCCTCCTGCATGGCCCGACCGGCTTCGCGCCGTGCTTCGGGAGAGCCAGCGGACTTCATCTTCTCGCGCGCGGCAACGACTTCCGGATCGTCTTGGGCAGCTTGGCGGGCGGATTTCAATTGATCCCGCTGTTCGGGGGTCAATGACTCGAAGCGGTCGCGCATCCCTCGGGCCCGGTCCCGGGATTGCTTCACTTTTTCCAATGTAGGGGCAAGGCCCGGGTCGGCGGCAAGAATCGCGGCATTCATGGCGTTTTCCAACTGCTTGTCGACCGCATCGCGTGCCTCCTTCAGTGAACGGACAGTCGGGTCGTCTTTCGCCTTGTCGCGGGCTGTGGCGAGGCGTTGGGCCTCTTGGCGATTCAGCCCGGCCATGGGTTCGCGGGGGCCATCAGGCCTGCCCTGCTTTTTCCCTGGCGGTTGGTCGGGACGTTCCATGGGTGTGGGGCTTTGCGCCTGAAGGTTGCCGGGAGCAACGGTGACCAGCGCGGCGCAGAGGGCAGCGGAGAGAACGAGTGATTTCATAACAAAGGGTTCAACCCCCGCTCGTCCCCTCGGTTGCGGTCTTTTTCGCAGCCGACCAGGGCGCGGGTGCCACCGGCGCGGATTGGAGGAGCGGCAGGACAACGGTAAAAGTCGAGCCTTCGCCGGGCGCACTGCGCACGGAGACGTTGCCGCTGTGGGCTTGGATCACATTTTTGACAATGGAGAGTCCGAGTCCCGTGCCTCCGGTTTCGCGTGAGCGGTCTTTGTGCACCCGGTAAAAGCGCTCAAAAATATGCTCTTGGTCTCCACTCGGGATGCCGGGCCCGTTGTCGGTGACTTGCACCTGGATATTCGGGCCGGATCGCTCGAGGTGCAGGTCGACCGCGAGGCCGGGCCGGTTACCGTATTTGAGCGCGTTTTCGAGGAGATTGATGAAAACCTGTTCGAGACGCACGGCATCGGCCTCGAGCGTCAGGTCCCCACCCGCCGCAAGGATGCGCACCGTGGCCGCCTGGCTACGGATCGGCTCGTCGAACTGTTCGACGACATGATGCAAGAGCGCGCTGAGGTCGATGCGCTCGACCTCAAGCGGGACGGAACGCGATTCCGCGCGGGATATGACAAGAAGATCATCGACGAGGCGGCCGAGACGATCGGCGTGCTTGAACATGACGCCAAGTGCATTCTCCGCCATGGGCCGGTCATCGAGGCCGCCATCGGTCAGCGTTTCGAGATAACCGCAGATGATCGTGAGCGGAGTCCGCAACTCATGCGAAACATTGGCGACAAATTCCCGGCGCACTTGCTCGAGACTCTTGATGCGCGTGATGTCGTGCAGGACGACGACCGCACCCGAATGGTCGGAGCCCAGCTCCAGCGGCGAAATGCTCAATTCAAAAATCCGGGCTGCGCCCTCCCGCTCGACGGTGATTTCGCCGCGATGCTCTTTGCCCCCCTGCAATCCCAACTGCACGAGGCGGTGCATGGCGGCATGGCCGAAGGCTTCGACCACGGTCCGTCCGACCGGCGAGCCGGAAAGCTGAAACATGGCCTCGACACCGCGATTGGCCTGCAGGAGGCAGAGGCGCCGGTCGACGGTAAAGATGCCCTCGGGGATGCTGGCCAGGATAGCATTGAGCTCGGAGCGCTCGCGGTGCGCGGCGCGATCGAGGTCGCGAGCCTGCCGCGCGATCGCCTCGACGTCGCGCTGCGCCGCGCGCAAACCGGGCGGGAGATCGAGGGTGAGCGGACGAGTCAGCTCGCCGTTGGCCACTCGGCGCAAGGCGGAGCGCAGGCGCAGAATGCCCGCGAAATAGCGGACGACGAGGAGCAAGAGAACGGCCGCCGCGAACAGCCCGGTTATCATCGACCAGTTCAAGGTTCCGTCCTTCCCGCGTTGAAGCAATAACCTTCGCCGCGCACCGTGGCGAGGCAGTCGGCATGGCATCCAAGTTTGGCTCGCAACCGCCGCATGTGAGTATCGACCGTGCGACTGTCGATCAGATTACGGTAGCCCCAGACATCGCGCAGCAGATCGACCCGCGCCATCGGTGCGCCGCGCTTTTCCATCAGCGTGGCAAGGAGTTTGAACTCGATGGCCGTCAGGTCGAGACGCTCGCCTTCGAGGCGCACCTCAAAGATACCCCGATCGAGTTCGAAAGGTCCGAAAGCCAGCGTATCCCCCGCGCCCGGTACGCGCTGACGGCGCAGGATGCCTTGGACACGAAGGACAAGCTCGCGCGGACTGAAAGGCTTGGCCACGTAGTCGTCCGCCCCGAGTTCGAGGCCGGCGATCCGTTCTTCCGGTTGGGCCTTGGCCGTGAGCATGATGACCGGAATGGCGGTGGTGACAACGCCCGCCTTTAACTCCCGGCACACATCCTCTCCGCTCATGGCCGGTAACATGAGGTCGAGCACGATGACATCCGGGGATTCGGCCCGGGCTTTCTCCAGTCCCTGCCGGCCATCACGCGCAAGAAGAACGTGGAGCCCCGCCTTGTCCATATGGTAACGGACCAACTCCAGCATGTCGGCCTCGTCCTCGATAACCAGAACTGTAGCCGGCTTGGTCTGGGCGGGATTCACGTCGTGGACGCTAGGAAGCGGGGCGCTCTGCTCAAGATAAAAAAGTGAGCCGCCGGTGATTCCGATCAGAAAACAAGAAAACTGACCGGCCCGGCGGCTCTTGGCGCAAACCAAACCGATATTTTTGACCACGCCAACGGTCCGCCGTTCAAAAAACTTTTTGCCGCGCCGTTTCGGGATACTGTTCTCATATCAGGAGACTCTGGGTCGCTCGCTCCGATCAAAGCGCTGTGCTAAGTTATCGTCTCGCTATGAGGATCCGTCCGATTTTCTTTTTCCTCCCCCTGCTTTTTACCGGCTGTGCGCAGTTCGACAACCGTCATATCATGCACATCAGCGTGACCGACCAGAAGATGCTCGTCACCGATCAAGGTCAGCCCGTGGCCACCTTTCCCATCTCGACCTCGAAATTCGGGCTGAGTTCGCGGCCGGGCAGCTACGGCACCCCGCTCGGCAAGCACCGCGTGCTGAAAAAAATCGGCCACGGTTTGCCGCCGGGCGCGGTTTTCAAGTCGCGCCGTTTCACCGGCGAGGTGCTGCCGGTTGATGCGCCGGGACGCGATCCCATCGTCACCCGCATCCTCTGGCTCGGCGGCAAAGAGGGTCACAACGGGAACAGCTTCGGCCGCTTCATTTACATCCACGGTACACCGGAGGAGCGCAATATCGGTATCCCCGTCAGCTACGGCTGCATCCGCATGCGCTCGAGGGATATCATTGCCTTGTTCGACCGCGTGGGCGTCGGCGCACGGGTCGATATTTTCCAACAACCGATGGCCGAACGGCTGCCCAAGCTGGTGCCGTCTGCGACGCCAGCCGCATCTGAATCTGAAGCTCCCGCGCCGCCACCAGAAAGGTTCGCGGGCACACCTTCCGCTTCCCCGCGCGGACTTTAAGGGCACTCAGGTTCCCGGGGGTGGCGTGGTGTGGCGAATATCTTCGGCCGATGCGGCGAAGACGGCGTCTTCGGCGATGTTTGTGGCGTGGTCACCAACGCGTTCGAGATTACGCGCCATGAGCACGAGATCGAGATAATCGCGAATGCGACCGGTGTCCTCAGCCATCCGCGCGGTCAACTGATCGATGTAGGCGTGGTGCATGGCATCGAGCTCGCGGTCGCGCTCCTTTAGTCCGCGCGCCAACCCCTCGTCGCGGTCGGCGTAACTCCGGATGCTGTCGCGGAAAATACCCGCCGCGACGCGGCACATTTTGACCAAGCGGTCCGTCTCGGGCAGGGCAAGCGCCTCGTTGAGGCGGCGGGCGCGGCGGGCAATGCCCACGGCCTGATCACCCACGCGCTCGAGGTTGGTGCTGACTTTCATGGCGGCAACCACCTCCCGCAGATCGTTGGCCAACGGTTGGAACCGGACCAAAATAGCAACACCGGCCTCGTCGACCGACTTCTCCAACATGTCAATTTCCGCATCGTCCGCAATGACCCTCTCGCAAGCTTCGAAGCTGCGGGCGGAAAGACTTTCACTGGCGGAGGCCAGCAGGCGCTCGGTCAGTGAAGCCATCATCAACACCGTGTCACGCATCGTGCGCAGGGCGTCGTCAAAATCGCCCAAAATATGTTTGGCCGTGGTCAGATCCATCGCAATAAAGACTAGGCTTGCGGGGATCCGGCCGCAAGCCGTGGAACAAACTTCCTAAAGTCTCGGAAAAACCCGGCTCCAAATGTGACAAATCCGCCACGGCCATGCTTTTCGCTTCTTTCGCGCCCGCCGAACGGCGAGACTTTACCCCAATCTTTCGCTCATGAAGAAGTCATTGTTTCATTTTGCCATCTTGGCGGCCGGTTTCACCGCGCCACTCCATGCCCAGCAGCTTTCTGGTGCGGGCGCCACCTTCCCCGCGCCGCTCTACCAGCGCTGGGCCGTCGAATACAACAAACAGGTTCCGGCCATCGAGGTGAACTACCAGTCGGTCGGCAGCGGGGCCGGGGTGAAAAACTTCCTCCAAGGGGTGGTCGATTTCGGGGCAAGCGATGCGGCCATGACCGATGCCGAAATTGCCAAATCGCCACGCGGGGCGGTGATGGTTCCGGTCACCGCAGGCAGCGTGGTGTTGGCCTACAATCTCGAAGGCGTGACCGGACTCAGGCTGTCCCGCGCCGCGCTGGCCGGTATTTTTTTGGGCACAATCACCAAGTGGAACGATCCGGCCATTGTCGCGGCCAACCCCGACCTGCCGCTCCCCGCACGACCCATCACGGTGGCCTACCGCTCGGACGGAAGCGGTACAACGTATGTCTTCACCCAACATCTAGCCGCGATCAGCCCTGAATTCGATGAAGAGGTGGGTTATGACAAATCGGTGACTTTCCCGGTCGGGGTGGGCGGCAAAGGCAACGAGGGGGTCACCGCGCTGGTCAAACAAACACCCGGATGCATCGGCTATGTCGAATTCGGCTACGCCGAACAGAACAAATTGCCGGTCGCCTCGGTCGAAAACAAGTCGGGCAACTTCATTATGCCCACGCCACTCAGCGGTGCCGCCGCGCTGGCCTCGGTCGAGTTGCCGGAAAACCTTCGGGCCTGGCCGGTCGACACCACGGCTCCGGACGGCTACCCCATCGCCTCGTTCACCTGGCTTTTGCTTTACAAAACCTATGACAATGCCGCGAAGCTCAAAGCGCTCAAGGACTTCGTCACCTACGGACTGACCGAGGGCCAGTCTTTCGCGGTGGATCTCGGCTACATTCCGCTGCCCGAGTCCGTCGTGGCCAAGGCCAACGCGGCGCTTTCCACCATCGATTAAGCCGATCCGTCTCCCCATGACGACCGACAAGACCAGCTCGGGCGGCATCCATGACAGCGTGGCGCGCAGGCTTCCGGATTTTTTCCGCTGGTTCACCGCGCTGGCCGCGGCTTCCTCGGTCTTCGTGCTCGGCTGGATTTTCTGGGAGGTTTTCCAGGAAGCCAAACCGGCCCTAGAGGAATACGGCCTTGGTTTTCTGACCGGCGCGCAGTGGCAGCCCAACCGCGACCGCTACGGTGTGCTGCCCTTCCTTGTCGGAACCGTAGCCACCGCGATCATCGCCTTGCTGCTGGCTTTCCCGCCGGGGTTGGCCATTGCCATCTTTTTGAGCGAAGATTTCCTGCCCCGGCACGCTCGTGACTTTGTCCGTTTTGTCGTCGAGCTTCTCGCCGCCATCCCCAGCGTGGTCTACGGACTGTGGGGCATCTTTGTGGTGGTTCCCCTCATCCAATCCCTCGGCACTTGGGTCACGGAGCGCTTCGGCCATCTTCCTTTCCTGACCGGTCCCGCTTACGGCAATTCTCTGCTCACCGCCGGAGTAGTCCTCGCCCTCATGGTGCTGCCCACCATCACCGCGATCTCACGCGCATCGCTTGTCGCCGTGCCGCGGACTTTGCGCGAGGGCGCTTACGCCCTCGGCGCCACCCGCTGGGAGACCATCCTCGGGGTGATCCTGCCCACCGCCGCACCGGGGGTGGTCGCGGCAACCATCCTCGCGCTGGGACGGGCCATGGGTGAAACGATGGCCGTGGCCATGCTCATCGGGAACAGTTCACGCCTTTCCTGGTCGCTTTTTGCCCCTTCCGGCACCCTGGCCAGCCTGCTGGCCAACCAATTCGGCGAGGCCGAGGGCATGCAGGTCGCCGCTTTGATGTATGCCGCACTGGTGCTCGTCGCCCTCACCCTCGCAGTCAATTTCGCCGGCGAAGCCGTGCTGCGTTACACCGAAAAAAGAACGGCGGGTATCCGCTGACGCGTATGGATAATCCTCTCACCCACACCGAGGACTTCTTCAAGGAAGACGGCATCGAGTCGACCAAACTGATCGGCCGCTCCTTGGGCAACCGTCTCCTCACCGGCCTGTGCATCGCGCTGTCCTTCGCGGCACTCGTGCCCCTCGCGTCCATCCTGTACCTTGTGGTGAAGAATGGCCTGCCTTTGCTGGACTGGTCGATTTTCACCCAGTTGCCGCCCGCGGCCGGAATGACCGGAGGCGGCTTCGGCAACGCGGTGGTCGGCACTTTCCTCATGGTCGGGATCGGACTTGCCCTGTCCGGGCCGCCCGGCATCTTCGCCGCAATTTACATCTGCGAATACGATCCGGCCGGGCGCCTTGCCACCGTCACCCGCTTCACGGCCAAACTTCTCACCGGGATCCCATCCATCATTTGCGGCGTTTTCGCTTTCGCCGCGATTGTTTTGGCCACCGGAAAATTCTCCGCCGTGGCCGGCGGTGTCGCCCTCGGCGTGCTCATGCTACCGACCATTCTGCTCACCTCGGAGCAGGCCCTGCTCGGGGTGCAGCGGTCCTACCGCGAGGCGTCCTACGGCCTTGGGGCCACGCGCTTCCAAACAATCAGCCGCATCGTCCTGCCCGAGGCCATGCCGGCCATCATGACCGGAGTGATGCTTGCCGTGGCCCGCGCGGCTGGGGAAACCGCACCCCTTGTCTTCACCGCACTCTTCAGCCAGTTCTGGATGTCCTCGCTGATGGAGCCGACGGCCTCTCTGGCCGTGCTTATTTACAATTTTTCCATCGTTCCCTTCGAATATCAGGTGAAAATGGCTTGGACCGCTTCCCTCGTGCTGGTTCTCCTTGTCACGGCGACCAACGTGACCGCCCAACTCGTTTTCAGCAAAAAACACTGACCCATGCCCGACGCAACCACATCCCTCCCCGGTCCCGCCCTGGAAACGCCTCCGCCTGCCGGAGGGCGGACCATCATCTCGGTGCGCGACTTCAACTTCTTCTACGGCAAGAACCAGGCCCTGCACAACGTCGTCTTGGATATCCCCGAGCGTCAGGTCACCGCTTTCATCGGACCTTCCGGTTGCGGGAAAACGACCCTCCTCCGCAATTTCAACCGGATGAACGAATTGATCGACGGCGTGCGGCACACCGGGGAAATCACCTTGGCCGGACGGAGCCTGTGGGATCCTGCCCTCGAAGTGATCGCCTTGCGGAGATTGGTCGGCATGGTTTTCCAGAGGTCCAACCCCTTCGCCAAGTCGATCTACGAAAACGTGGTCTATAGCCTGCGCATTGGCGGCCAGCACGACCGCGCCCTGCTCGACGAGGCGGCCGAGCGCAGTTTGCGCGGCGCCGCCTTGTGGGACGAGGTCAAAGACCGCTTGCACCAGAGTGCTCTCGGGCTCTCCGGCGGGCAAATGCAGCGGCTCTGCATTGCGCGCGCCATTGCCAACCGGCCAAGGGTTCTGCTCATGGACGAACCGTGCTCCGCCCTCGATCCCATCGCCACGGCCCGGGTCGAGCAGCTGATCAGCGAGCTGAAAAAAGAATTCACCATTGTCATCGTGACCCACAACATGCAACAGGCCACCCGCTGCTCCGACCACACCGGCTTCTTCTATCTTGGCAAGTTGGTGGAATTCGGCACCACGGCGAAAATTTTCACCAGCCCCTCGGAAAAACGCACCGAGGACTACATCACCGGCCGCTTCGGCTGACCCTTTACTCTGTCGGGGACGGTCCATGTGACGGAAAATTCACATTCCACGGCTGTCCTGCAAAAGCACTTCCGTCCTATTCTCTAAGGTCCATGTCTTCGCCCGCCCAACCGGTCCGCTTTGTCACGGTGCGCGCCTGCTTACTCGCGGCGGCCCTGACCGTATTTCTGGCCGCGCCCCGCGAGGCCGCGCGGGCTGTGCCGACCACGGACGCGGAGGGGGAAAACACCGGCTCCGACTTGCCGCCTCCATCTTTCCACATTCGCGAATACCGCGTGATCGGATCGCGCCACCTGCCGCGCGACCAGGTCGATTATGCCGTCTATGCTTATCTCGGCCCGGAGCGCACGGCGGAGGATGTCGAATTGGCCCGTGCCGCACTCGAGCAAAGATACCATCGTGCCGGCTACCAGACGGTGGTCGTCGAGGTTCCGCCGCAAGATCCGACCAGCGGGGTCATTGTCCTCAGCGTGCAGGAAATGCCCGTTGGGCGGCTCACCGTCCGGGGATCGAAGTACCACGACATTGAAAGGATCAAACGCCTCGCCCCCTCCCTCGCCGAGGGGTCCATCCCGAACTTCCGCGACGTGGAGAAGGACGTTATCCGCCTCAACCGGCGCGCCGATCTGCGGGTCACACCGGAATTTAAACCCGGCGCCATGCCGGGCTCGGTTGACGTGGAGCTGGTGGTGGAAGATTCCTTTCCCCTCCACGGCAGCGTGGAGCTGAACAACCGCTACAGCGCCAACACTACACCGCTGCGCCTCGACGCCTCTTTGCGCTACGACAATCTCTGGCAGCTCGGCCACACCATCGGCGCGGCATTCCAAGTCGCACCGCAGGACGCCGACGATGCCCTCGTTTACTCCGGTTACTACCTCGCCCCGGTACCGCGCGTGGAGTGGCTCTCCCTCATGGCGCAGGCCATCCGTCAGAACAGCGACGTCTCGACCCTCGGAGGCAGCGCTTCGACCGGCAACGGCGAGATCTA
>Ga0247840_10005605_pt1 | contig 18755 bp, 24 predicted proteins | sample LaCruzMarch2015__FD_192404 | JGI IMG/M metagenome (GOLD analysis project Ga0247840, IMG submission 192404) | Freshwater microbial communities from meromictic Lake La Cruz, Castile-La Mancha, Spain - LaCruzMarch2015_17m | ecosystem: Environmental > Aquatic > Freshwater > Lake | place: Spain... | reverse complement strand
AGGAGGTAGGTGCCGTGAGGACCGCGGGCGGTGAGGTTGGCGACGGTTTCGCGGATCATGCCATAGGCGAGGCTGGCTCCGGTGATTTGCATGAGGGTGTTGCGTTTGTCGGCGGGGTAGTCGGGGTGGACGAAAAAGCGCATCTCCACGAGGACATCGCCATGGTAGGGGGCATCGAAGGTTTTGCCGTTGCGGCCGAAGGTGACACCGAGGATGACATTCCACTCCAGTTCGTTTTCCGGCGAGCGGCCGATGCGGATGCGGGTCTTGATGGTCTGCCCGGCTTCAGCGGGGATTTTATCGGCGGCCTTGACCTCGGTGTGGAGGATAAAGCTGGACTCAAGCTGCAGCGGAGACGGCGTCATGGGCGAAAGGGAGCGGATCGAATTTTTGAGATGCGGGTTGGGAGGGGATTCGGCATGTGTCGGTGTTTTCCGAAACATCGAGCCACTGCGGCGAGAAGCCGGCCTCGGTGAGGTGCGTGGACAAGCGGCAATCGAGGGCTTCGGCGAGCCGGACCATGCTCTCCAGAGTGAGGTTGGCTCCGCCGCCGAGGAGCTTGGTGACATATGGCTTGCTGACGCCGAGCTTGCGTGCGAGGTCAGCCTTGCCAATTCCCCGGCGGGCCATGATCTCAAGCGCCTCCTCGGTGAAATCCACGCGGGCGGACTCGATCTTGTAATCGAGCGTGTCGCGGGACCGGGCGAGGATGCCGTGGACGCGGGCGAGTTGTTGTCGGGCTTTGCTCATAGTGTTTCGATTTGTTTGGATTTTTTGGCCGCTCGGTAGCGTTGTTGCCAATCGAGGGCTTGTTGAAGTTCGTGCCGTGGTGTTTTGGCGGATTTTTTCACAAAGCAATGGCCACAGAGGACGGTGTAGCCCTCGTCCCAGAACCAGGTGACGCGGAGGCCGCCAGGGGTTTTGAGTTCGTAGAGATCATCGTGGAGTTTACGGCATTTCGTTTCATCGCGGATCAGAGCCGTCGAGGCCAGGCGCTCGAAGAGCTTGTTAAGCTTGGCGACTTCGGCTGGTTGGTGGCGTTGGCATTCTTCAAGAAAGTCGAGCAGTGGAAATCGATCGGCCGAACCAAGGGCAAGAATCCGGCATCGGGAACCGGCAAGAACCTCGGCTGTTTGGATCGACATGGTTAACTTATAGGTAAACTAACGCCGGTCAATGCCGAATGTTTGGTTTTTTTCGGGGAGGATGTCAGTTGCGTGAAGTGTCATAATTGCAGAGCGTGCAGCGGTTGATTATGGAGTAATCAATTTGGGATTTTGAAGGCGATGCCGCCGTCTTCGAGAGGCTGAGGAACGAGCACAGGTGCGAATTTTTTGAGCGGGGTCATAGCAATGAAATCTGACTTGTGTGCTGTCGCATAAGCTGCAACAGGGAGGCTGGGTTGGAGAAAAAGCTGAATTGGGTGGCGCGCATGGGACGCTCTTTAGCTTGTCTTGCTGCGCCGGGCAATGGAGTTGAGTAAGGATTTCGCCGCCTGCTGGCCAGAGTCCTGTTTTTCAGGCTCCCCAGATGCAACGGCGAATTCCTTTTTCTTTCTTGGCATTGCAGACGGCGCATTCGCGCCTGAGGCTTGGGTCGCCAACGGCGTGCCAACACTACCATGGAATCATATGGTTTCGCTGCAATCACGGTTGAGTGTCTTTCACGGTCGAGACGACCATGCCCCCTTCTTTCTTTCTCTGCGCCACAACCGCTCTGCGTGAGGTTGGGGTTCATGGTCCTTTCTTAATTTGCAGTTCCTTCTTGGCGGGTGTGGTCCAGATGTCGCGGTAGTTGCCGACGCTTGGAGAGATGATGGCGATGGCTTGCGGCGGCGGAGTATCGCTCTCGAAGAATTCGGTGTTCATGGCGCCGTCGGGCCAGCGGGCGCGGAAACGCTGGGTGTTTGCTCCATTAGAGGGCCAGGTGTAATATGAGGCATACTGGGAGAATGAAGGCGTGAGCTCGATGGTGACGGGAGCCACGCCAAGAACATTGCCATTCCAATCTACCAGCGCGCCTGGTGGCGCGGTCTGGATCTGGATTTCCTGTGGCTTGGGCTGCGCGCGCTTGATCTCTGGCTCGGGCTTCTGAATGGCAGCGCAGGCGCTGAGGAGCAGGGTGAGAAAGAGCGGGGCGATAGCGTTCAGGGATATGGCGAGGGGCACGGCGTGGAGGCCGGTGGGGCGTCGTCAACGCAAGCGGGAAACAAGGGAAGGTGCATTTGTAAGTCCACTGGGGGTGGTTCCTCTGGCACATACGGCTCGCGGAAGCGGAGTGTCCTTGGGGCGATTTCTGGGTTATCAAAAAGTGAGATTTCCAAGCCTGCGCGAGTCACATGGGTGCGACCAATCCAGATGCCCATGGGAGCCACTACGATACCGATGGTGGTGGATTGTTCGGCATCTCGAAAGTAGGTTTGGAGGAGCTTCTTCAGCTTGGAATGGCGAAGAAAGCACACGCCGGACCGCTCGACAGTGGCCTCGCAGCCCGCATCAATATTTCCGCATGAGAGGGTGACAAAGCCGCCCGATGCCTCAATACGCAAAAGCGGATGCGGGGCTCCGCAAGCTTTGAGCAGTTTTATCAACGAAACGCGCGGCACGAGGAATTTCATGATTAATCGAAGAGGATGTGGGGATTTATCTTGCTGGGTGGATACCAGACTATGCCGTGCTCGGTTTTCATAATCTGGCGCATGCGGCCCCAAACATCGTGGCAACGGCCCATGCCGACGATTGGCGACTCTTTTTCGGCTCGGCGCTCGACTGCCCGCATGATGAGCTTGATGTCCGGGTCATCCTCGATGGGGTCGTAGAGTTCTCCCAGCGGGTCGTTCAAGCACTGGTAGGTGCGGGCTTTTTCGATGCGGCGGAGTAATTCGCGATCCCGAATCGGTTTTCCATAGGCGTTGGTTTGCATGGCTCAAAACGAAAACTCACTCTGCCGTGCGAAGCGGCTTGCGAATTGAGTCTGCGGGCGGAAGCAGAGCGTGGCTGCTTGGATGGCGAATAGGATTTTGGTGATCATTTCGAAGCAGACCCTATCAACCTCGGTCGGACATCCGCTGGGGGATTAGGAGAAAATCTTAAAAAAATTTACGATCAAATGCGGGGCACTCAAGGACGCAGCAAGATGTCCCAAAGTTTGCTTGGAGCCAATGTGCCAGCATTCCATGGCGAGTGAGTTGGAACTCATCGTTGAGTAGGCCGGCACTCTCCGTTGAGTAGGTTGCTACTCATCGTTGAGTGGGTTGCTACTCATCGTTGAGTGGGTTGCTACTCATCGTTGAGTAGGTTGCTACTCTCCGTTGAGTAGGTTGCTACTCTCCGTTGAGTAGGTTGCTACTCTCCGTTGAGTGGGTTGCTACTCATCGTTGAGTAGGTTGCTACTCTCCGTTGGGTGAGTCGGCACTCATCGTTGAGTAGGTTGCTACTCTCCGTTGAGTGAGTCGGCACTCATCGTTGAGTAGGTTGCTACTCGTCGTTGGGTGAGTCGGCACTCATCGTTGAGTGAGATTTGATACCTAAAGCCTATACCTTTTCGAGAGGGGCACAGGCGTCTCTCCGATCCGTAGGCTCTACGAGCTGGAGGCACCGCCTGTGTCAGGCGGTGGATACCATGGTTCGGATGGGTGTAGTGCGAGCAAGTGGACCAGTCTCAACACGGCCGAGACGGCCGTGCTCCCTTCTTTTGTCGTGAAAAGTCCCATTTCAAAGAGACTTTGGGTATGAAAATCCGTTTTGGTATAAAATAATGCGGCCGTGCGCTTCGGTGAAGCGCACGGCCGCATTGGGGGAGAACTGCGAGGTGGGGCCTGCGTCAGCTCAAGAGCTTCGTGACTGCTGCTGGGTCGATCTCCGTCTTCTTGCTCTGGGGTCGGCGGGTGAAGCGCTGGCCGAGGTCCAGCGTTGCCGCTTGGAGGCCTTGCGTGGCGCTTTTTTTACTACGGTCGTAGGTGATGAGCGCGTGGCCGTAGGCGTCGGAGCGGGCGACGGTGATGGTGTTGCCGATACGCTCAAGGAGCTGCTGCAGCGAGAGGGTGATCTCCTCGAGGTTTGCGGCGAGCGCCATGTCGGCCCGGAACTCTTCGATCGCGAAGTTGCGCGGGAGGATATCCGGCGATTGCTCGGCGATGGCGAGAGCCTTCTGGAGGAATGCCTCACTGAGATCGCCGGCTTTCGCCATGCGGCGCATCTCCTTGGTTCCGATATCCACAAGAAACGGGAGCTTCGACTGGATGGTCGCGATGGCCGATCTGATGGAGTCCATTTCCTTCGGGGCTATTGTGGCGCTGATTTGGTTTGTTTTTGGCATGGGCCGTTTGGGTTTTTGCCGACGCGCATTTCGCCGTCGGCGTCACCGTGCCGCTTCGTCCGGTAGTTCCAAATCCGCTAAAAGCGGCAGGCCGGTCTTGGTGGCTGGTGCGTTGTCATGGAGGTTTTTTTAGGTTCCTTTCATGACTGATGAAATTTTTACGCGCACACTGCGAACAACGCAAGCGGTTTTTTTATAAATTCTGAAATAATTCTTTTTAAAGATATATATTGACGATTTTAGAATTTATGGGAGACTCTCTGCCCTGTTGTTCGCAAACAAGCAAACAACGCATGACAAAACAAATTATGAGCCAAGTCAATTCGCTGGGGGAAAAAATCCGTCAGCTTCGCCTGGAGAAAAAACTCTCAATGCGTGCGCTCGCCTTGAAGGCGGGCATCAAGTCTGTGGCGTTTATCGCGGATATAGAAAAAGGGTATCGTAAACCGGCACCGGAAAATCTGGAGCGGATCGCGCAGGCGCTGGAGATTCCTGCAGAGGTGTTGCGAGAACTCGATGATCGCGCTCCGGTGAGCGAAATCCGGAAGCTGGTGGAGGCAAACCCCGAGTGGGCCACCGCCTTCCGGCGGATGTTAAAAGAGGCGCAAAGCTCGAATCTCACACCGGGCGGGCTGGTGCGTATGATCGAAGTTCGGGTGGGCGAGAAGAAACACGAATGAAGGATTTGCCGGCCAAGTTGGGGCCGTTTCTGAAGCGGCGCTGGTTTGAGGAACATGAGTTCGACGACATCGCCAGGGCGGCCTTGAAAAAGCACGGGCTTGTTCCCAAAGTTCCTGAGCCGGTGGATATCGAACTCTTCGTGGATATGGAATTTGGGTTCGGGTATGAATTTCACGATCTCGGCGAAGATTGTCTGGGCCTCATGTATTTTGGCGAGAAGGGGCCCAAGAGCCTGCTGGTCCACTCAAAGCTCGATGCGCCGGAGAACCCGCAAGTGAACCGCCTCTGCCGGAGCACTCTCGCTCACGAGTGCGGCCACGGGCTGCTCCACGCCGATCTTTTTGTGGAGTTGTGGGAACATAAAAAACGCACCAATGGCTTCGAGGATTCACGGCGACTCATCACCTGGCGCGAGCGCAACGAGAATGTCGAAGGCGGCCTCACCAGAAACTCCCCCGACTGGTGGGAATACCAAGCCGACCGAATGATTTCCGCTCTCCTCCTGCCGGTATATCCACTGCGTGCGGCCTTGCGCGAGTGGGGGCACGAACCCGAAAGCATGAAGGCCACAGGCGCATGGGCGGACTCCACACTCCACAGATTGGTCCGCGATACCTTCCAAGTAAGCCTCGCCGTGGCCCGCATCCGACTCGAGCGACTCTATGGCGAGCGGGAAGTATAGCCCGAGAAGCTCGATGCGGGGGGTTATCTGGCGGTGGTTTTCAACCGCGAGGTCTGCGTTTTTTCGTTTTTGGCCCGTTGCAGAGTGCCCTGAATGGCGTCGACTGCGCGTTCGAGTTGGGAGTCCCAGATTGCGGCATCGGTAGTGGCGGGATCTTCGCGCTTGCGGCGTGAACGCAAGAGGTCGACCTCCTCGTCGTGTGTCAGAGTGGCCCGAATGTGCGGACTCACGCCATGCTCGTGGATGAGTTTGCGGCCGGGGGTGAAATATTTTGCTGTTGTGAGGCGGGCGGCTGACCCGTCGGAAAGCGAGACGACGCTTTGAACCGAACCTTTACCAAATGTGGTTTCTCCAACAACGAGGGCCCGGTCGAGGTCCTTGAGCGCACCGGCGACGATCTCCGAGCCGCTCGCACTTGCGTAGTTGGTGAGAACGACGACGGGATATTTGCGATTCGGGCTTGCTGTCGCCGAGGTGCGGTATTCCCGCGAAGGCGTGCGGCCCTCTGTGTAAACCACGAGCGTGTTGGGCGGTAGGAACTGACCACACACATCGACTGCACTACCGAGGAGTCCGCCGGGATTATGCCTCAGATCGAGAATGAAGGCATCCATCCCCTGCGCTTCCAATTTGTCCAGTGCGGCGGCGAGTTCCGCAGCGGTGGGTTCGTTGAACTGGGTGATGCGTGCATAGCCGATGCGGGGCTGTGCCGGGCTCCGCTGGGGAAGGATGCAGGCGTCTTTGAGGCTGGCTACCTTGATGACTTCGCGGGTGAGTTCATAATCCTTCACCTTACTTGTGGAGGGGCGTCGGATTGTGAGGGTTACTTTTTCTCCGGCATTGCCACGGAGTTTTTCGACGGCCTCGTTGAGTGGCGTGTTGTCGGTGTTCTCTCCGTTGATTTTGAGAATCTGGTCGCCTGGAAGAATACCCGCCTTGAAGCCTGGCGTATCCTCCATCGGGTTGATCACTGTAAGAATGCCGGATTTTTGGGTGACCACTACACCGAGGCCACCAAATTCGCTGCGCGTGTCCTCCTGCATGTTTTTGAAGCTCTTGGGCTCCATGAACTGGCTGTGGGGATCGAGGTTGTCGAGCATCCCCCGAAGTGCGTTGTAGGTGAGTTCCTTGTAGTTCACCTTGGCCTCGTCCACATAGTCTTGCCGGATGAGCTGCATGGCACGGGCGAGGAGTTGGAGTTGCTCGTAGGGAGAATCCTCGGCTTTTGGTGTGGGAGAGGGCGTAGCGGCTTCGCGGGCTTGAGCGCTGAGCGCGAGCGCAAGGAATACTGAAAAAAGGATGCGGTGCATGGGATTTAAAGTAGCACGGCGCGAGTTTAGCAAAGGCATTAAAACTCCTCCCAGGCGTGCCTCTGGGGGAGATAGTCGGGGAGTTGGAAGCGATCCTCCCAGTGTTTGTGGAAGACGGGCGTGGCCGAGCCCGACAGGGGAGGAACAATCCAACTCCAGTCGGCTGAAACAGCGCGGCCGGCTTTCATTTCTCGCGCAGCGAATTCCATGAACTCGGAGGAGGCACGGTGATGATCTACGATACGCACACCGGCTTGTTCATACGAAAAAATGACGGCTGCATTGAGTTCCACCAAAGCGCGGTCTTTCCAGAGGGGATCGGCTGCGCGGTCGATACCCATTTTTTCAGCGATGACGGGGAGCATGTTGTAGCGCCCCTCGTCTCCGAGGTCGCGCGAACCGATCTCGGTTCCCATATACCAGCCATTGAACGGAGCGGCAGGGAAATCGATACCGCCAAGCCGCAGGCGCATATCGGAGAGGACCGGCACGGCATACCACTTCAATCCCAACGCGGCAAACCATGGCAGGGTCGGGTGGTTGAGTGCGATTTCAAGTGCCTTGGCGCGTGGCGGAGGAAACAGCACGGGAGCGCAGCCTCGTTTTTGGATGATGAGCGGCAGAAGATCGAAGGGCGTGCCAGCACCCTGCCAACCGAGGGCCAGCGCCTCGCGGGTGAAGGCCAGGTTTCTCGGGTCGCCGAGGATCGTGCCGTCCAACCGCTCGTAACCGGCGTAGCCGAGAAGTTGATGATTCCAGATTCTCACCACCGGGCCCTCGCTTGTCGCAGGGGAGAAAACTGTCAGAAGGGGCTGGATTTTCCCGCCGTTTGTGGCGATCTCGAGATGCTCCAGAAGGGCCTGATGAACCTCGGAGGGCTCGGAAATGTGGCGCAGGTCGCGAACTTTCAGCGACGGCCAGAAAAGACGGCCAATGCAGCGGGCATTATTCCGCCAAGCCATGCGGGCTCCGTGCTCGAGTTCCTCGAATGAAGGTTGCCACGAGCCTGTGGTGACGATTTCCCCGTCCACCTGCAGCAGGCGGCTTGCGAGGGTGTCGGGATCGCTTTTTTTCTCCAGAGCGAAGGCCCTGAGAAAATCCCCTGCCTCGCGTGTGGCATCTTCGGCTACCACTCGATGACGGAGCTGGCGAAGGTGAGACCACCTCCAAAAACCACAAGGAGAATGGGGTCGCCTTTCTGAAAGCGGCCGGTGCGGGCGGCTTCGTCCAGAGCAATCGCGACCGCCGCCGCAGAGGTGTTGCCGTATTTGTCGAGATTGATGTGGAAGCGATCCATTGTGAGATCCATACGATCCGCCATGGCTTCGATGATTCGAATATTTGCCTGGTGGGGAATCACACATTTGACGTCCTGTGCGGTGAGTTCGCAGCGTTCCAGGACGGTGTTGGCGGCTCGCATCATGGAGGTCACAGCTTGTTTGAAGGTTTCGCGCCCATTCATTTGAAGCGTGTTGAGCTTGGCGTCCACATTGTCGCGGGTGATCGGTAACGCGCATCCACCACCCGGCATATGGAGAATGTCGCCGTAGTTACCGTCACTCCCCATGTGGGTTGCCACGATTCCCCTCGAGTCTGGGCGGTGGCGAAGGATGGCGGCTCCCGCTCCGTCGCCGAAGAGCACGCAGGTGTTCCGATCTTCCCAGTTCACGATACTGCTGAGCTTGTCCGCGCCGATAACGAGAACGGTCTCTCGAGCATGATTCGAGATGAACTGGTTTGCGATTTCCACGCAGTAGAGGAAACCCGAGCAAGCGGCGTTAACATCCATGCAGGTCGCATTTTTTGCCCCGATCTGACGCTGCACTTGGCAGGCGGTGGAGGGAAAAAACATATCCGGTGTGATGGTGGCAACGAGGATCATGTCGATCTCCTCGGGGGTCACGCCGGCGTTTTCCATGGCTACCTGGGCGGCTTTTGCGGCCATGTGGCTGGTGAATTCGTTTTCCGCTGCGATGCGGCGTTCATAGATGCCAGTGCGCTCGACAATCCACTGGTGATTGGTTTCGACCATGGCTTCGAGGTCGGAGTTCGTCATCACGCGTTCCGGGACATAGCTACCCGTGCCGATGATGGAGGCGCTGCGGTTATACCGTGGGGGTGTGTCGCGAAGAGAGTTTTTCATGAAGTGGCTTCATCGCCTCGACGATGCGTGAGTTAATTTGGAGTTCCACAGCCCTGCGGGCGGCACGGATGGCATTGCGCATGGCAAGGGATGACGAATTGCCGTGGGCTTTGATGCAGATGCCATTCACGCCGAGCAAGGGTGTTCCGCCGTATTCGTCAGTATTGGTCCGTTTTTTGACTGCCTGAAAAGCCCCCTTGGAGAGCAGGGCGCCGAGCATCCGAATCGGGTTTTTACTGAGTTCGTCCTTAATCCAAGAAACCATCGACTTGGCGAAGCCCTCAACGGTTTTGAGAAAGATGTTTCCCGTGAATCCGTCGCAGACCACGACATCCGCTGGTTTTTTGAAGATGCCATGCCCTTCGACATTGCCGGAGAATTGGATAGGCGCCTCGCTGAGTAATTTATAGCAGTCGCGGCAGAAATCCGTTCCCTTGCCGGGCTCGGTGCCTATGTTGAGAAGACCCACTTTGGCCTCTGTCGCTCCCACAACAGCCTTGTAATAGACACTGCCCATCACGGCGAAACCCACGATGTGTTCAGGGGTCGGGTCGATATTTGCGCCACCATCGATCAGGAGAAAAACTCCCCTATCCGCTGGAATGAGCACGCCAAGAGCCGCGCGATCGATGCCGGGCAGGGTGCGAAGTTTGATGGTCGATGCCGCCACAAGGGCACCAGTGTGCCCTGCGGAGACGACCGCGTCGGCCGATCCGTTTTTCACCAAATCCACCGCCCGGCTGACAGACGAATCTTTTTTTCGACGAACGCTATCAAGCCCACTGTCGGTCATATCCACAACCTGCGAGGCATGGTGGAAAGAGAGACGGGACTGAATATCCCCTGTGGAATGTTTAGCGAGTTCGGCTCGGACTTTTTCCTCATCACCGACAAAAATGATCTCTACATCTGGGAAATCACGCAGTGCTTGCACGGCTCCCGCTACGGGATTTTGCGGGGCTTGATCCCCACCCATCGCGTCGAGGGCAATTTTCATCCGAGGAAAATCCGACCCTCGGAACTACTCTGCGCCGATGGTGAGAACCTGGCGTTTGTTGTAGTATCCGCAGGAGGGGCAGGCCACATGGCCGGGAACGGCTGCCCCGCATTGAGGACATTTAGCGAGCTTCGGTGCCTGCCAGCGGTTTGCTGCCCGGCGTGTGCGAAGGCGCATCTTTGATGTTTTGCGTTTAGGAACTCCCATAATTTTACTTTAATTTAGATTTTAGCTTCTCCAGTGCGTCCCATGCCGGCACGAACTGATCGACCGATTGCCCGAAGGCAACCTGGGAGTCATCGCGACGCGCGGGGCATTGCTTTTCACCGCCGCTGTCGCACTTCGGATGCGTGGGCAGGACAAGCTGCATATCTTCCCTGACCTCAGGGGTCAAGTCAATCAACTCCGCCTTCGGCAAATCCATTTGCATCGAAAACGGATCAACCACCAGGTTGTGCTCGAAATCCTCGAGACAGTTGACGCATTGCATTTTTCCTTGGACAGACAGACTGCCAGTGGCAAAGAGCCCTCCCCCGCTTAGGCCCACCTCGAGAGCGTAGTGGAGTGTTCCAGTGGGGGTGAAGCCACCTTGCTCGAGTTCCAAAGGACTGGCACTTTCCTCGCCCTCAATGTGGAGCGTGTCTCCTTCCGGAATGTGGTGAAGGTGCACTTTCATGAGAAAAAATTTATCACCGCCTGCGAAGGGGGTCAATGCAGGCGGGGGCGCTTTGAAAACGGCAACGGGCGTGCGCTGTCGTTCTTGATCACGCAAATAAGTCGCTGCGACTACCCAATCGTATCAATGAGAGTTTGTCGTCCGTTTGGATGTAGATGAGGAGCAAATCCGATTTGAGATGGCATTCGCGGCATCCGGCATATCCTCCCTTAAGAGGATGATCGCGGAGTCGCGCATCTAACGGATGCCCTTTCGATAGAAGATCGATGATCTTTTCGAGTAGGTCGGAAAAACCTTTCTCATGCGCCCGCTTTTTATAATCCCGCTTGAACCGGCTCGTGTATTTGATTTCGCGCATCAGGTTTTGAGAGCGCTAAGAGTTTCTGCAGCGGACTTGAATCTTCGAGTCGGTCGCTCCTTCAAGGCTGCGGAGGTTTCGGCATTGGGCGTGCGGTCGGCGTAACGCGCTTCAATTTCCTCCAGGTTGGCATTGTCGAGGCTGAGGTGAGGGCGCGTGGTCAGGTCAAAAGGGATGGCTTTATGAATGCAAACCTGTGCCAGAAAAATGTTGATTGCGTCACCCACGGTGATTCCGAGTTTGAAAAAAATTTGCTCGGCAGCGGTTGCTTTTTCGCAATCGACCCGGGCGCGCAGTATAGATGATTTGGTCATGACACGAAAATGCTATCTTTGTGCCATGCTGTCAAACAAGTCATCGCAGCCAGGGGGAGATTTGCCGCCACCTGCGAAGACACTTGCCCGGTGTTTCAGCTTTTGTTGATCACCAAGCTGCGGGGCTCGGTCATTTCCTCCATGGCGTAGCGGATGCCTTCGCGACCGGAGCCGCTTTCCTTGATGCCTCCGTAGGGCATGTTCTCGACGCGGAAGGTCGGGACTTGGTTGATCATGACTCCGCCGACCTCGAGTTCCTCGAAGGCACGGATGGCATTTTGAAGGTTGTTTGTGAAAACGCCGGCCTGGAGGCCGAAGCGGGAGTCGTTCACCATAGCGAGGGCCTCCTCGAAGGTTCCGTAATGCTGGAGCACAGCGAGCGGGGCGAAGGCCTCATCGCGGAGCACAGGCGAATCGGACGGCACATTCTCCAAGAGCACCGGACCGAGCAGGGAGCGCGCCGAGATCTGCAGGGGAGTGAGCAAAGACGCGCCAGCATCTGTCGCCTGTTCGATACCAAGCACGACCTTCTCGCGGGCAGCGGAGTTGATCATCGGGCCAACGAGAGTCTGGCGGTCGGAGGGGTCGCCGCTGTGGATTTTTTCTTGGATGAAAGAGACGAGTGCGCCACGGAATTGGCTGAAAATCTCACGGTGCACGAGGATTCGTTGGACACTGATGCAGGACTGGCCAGCGAACCCATAGGCGGCTGCGGCGATTTTTGGGATGGCGGCGTGCCAGTCCGAGTCAGGTTCTACAATCACGGCGGCGTTTCCACCGAGTTCGAGGGCGCACTTCATTTTTGCGGCATGGCCTTTGAGTTTCCAGCCCACATCGACACTGCCTGTGAAACTGAGCATTTTCACCCGTGGATCGGACAGGAGAGGAGGAATAAGGTCGTGTTCGAATGGCACGATGTGGATTTGTCCCGCGGGAACACCGGCTTCGTGCAGAACCTCGGCGAGGAGCAGTGCTGTAAGGGGCGTCTTCATCGCGGGCTTGAGCAGCATCGTGTTCCCGGTGGCGATGCAGGGAGCTACTTTGTGGGCGACAAGGTTGAGAGGGAAGTTGAACGGGGTAATGCCGAGAATCACGCCCAGCGGGAAGCGGCGGACGATGCCGAAATGGCCTATGCCGGGTGAGCTGGCTTCCATATTGAGGCCGTGGCCTTCGTCACTGAGCGTAAGGGCCGCTGCAAATCGGAAGGTTAGGCTGGCTCGGTCGACTTCGGCTTCGGCAAAGGTCACGGGTTTTCCAGCCTCGGCGACGATCACATCGACAAACTCCCCGCGCCGCTCGCGGAGAAGTTGGCTGATCCGATCAAGTGTCGCCGCCCGGGCATCGCTTGAAAGCTTGCGCGTTTTTTGGAATGCGGAGTGCGCGATGGCGATGGCGGATTCGACATCCTGCGGGCCTGCGGTGCAGATCTCGGCGAGTTTTTCGCCGGACCAAGGATTGTAAACTGCCGCGGAGGTTTGAGTCTCCACCCAGCAGCCGTCGAGGTAAAAAGGTTTCATGGTTCTGCGACAGGGCTAACAGAATTTCCTACTAACGGGGACTGCATTTCACAAAGAATCGGAGCTTAGACAAAATCCCTCGTTGGATTGTCAGATGCGCTCGACTTCGCGCTTCTCCACGAAGGTCGGCAAGCCTTCGCGCGAGAAGCAGCCCATGAGTTCACTGGGGTCGAGGGCTTCGGGCATCATGACGCCACGCTCGGTGATTTTTCCTGTGGCGAGGAGTCTGGCGGTAATGGCGGGCGGTATGCCGGTTTGCACGAGGGTGAGGGAGTAGCCGTATTTCTCATAGGTGTCGCGGTGGCTATCCATCGAATAGACAAAATACTCCACACGCTTGCGGTCCTTCGTTCCGCGCACTTCGGTGCCTACGCAAGAGTAGCCCTCCACGGTGGCGCCAAGCTGGGCTGGCTTGGGGAGGTGAGCACTCGCGACGCGCACAGGAGAGACCTCCACTCCGTCGACGCGCACTTTTTTCCATGTGTCGAGATTCAGAAGTTGGAGGGTCTTCGAGATATTTACCACCTTGTCGGGGATGCTGTATTTGAAGACCGAGTAGCGCACACCTTTTTCCACGAACGGGGGATGGATGCCCAAGCTCACGCCCTCTTCGTGCGCGACGGCATAGGTTTTTTGAAGACCGATGGGCTCTGGAAAACGAACCCATTCGATTTCGGTTTCCAGTGGCTTGCCGCTTACCACGCGCCCGTCTTTTACATAATAGGGCGGAGCTCCGAGTTCCTCGAAGAATGTCTCTGGTGAGAAGAGGACGGCGAAGCGGTATCCACGCACCTCGGCATTGTCAGCGTCCAGCACACGGATGCTCGAGGCCGTGTCCAAGCGATCCATCGCCCAGCGGGCATAGACATTCACCGCGCCGGGGTCCATGCCCATACAGAGGATGCCAGCGAGGCCTCGGTCGAGAAAAGGTTGGTTAAACTTTTCGATTTCGGCCTCAAAGGAGTTCTTGCCCGGCTTTTTCACGCCCGGAGCCGAATAAATATCCGCCGCCATGTCGATGTAGTGGGATCCCGCGCGGAGGCAGGCTTCGAGCACCGAGTAGTTCGTCTGGCACACACAGGCATTGCAGGTCACGGTGACCTCGTGCTCGCGCATGAGGGCTGCCAGCGCATCGGTGTGCATGGCATTAGCCTGCACCACGAGAAACCGACTCTTAGGGGTTTTTGCCGCGAGTTGATTTGCAAAAACGGGATCCATATCCGCCAGAATGATTCGGTCGAAACAATCGTATTCGTGGAGCTTTTGGCCGATGACCGATCCCACACCGCCAATTCCAATAACCATTGCGTTTGCCATAAAAAAATAAACCTCCAGCAGATTGTGTCTTGCCAATGACTTTTTTCCAAATTGGTCATCGCCGACAGTCACCGTCACAATCTGGGACACCTCAAGGCTATCCCGCGTTCAAAATCTTCCTCACAAGCCGGAGTCGCTTGTCGCCGACGCCCTCGTCGGCGGCAGCGCCCATCCATTCCTCCTTATTATTGCTTCCAGAGTATATAGGCCACTCCGGCAATAATTAATAAAATGAACAGCCCCCGCACAAGCCAAACAGCTTGTCGGTCGATTGGAGATTTTCCAACAATAGACCGGTCCTCGCGATGCGAGCCCCACGGAATGAACAAGTCAATAAGCAGGTCTAAAAGCCAGTGCATGCTTATCTACTCAGCGGAGGCAGGCCGATATCGCGCACGAGGTTGCCCGGAACGATGCGGGCTGTGATTTCAGGGCGCGAACAATACTTTCTGATATTCGCGAGAAAAGTCACCATGCCGAATGCGCGGGCCTTGGCTTGATACAGGGCCAGGCGATTCAAAGCCCGCTGGGATGCATAACCATATTCGGGCAAAGCTTGGTGCAAAAGCCAAGCCTGGTCCAACAACTCGCCCAATTCTCCCGTTGAATCGGATGGGTTCTTCTGCACTTGTCGCCAGGCCATGTGCAATCGTGGCGGGTAAAAAGCCAGCTCGTAAGCGGTTTGCAGGCGTTCCCGAGGTGTCATGGGCGCAACCCCCAAAGACTGGCATCAATCTTGAAGTTGGCCAGATTTTCCCTCACCAAGGCGTCTTCACGAAACGCTTCCGGCAGATCGCCAACGGCGGCCTCCACGGTATCAATCCGCACGGGAATTTGACGGCAAAGGTATTGGATGTCGCTGCGATCAATCTCGTCATAGCGGATGAGTTTACTGGCAATGAGCTGCGGCACGGATCCGGTTTTGACCAACAAATTTCGGCCTCGCCAGAGAACGATGTCCGTTCCGGCATTCGGCTGCGCGAGGCAGAGTCGCACCGCCGAAATCCACTCCAGATGGTCGGCTGAATAATCGTCGGCGGGATTGAGCGGAATTCCCGCAAGCTCGGCAGCCCGACGGAGTTCGCTTTCGTCCACATCGGAATACGGGGCTGCCACATCAATATCGAGACTTGTCCTCTCCGGTTCATCCAAGAGCATGAACGCCGCGCTTCCATAGATGTGCAGGATGGCGGTGGACTTCAGTTCGCCATCTATTTTTTCCAAATAGCCAAGCAATTCAGCCTTGTTCACGGGGACAACTATATGGGCGCAGGCGAAGCTGGCAAGGTGAAGCGGAATTAGTTTCCCAGCAGGGCGGCTTTCAAATCCTGCTGAACCGGATTTGAGCCGAACCATACGCTCAGAAAGGCCTTTTGGAAATCGCGGCCCTGGATTGTGCCTTTCAGTTTGCCGTTATCGTAAACTTGGGTTTCGGAGTCGACGAGTTGGATCATTTCCGTTCCGCCTTGGCTAATGGCGCCGAACATGCCGAGAAAGGCTGTCCGATCTTTTTCAATGCCCGGATAGGAATAGGTCATGCTGGCCTGAATTTGGCTCTGCCAGGCATTTACAGCCTGAGTTTTGCTGACGGATTTCAGAAAAGTGAATGTGAATTGAAGCGGCCCCGGCGAGGCCAGCACGGCCTCTTCAGATTTCAATGGGGAGGGGGTGTAGAAGGCGGCCACATAGGCTTTGATCGGAATGAAGGCGAGGCTCACGGTGCGAAGACCGGCTCCGTTCAGTGAGAGTGACTGCCCGTTCACGCTGGATTGAGGAGGAACTTTCACTCCTTCAATTTCGAGCGGAAAGGCGGATGGGAGTGTGGAAAAAAGAAGAAGGGCAAGGGCAGGAACAATTTTTTGCTTCATAAACAATGCGCAGTCAGTTCGGAATCCCTGTGAAGTCAATCCAACAAAAAAACCGCGCTCTGAAATGTCTGAAATTTAGGGTGCGGTTTGAATGGAATGGCGGTTTTTTTGAACGCCAGCCCGTGCAGCTCAATAAGGAGAAGTCTTACTCCTGAAGAAAGACATCCATTTGCTGCCCGACATAGACCGGGAAAGCGGGGTTTTTGAATCGGAAAATGATTTGGAGAACGCGGGTATCCACGCGCTCGGTGCTCTCGCCGGAGAGGGATTTTTTCGGGAGGATGTAGGGTTCGATACGGACAAATTCGAGCGGGACGGATTTTTCCCGCGAGCCTTTGAGGAAGGCAACGCCGGTGCAGCCTTCGCGGATGGATGGCGCATCGGATTCATCCACATCGACGCGGAGTTGGAGTTGGGAAATATCGCCGAGGAGGATGGATGGTTCGGAGGCGTTCACCATCGTGTATTCACCAGGTCGGATATTAACTTGGAGGACAGTGCCGTCGCGTGGGGAGCGGATGGTAAGAAGATCGAGGCGGACGCGGGCATCGGCGAGTCGGGCGCGGGCGAGGTTCATATCTGCAAGCGTGCTTTGCAGCTGGCGGTCGGCCGCCTGCCAGGCGAAAAGGTTGCGCTTGGCCTCGTCTTCGCTGGAGACATTTTTTTCACGGAGGCGGGTGGTGCGGTCGAGTTGGTCCTTGCGGTCTGCAACGATAGTTTGAGCGGTGGCGACTTGGGCCTCGAGGACGGCGACTTGGGCTTCTTGCACCTTCACCTGCGAGAGGGCGTCACGGTCATCCATCGCAAAAAGCACATCGCCCTTGGAAATTTTGTCACCCACTTTCACCATAACCTCACGGATCAAGCCGGATGTGGCCGGCGCGATGCGGACATTTTCATTCACGCTCTCAACGAGACCGCGTCCACCGATGGAGTCCGCATAGGGCGATTGCGGGGGTGGAACGAGTGGCTCGGGCGTCGGTCCGCTCTGGCGAAGACGCAGAACGAGGAGTGTCACGGCAATGATCCCGCCGACCGCGAGATAGAAGGAAAGGCGTTTAGGCATGCTGGAGTTGGGTATGGTCGTCGAAGTGGCCGATCACGTGTCCATCGTCCATCTGGACGATGCGGTCGGCAAATGGATAAATCCGGCTGTCGTGGGTGACAATGATCACGCAACGGTCGGGTTTCAGGGCGCTGGCCTTGAGGAGCTCGAGGGTCTTGTGTCCGCTCACAGAGTCCAGGGCGGCGGTGGGCTCGTCACAGATGATCAAGCGAGGTTCGTGCACGAGCGCCCGGGAAATGGCCACGCGCTGCTGCTGACCGCCGGAGAGTTGGTTCGGGAAGGATTTGAATTTATCTCCCAAGCCGACCTGCTCCAGAACGGTGCGGGCCCGCTTTTCCGCCTCGGCGGTGGATAGGCCCTGAAGGATGAGGGGGATCGAAACATTCTCCACTGCGGTGAGTGTGGGGATGAGATTGAATTGCTGGAAAATGAAGCCGATGTTCTCGCGGCGGAAGCGGGTCATTTCTCCGGTGCGCATTTTCCCGAGGTTGTTGTCGAAGACGGTGATTTCGCCCTCCTCAAACTTCAGCGTCCCGCAGATCACACTCAGGAGTGTTGTTTTGCCGCAGCCCGACGGGCCGACGATCATGAGAATCTCGCCGAATCTGGCTTCCAAGCTGGCGCCCTTGAGAGCGAAGACGCGCGTGTCTCCACCGCTAAAGCTTTTCACCACATTCTCAACCCTGACGGCGATTTTGTGCGTCTCGGTCATCACCTGAAGACGACCGCAGGCTCGAGGCGCATGACCTTTGTGAGGCCGATGAGCGCGGAGAAGGAACAAATGAAAACAATCACGCACGCGACAAACACAGGCACCTGCCACGGCATGAAAAAGGGCGGCGCCTCCTTGGCCAGAACGGTGTTTCCAAACCATGCGGCAATCCCCACACCGATGCCATAGCCGATGAAGCCGACGGAAAACGCCTGCGCCAGAACCATCCCAGCGAGGGTGGTGTTGCGCGCACCCATGGCTTTGAAGGCGGCCAGAAAGCGCAGGTTGTCGTGGACGAAAAGGTAGAATGTCTGCCCGGCGATCGCTATGCCGACGATGAGTCCGAGGATCACCACAGTCCCGAAGGAGATCGGAATTCCCGTGTTTTTGATATACCAGCGAATCGTCATCCAGAAGAGGTCGTCGCTCTCGATCGCCCTTAATCCATCAAGCTTGTCGATGTTCGCCGCAAGATCCTTGGCGGTGATTCCCGGCATGGGTGCCGCCAGCACATAGCTGAGTTGCTTGCGGGAGGGTTTGGCGTATTCCAGCGCGCGGTCGTAGGTCGTGTAGATATAGGGCTGCCCGAGAAAACTCCGGCTCACCCGGCAGATGCCGACCACACGGGCGGCTTTGTCGTTGATTTCAAAGGTCGTCCCCAGCTCAATTTTGATACCCTTGCGGCGGAATTTTTCCACCGCGACCTGATCGACCACCACGGAATCGGGCAGTCGCAGATCGTCGATGCGGCCTGCCGTCATGTTCATCGGCCTGCCGGTGAGCGTGCCCGTGTCGAG
>Ga0247840_10005603_pt1 | contig 18758 bp, 13 predicted proteins | sample LaCruzMarch2015__FD_192404 | JGI IMG/M metagenome (GOLD analysis project Ga0247840, IMG submission 192404) | Freshwater microbial communities from meromictic Lake La Cruz, Castile-La Mancha, Spain - LaCruzMarch2015_17m | ecosystem: Environmental > Aquatic > Freshwater > Lake | place: Spain... | reverse complement strand
GCGCGACATGCCCCCGCCCGACCATGGCGAGGATTTCCTGACCACTGGCGATCAGGGTCGCCAGCGCAATCACCACCAGAAAGACCACCTCGAGGTGGCCGAGCGCGCGGCTGGCAATGCTCAGGATACGTGGATTGGGCTCGGTCATACTCATGGTCAAATCCGATTCAAAGGGCGGTCCCGACAGTTCGCTGACAACTCGGACCCCAAGAGGTGGCCGCCGACCGGAACGATGATCAAAGCCCCCGGCGCCGTCTTGGCTATGCCGCCTTCAGCGAGAAGGCCTGGGTTTCACGATCGACCTGCTGCAAAGCAGTTTGGATATGGTTTACCTCATTATCTTCAAAAAATGCCTCCCCGCATTGCGTGCATACCCATGCGGGAATCGACTCCCATGTGATATGGTACCCATTTCGATCGGCGCTGAATGGGGCCTCAGCTCTGATCATGTTGCCTTTGCAATGATAGCACTCCACATTACCTCCTCACTAGCAGTTCGTTAACGAAGTCATGGGTACGTTCTTGGATATCCATCGTGGTATACCTCTTTGACCTATCTATTCCGGCGACCAAACGACCTCAGAATTTGTGTCGCCAGTCAAACAAAGTCTGTGCGATTTGTCAATAGGCTGCCAGCGGGATTTTTCGTACGATGGCCACAAGGTTGCTCCGCTAGTCGATGCTGGAAGTGGCGCTCGGCTGGCTGGATTGATGACGCGGTCGGCCCTCGATCATCCTCTTGACCGGACTTTCGCCTTACCGCCTCAACCTCCACGTGCTCGGGGAGCGGACAAGTCCTCTCCCCCTGGGGCCTTCACTCCGCCGTCTGCCTCAGGCCCCCAACTCCACCCGCACCCGATGGACCCGCCCGTCGTCCACCAGCGGTATGCCGTGGCCGGGCGGCAGGCGCGCGCCGTCCAGGTCGATCCCGATGACCCCGTGCTCGCTGGCGCCGGGGTTCTCGACGCTGATGTCATAGCGGGTGCCGCCGTGGCGGTAGGTCATGCGGTAGCCGGGCCAGGTACGGGGGATGCAGGGGTCGAAATGCAGGTGGCCGGCGCGTACCTTAAGGCCCAGGACCGATTCCAGACCGGCGCGATAGAACCAGCCGGCGGCGCCGGTGTACCAGGTCCAGCCGCCGCGGCGGGCGTGGGGCGGTTCGGCATAGATGTCGGCCGACAGGACATAGGGTTCGACCTTGTAGGCATAGGCGCCGGTGCGGCTGGCGGTGCGGGTGATGGGGTTTAAGATACGCAGCAACTCCGCGGCCTGGTCGCCCTGGCCGAGTTGGGCGTAGGCGATGACGGTCCAGACCGCCGCATGGGTGTATTGACCGCCATTCTCGCGCACCCCGGGCAGATAGCCCTTGATATAGCCGGGATCATGCTCGGTGAGGTCGAAGGGCGGGGTGAAGAGCAACACCAGGTCGTCGCCGTGGCGAATGAGATAGTCGTGCACCGAGTGCATGGCGCGCTGGGCGCGCTGCGGGTTGGCGGCGCCGCAGATGACGGCCCAGCTTTGGGCGATGGAGTCGATGCGGCACTCGGCATTGGCGGCGGAGCCGAGCGCGGTGCCGTCGTCGTAATAGGCGCGCCGATACCAGGCCCCGTCCCAGCCCTCGGCCTCCACCGCGGCCGTCAAGGCGGCGGCGTGCGCCAGCCAGTGCGCTGCCTGCCCGATGGCATCGCGTCCCTGCGCGAGCGGCGCGAAGCGGGTCAGGGTATCGATCAGGAACCAGGCGAGCCAGACGCTCTCGCCCTTGCCCTGGTTGCCGACCCGGTTCATGCCGTCGTTCCAGTCGCCGCTGCCGATCAGCGGCAGGCCATGGACCCCGACCGCCAGGCTCAGGTCGAGCGCCCGTGCACAGTGCTCGAACAGGCACGCCTGCCGCTCGGAGACGCGCGGGTCGAAATAGGCGTCGTCCTTGCCTGCGGGCACCGCCGGACCCTCCAGGAAGGGCAGCGACTCATCGAGCACACCGGTATCGCCGGTGACCTCGATATAATGGGCCAGGGCATAGGGCAGCCAGACGCGGTCATCGGAGAAGTGGGTACGCACGCCGCGCCCGGTCGGCGGGTGCCACCAGTGCTGCACATCGCCCTCGACGAATTGGCGCGCCGCCGCCCGGAGGATCTGTTCCCGGGCGAGATCGGGCCTGGTGACGACCAGTGCCATGGTGTCCTGCAATTGATCGCGAAAGCCGAAGGCCCCGCCGGCCTGGTAGAAGGCGGCCCGCGCCCAGACCCGGCAGCTTAGGGTCTGATAGAGGAGCCAGCGGTTGAGCATCAGATCCAGTGCGCGGTCGGGCGTCTGTACCTGGACCTTGCTCAGCACCGCGTCCCACTGGCGTGTCACCTCCGCCATGAGGGTCGGCACCGAGGCCGCCCGGAAGCGCCGCACCAGGTCGGCCGCGTCGGCGCGATCGGTCCCCTGACCCAGCAGGAAGACGAGTTCGACCTGGTCGCCGGGGCCGATGACGACCGTCGTCTCCAGCGCGGCGCAGGGGTCCAGGCCGGCGCCGGTGCGGTTTCTCAGGTCCTGGGAGCGGCGCAGGGCCGCCGGTGCCGCGAGGTCGCCGTTGCGCCCGATGAATTCGCCCCGGCTCCCGGTCCAACTGGTCTGGCGCCCGCCCAGGTCGGCGAAGGCGACGCGTGAGCTGAAGTCCTGGCTCCAGGGGTTGAGGGCGAACAGTGCGCCGGTCGCCGCATCGATCTCGGTGACGATATAGGGCGCGGTGACGCTGCGCGTGGCCCCGAGCACCCACTCGACATAGGCCGCGACCCTGATCCGGCGGGGCCGCGGTGAGTCGTTGCGCAGGGTCAGCCGGGAGACCTTGACCGGGTGGGCAACGGCGACGAATTGCAGCAACTCGCTATAGATGCCCAGTGAGGAGTGCTCGAAGCGGCTGTAGCCCTGGCCGTGCCGGGCGATGTAGGTCGCGTGCTCGACCCGGATGGGTAAGGCGGTCGGGGTCCAGAGTTCGCCGGAGTCCTCGTCGCGCAGATAAAAGACCTCACCCGCCGGGTCGCTGACCGGATCATTCGACCAGGGGGTCAATTGGTTCTCGTGGCTGTTGAGGCTCCAGGTGCAGCCGCCGCCGGTCTCCGACACCATGAAGCCGAAGTCGGGATTGGCGATGACATTGATCCAGGGGGCGGGGGTCCATTGCCCCTTGTGGAGTACGATCACATATTCACGGCCGTCGTCGGCAAAGCCGCCGAGGCCATTGAAGAACTCCAGCGTGGGCGGCTGCGGCGCACCGTTGGCCGCGGCGTTGCGCAGGGCGAGCGAGCCCCCCGCCGGCGGCGCCACGAACTCCAGGGCCGGGCGCTCGTGTCGGCGCAGTTGCTCGGCCAGGGTGCCGCGGCCGCTCAGCAGCACCGCGCGGGCGGCGGTCTTCAGGAGCAATTGGTCGGCGTCCGTCAGCAGGTCGGCCCGCAGGATGAAGATCGCCCCCTCTTGCCCGGGCCCCTGATGGGGGTTGACGTCCTGCCAATCCCGCACCATGCCCTCCAGCAGGTCCTGCAAGGCCTGGGCATAGGAGACCTCGCGCTCGTTCAAGATGACCAGATCCACCACGAAGCGTTTGAGCCGCCAGTATTCGTGGGCGCGCAGCAATTGATCGACGAGGGAGCGGTGCTCCGGTTCGGTGATCCGCAGCAACAGGATGGGGCGGTCACCGGAGATCCCGAATTGCCACAGGCCGGCGGCGCCCAGGCGATTCTGCTGCATCAGCCGGGCGGGCGGGCGCAGCGACGGATCGAGGAAGAGCAGGTGATTGGCCAGGGCCTGGAACAATTGCGCCTCGTCGCTGCGGATGCGCAGGTGGTGCAGTTGCACCTGGGCCTGGGTCCAGGCGAGCGCGGAGACCCGCTCGAAGGTGGCGCCCTGGTGGTACTTGTCGGCCAGTGCCTCCAGCGCCGCGCGCGAGGCGGCGGCCAGGGTGGTGAAGGTGACCTGGGCGGTCGCGCCCGGGGCGATGCGCAGGCGGGTGCGCAGGCTGAAGATGGGGTCCAGTACCGGGCCGACCGTGTTGCTGAGCGGGCGGCCGTCGAGCATCGCCAGCGGGGCGCGCAGCGTCTGGCCGCGCCCGATGAAGCGGGCGCGGTCGGTCTCGTATTGGAGTCCGTTGACCGTATCGCTGCGCGTCAGCAGGTGCGCCGCCCAGACCTGGGCGTCGTCCGGAGAACGCGGGCGCCGCCGCGCCAGCAGTCCATGCACCCGCGGCAGAAACTCGGTCTGCACGAACAGGTTGGAGAAGGCCGGGTGGGCGATATCGGAGCGCAGGGGGGCGAGCACGAGCTCGGCATAGGAGGTCACTTCGATCTCGACCGTGCGGGTGCCGTTGTTGGTCAGGCGCAGGCGCCGGATCTCCGCGTCGTCCTCGGGTGAGACGAGGATCTCCAGATCGGCCCCGATGGCGCCGTCCCCGCGGGTGATGTGCACCCGGTCTTCGGCGAAGACGGCCTCATAGCGGTCGGGAACCGCCGCCGTGGGCTGATAGCCGGCGGACCAGACCCGCCCGCTCGCCAGTTCGCGCAGATAGAGGAAACTGCCGCGGTCGTCGCGGGTGCTGTCCTCGCGCCAGCGGGTGATGGCCAGATCGTCCCAGGCGCTGTAACCGGCGCTGGCGGCCGTGACCATGACCGTGTAGCGGCCGTTGGACAGCAGGTGCGAGGAGGGGACCGCGGAGGTCGGCGAGGGGGTGCGCCGCACCTCCAGTTGCACCGTCTCAGCGGCGGTGGTCCGCACCAGGGCCAGGCGCGGGTCGCGGGTATCGGCGTCGCGCGGGCTGCGTTCCTGCAACAGCAGGTCGGTCGCCCGGATCAGGGGGATACGATGGAAGCGGTGGCGCATCACCCCGTCGTGGACCACATTGTCGAGGGCGATCAGTGACATGCCCTGATGATGGGCCATGTAGCAGTGCACGACGGCGACCTGCTGGTCCAGGGCGCAACGCGACGGGGTGAAATCCAGCGCCTCGAAGAAGCCATAGGTGCCCAAGGCGCCCAGGCGCTCCAGGTGCGCAAAGTTCTGCGCCGCGCCGTGTGGCTCGTACATGGCCGCCAGGGCGGTGGCATAGGGCGCGATCACCAGGTTTTCGGCCAGTCCGCGCTTGAGCCCGAGACCCGGCACGCCGAAGGCCGAATACTGGTAGGTGAGTGCCAGGTCGCGCTGATTGAAGGCCGACTCCGAGATGCCCCAGGGTACCCCCCGGGCCTGCCCGTATTCGATCTGGCGTTTGATGACAAGGCGGCAGGTCTGGTCCAGCAGGCTGTAGCGCGGGGTGTAGTTGACCAGGGAGGGCATCAGGTACTCGAACATCGAACCCGACCAGGACAGCAGCGCGGCGCCGCGCTTGGTGCGCGTCATCCGGCGGCCGAGGTGGAACCAGTGCTCGTCCTTCACGTCGCGCTTGGCGATGGCGACCAGGCTGGTAAGGCGCGCCTCGGAGGCGAGCAGGTCGTAGAAGCTGTCATCCAGCGTGCCGTCCGCCGGCCGGTAGCCCAGGGTGAACAGGTGCCGCTTGTGGTCGTACAGAAACCCGAAGTCCATCTCCATGCACAGTCGCTCGGCCGTCTCCGCCAGGACCCCCAGGCGCCGCGCGAGTGCCGTCGCGCCGGCCCCGCCGTCGCGCCGCGCGGTCTCCAGCAGGGCCTTGCGATCACGGGCGAGTGAGCCGATGTCATCGCGCAGCAGCCCGGCCCATTGCGCCGCGTCCAGTTCCGGCGTGGCCGGTTGCGGCCAGCCCAGGTCCGAAGGCGTCTGGCCGCCCGCGTCGCCGCGTTCGGCGGCGTAGGCGCGGGCGAGATCGAGCAGGGTCTCGGCACCCGCGCTCAGGCGTTCCCACCCGCCCGCGGCATCCGGCGCCCCGGCCAGGTCTGCGCCCAGCGCGTCGGCCGCCTGTCGCACCTCCTCCAGGCTGACGGTCAGGGTGAGCCGCCCCGGGGTGATGGCGGCCAGTGCGCCGGTCAGCAGCGCATAGGTATCGGCCAGGCCGCGCCAGGCGGTCGCGTCGTCAAGGGGTTGGCGTGCCGCCTCCCGGCAGCCTTCCGCCAGGGTCAACAGGTGCCCGGCCAGGTTGCCGCTGTCCACGGTGGACAGGTACGCGGGTTCGAGCACATGCAGGTCGCCGGTGTCGTACCAGTTGTAGAAGTGGCCGTGCAGACGGGGCAGCGCCGCCAGGGTGCCCAGGGTGGCCTCGAGCCGGTCGACGGCATCGCGCAGGCCGAGCCAGCCGAAGTCCCGGGCGGCGAGCACGGACAGCAGATAAAGACCGAAGTTAGTGGGTGAACTGCGCCGCGCGATGACCGGGTGCGGGTCTTCCTGGAAATTGTCCGGCGGCAGGTAATGATCCTGTACGGTCACGAAGGTCGTGAAGAAGCGCCAGGTGCGCCGCGCGATCAGGCGCAACTGTACGGCGTCCTCGGGACTCAAGGCCTCGCAGGCGTGGGGCCGGGCCGGCAGGCTCAGGGCGTAGGAGTAGAGCGGGGCCAGCCACCACAGCAGGAGGAAGGGTGCGGCGCCGGCCAGTCCCGCCGGGTGGCAGAGCGCGATCACCGCCGCGGCCGCGGCGACGACGGCGGTGGCACTGCTCAGCGGCCCGATGAGGGACTTCAGGGCATGCCCGGAGGTTATCTTGGCCTGCAGGGCGGTGACCCATTTCAGCAGGTGGCGGCGGGTCACGAGCAGTCGGAACAGGGTGACACCGATGGCGTCGACCATGAGCCAGGCCTGTTGCGCGAGCAAGCCCAACCCCACCAGTGCGTGGACCAGTCCGGCGAGCACATTGGCCCCTGTGGCGAGCAGGTGGGTGCGCAGTCGGGTGTCGGGCCCGGGTGGAATCAGCCCATGGGCCAGGGCGAAGAGCGCGGGCATCGAAAGGCCCGTCAGCACCAACCCGACCAGCATGGCCGTCGGCGCGTCGGGGATGGCCCAGGCCGCGATCAGGGTCAGGAAGGCCCCGGGGGCGGAGAGCGAGCGGCGCAGGTTGTCGAGCATCTTCCAGCGCCCGAGGAAGGGCAGATGGTTGCCGCGCAGCCCCAGGATCCAGGGCAGCAACTGCCAATCGCCCCGGGTCCAGCGGTGGGAGCGGGAGTCGGCGACCGCGGTGTGGGAGGGAAACTCCTCGAAGAACTCCAGATCGCTGACCAGGCCGCAGCGGGCGAAGACGCTCTCGAACAGGTCGTGGCTGAGCTGGGTGTTCTCGGGTACGCGCCCGGCCAGTGCCGCCTCGAAGGTGTCGACGTCGTAGAGTCCCTTGCCGGAATAGGTCCCCAGTCCGAACAGGTCCTGGTAGACCTCGGAGACCAGGCTCGCATAGGCGTCCATGCCGGTGGCGCCGGAGAAGATCCGGTGAAAGAGTGAACACTCCCCGCGCAGCGGCAGGGTGGGCGTGACGCGCGGCTGGAGGATGCCGTAACCGGCGACCACCCGGCCGGCGGCGGCATCGAAGACGGGGCGATTGAGCGGATGGGCGGCAGTGCCCACCAATTGGGTGACGACGCCGATCGGCAGCCGCGTGTCGGCATCCAGGGTGACGACATAGCGGACCCCGGTCGGCGCGGTGACCGGCGTCCCGTCGAGCGGCAGAAAGGAGGTGTCGGCGGCGCCGCGCAGCAGCCGGTTGAACTCATGCAGCTTGCCGCGTTTGCGCTCCCAGCCCATCCACTTGCCTTCGCCGGGGTTCCACAGGCGGCGGCGGTGGAAGACGAAGAAGCGCCCGGCCCCGTACTTGGCGTTGAGCGCGGCGACCCCGCTGCGCGCGCACTCCAGCAGCGGCGCGTCCGCGGGCAGGGTCTCCTGATGCGCGTCGCCCCAATCCGACAGCAGGGCAAAGAGCAGTGCCCCCTGCGGATTGGCAAGGTAGCGCACCTCCATCTGTCCGACCTGCTCCGTGACCCCTTCCAGGGTCGTGAAGAGGGTCGGCACGACCACGAAGGTCTGCAGTTCCTGTGGGACGCCCGCGGTGAATTCGAGCCGCGGCAGGTGCCGCGGCGGCAGATAGGCGACCACGGCGCGATTGACCAGGCTGGTGGCGATATCCGAGGCAGGGAAGAAGGCGCACAGTGTGATCAGGGCGAGCGGCAGCCAACCGAGCCCGGCCGCCAGACCGGCACTCAGGGGCAGCATGAGCAGCAGCAGGGTCGTCAGCACCTCGATGATGCTCGGGTAGGCCGGTCCCGCGTGCGCGACCACCAGGCGCAACAGCCGTTGCCGCAGGGTGGGGTGGGCCGCGAGCGCCCGCTCGAAGGCGGCGCTGCCCGCGTCGATCAGGTACCAGCCCGGATCATGGTGCAAGGCGTCGGGGTCGGCCGCGGCGTCGGCCGCGGTGACCAGCCCCATGACGCGCTGCGCCACGTCGAGTTCCGTATGGGAGGAGCGGCGGGCCAGGTCCTCGATCGCGTGGCGATAGCGGTCGCGGGTGAGAAAGTCCATCTCCGCATAGCCGTCGTGGGCGCGCAGACAGGCATCCACCAGGCTCACCTGCTCCACAAATTCAGGCCAGTCGAAGGCGGAGATGGCCCTCATACTGGTAATGACGTTGCGTACTGTGGTATTGGCGGCGATCTGGTCGGCGTGTTCGCGGTAGACGATCCCGTCGAGCGTCTCGCCCTGGGCCGTCAGCCACTCGTTCAGGAAATCGATGGAGGGTGCGGCGCCGGGATGCGGGTCGTGCAGCCGCTGTGAGATCTGCACCGCATAGGATTGACGCAAGGCGGGGCAGGGGAGCCGGCCCAGGGTCGGCGGCATCAGCCAGTCGGTCTGCTCGGCGCCGCGCTCGACCTCATCGACAAAGGCGTCGGCGAGGGTCCGTCCGGCCTGCGAGTCCCTGATGATCACCGCCAGGCGCCGCAGGTTCTCCAGCAGCAGGATGCGCAGCGTGGCCGGCAGCGCCCAGAGTTCGCCCAGGGTGAGCGGCTCGATGCGTTGATAGGCATCGACGAACAGGGTCAGCAGGTCGGGGTCGAAGCGGCTGTCGGTATGCGCCACCAGGGCCCAGGCGATTCCGTAGATCCGCGGGTAACCGGCCAGCACCCCGGCGGCCAGTTTGGGTAGTTCGCGGTAATAGCCCTCCGGCAGATGGACACCGATATCATGGACCTGCTCCTCGATGACGTGGAAGTTATCGAGCAGCCACTCCGCCGCGGGGGTGATGGCCCGCTGCTCGGCCGCCGCCGCCGTGATGGCGGCATAGGCCGCGCTCAGCACCAGTGCGTTCTCACGTACGCGCGGCATTAGCTTGTGACCGCGGCTGGGCGGGGCCAGCTCCTGTGCCTGCGCCAGACTCTGCGCATGTTCGACAAACCGTTCCGGGCTGAACAGCTCGAAGCGGATGGGGCCCTCAGTGCCGCCTGGTGCATCGAGCCGGACGTCGCCTCTGCGTTTGTTCCTGGTGCCCATCATGTCCTAACCCTGAACCAGCAGGTTGCGCAGGTCGATGATCGCCGCGTTGGCGCGCGAGATATAAGACGCCATCACCAATGAGTGATTGGCCATCGGACCGAAGCCGGTCCCATTGAGAATCGCCGGGCTCCAGATGACGTTCTGGGTGTTTTCCAACTCGCGGATGATCTGCTTGAGCGAGATCACGGCGTTCTTGTCCTGAAGCACCGGCGCGAAGTCGATCTCCATCGCCTTGAGGCTCTGCAGCAGCGCCCAGGTATAGCCGCGGGCCTCGAAGAAATAGTCATCGATCTTGAGCCAGGGCGTCTTGGTCACTGATTGAGAGGGGACCGGTGTGGACTGGCGGGCATTGGGGTCACCGGCCAGCGCGGTATCCAGATGGGCCTGGCCCACGGCATAGGACAGCCGTTGTCCCAGACTGCCCAGGCGCTTGCCGACCACTTGCAGGTAGGCCGTCAGGTTGTCGGCGCGGGCGAAGAATTGACCATTGTCCTGTTGGGCATCGCCCAGACGCAGCAGATAGCGTCTCAGCCCGGCGATACCCCCGCGATACTCGGACTCGGTGGAAGGGAAGATCCAGGAGTCCGCATCGTAATTGAATTGCGGCTCGGCGATGAGCAGGTCGACGTCTTCCACCGATTGGGTCTGGGCGCGACTGAAGTCGTTGCGCAGCGCACTGCTGAGGTCGCGCAGCTCGGTCAAGGCACCGAACTCCCAGTTGGGGATATTGTCCAGATAGACCCCGGGCGGGGTTATGTCATTGGTCAGATAGCCGCCGGGTTTGTTCAGCAGCGTCTCGGCGATGCCGATGGCGGTGGCCGCGGTTACGGCCCCGGGGACCAACTTCGCCGGGTCGTTGCCGACGAGGCCGAGGGCGTGTTGCCTGACATCGAAGGGTCCCGGCGAGCCCGACCACAGGATGCCCAGGACCGTGACGATCGCGAGATAGGTCATCAGGAACAGGCCGCTGGTCCACCAGAGGCCCTTCTCCTTCCAGGTGCTGGGGTTATAGAGCCGGGCGACCTTGGTGACCGTATGGCTCAGCCGGGGGGTGTGTGATGTTAATCCGTCGAACATGTGAATCTCCATTGCGTTGGTTGAGCGGGGTTGGTTGAGCGCAAGGGTGCGGGCGCGAAGGACCGCGGGGTTGGCGGGGGCGGGTCGTCCAGGGGGCGGCAGCTCCCTGCCGTGGATCCAGTCCGGGCTATTGCCCTCTTAAGGGCGCAACGGCTGCTGGAAGGGGCCTTAGCTCGGAGTCTAGGCCGAATCCCGGGCTTGGTCGGTGCGTCGGCGTACATAGTGCGGCCGCGGCGGCGCTTGTCCGCCCTGCGGGAGTCGTCAGGGTCGCGTGGTCCGTAGGCTGGGTAGAGCGCAGCGAAACCCAGCAATCAACGGCTTAGGCGTATGATAACGATGGGTATCGCGCTCGTCTGCCCGTCCTGCGGGAAAACCTGCCCGGTCGTTGTCGTTGTCGTTGTCGTAATCGTAGTCGGAGACGCGATGCGACTTGGGGTGCAAGAGAGTCCAGGGCGCTACGATAATCTCGACAACGACAACGACAACGACAACGACAACGACAAGGGCGCTGAAAGCGCTCGCAAATGGACTCGCCTAGTGGACGTGTCTAACCTATTAGTGAACCGTTGCTTACGGGAGCAGCCGGCGGTAGTCGCTGAGCAGTACCTCGTAACAGGGACAGGAGGCGGCCTCGAGCCCCGGACGGTCGAGGATGCTGATGTCCCCGCGGGCATAGCGGATGAGCCCACGTTGTTGCAGTGCGCCGGCGGCGATGGTGATGCCGCTGCGGCGTACCCCGAGCATGTTGGCGAGAAACTCGTGGGTGAGATGGAAATGGTTGGCGTGGGCGCGGTCATGGGTCATCAGCAGCCAGCGCGCCAGCCGCAATTCGATCTCGTGGGACTGGGCGCAGGCCGCGGTATGAGGCCACTGGGTGATCAGTACATACAGATAGCGGTGGAGCATGTGCAGCAGGGAGGGGCTGTCGTTCAATTCACACCGGATCTGCGCGGCAGTGAGGCGCAACGCGGTGCCGGCGCCTTGCACCACGGCGCGCATGGGGGCGGCGGCCACGCCCAAGGCCAGGGTCACGCCGAGCATCCCCTCGTTACCGATCAATCCCATCTCGATAGGTTGGCGGCTGTGCAGTGTCGCCCCCCCCAGTGAGATGAAGCCGATGAGCGGGAAATAGGCGTGTTCGTAGGGCTCGTCGACCTCGCACAGGATGACGCCGGCCGTCAACTCCACCGGCTCGCAACGCTCTAGTATTCGCCTGCGGGCCGCGTGCGGGAGGGCCTCGATGAGGTGGTTGACCACATGGGCCGGCGTTGTGACTGACACTGGATCGTCCTGCGGCGCGGCGAAACCGGGGGTGGCACGGGTGCGGTGCCGACGGTTCCTGTCACGACGAGCTTAACAGGCCGCGGTGCGGTGGTCTGTTCGTTGGGCCACTTAGTAACGACGCGACACGCATTTCCGAATGGACTCGTCTAACCTGTCGGCGAGCCGTTCCTGAGGCGGCCCCGCGGCCCTCAGCAGGGTCGCCGCGGCGGCACATAGGGCAGCAGGCGATCCGTCTCCCGCTTGACGACGGCGTAGCACTCGCAACTGAGTTGCTCCAACTGGGGTCGGTCCAAGACCCTGATATGCCCACGGCTGTAGGCGATGACGCCGAGCTGCTGCAACCGTCCGGCGGCGTCGGTGACCCCCTCGCGGCGCACCCCGAGCATGTTAGCGATCAATTCCTGGGTCATGTCCAAGTGATCCCCCGACAGGCGGTCCAGCGACAACAGGAGCCAGCGGCACAACTGCTGATCGATCGAGTGGTGGCGATTGCAGACCGCCGTCTGGGCCATCTGGGTGATCAGTGCCTGGGTGTAGTGCAGCATCAGGTGCAGCAGCTCGCTGTGGCGGTTGACCTCGTCCTTGAAGCGCTTGCCCAGCAGGCGGTAGGCGGTGCCGGCGCTCTGCACGATGGCGCGGCTGGTGGTGCTCTCGCCCCCCATGAACATGGCCACGCCGACGAGCCCCTCGTTACCCACGACCGCGATCTCGGCCGAGGCCCCGTTGGCCATCACATAGAGCAGGGAGACGATCGCGTCGGTCGGAAAATAGACGTGGCGCAAGGTGTCGCCCGATTCATACAACACCTTGCCCAAGGGTAGTTGTGCCAGTTCCAGATAGGGGGCGATGCGCTCCCGCGCCTCGGCCGGCAGGGCCGCGAGCAGGTGGTTTTGTTGCGGGCAAGGGGTGTCGGTCATGGCAGCCACCGGTGGGGGCACGAGGCCCGATACCCGCAAGTTTAGCCGCCGCTCGGCCCCTTGTCGGTACGCTAACGCACAGAGGGGGCCGGGCGTCGCGCGTATCCTAGTCCTGCATCACTGCCGTTAAGTTAAGCCTCAACTCCAGTCCGGCCCGGCCTGGGAGCGCCGCACGCCAGTGCGGCGCGATCTCGCAGGTAATCCCGCCGGCGTGGGTTGAGCAGAGGCCGCGCCGCACTGGGGTGCGGCGCTCCCAGTCGCCGTTGCGGCTCAACTTAGTGGCAGTACGGCGCTATATCCCTGATACCAAGCGCAAGTGCCTGACTTATAGAATGGAAGCGCCCCGTCGTTGGGGTGGCTCGAGGCGGCGTCCGTGACGCACATCGGCCCTGGAAAATATCCGAGAACTCGACTGCGACTTTTGTCAATGCCCCGGTTGCGGCGACACCGTAAACTCTCGGCAACCCAACGCCGCTTCCCCCGCGGCCCCAGATCGGCGTCCGACACGGGCGCGGCGGTCTGTCCCCACCGGAGATCATTTATGCACTGCCCCCCCTTGGCCCTACCCCAGCCCCAGCCGACCGCCAGCCATCGCAGGCACCTTTGGCCCTGGCTGCCGGTGCTCGCCGCCGCCGTCGGGTTGAGCATTTTACTGCTCGCCGCACACGTCACGCTGCCCTGAGCGGCGTCCCCGGGAGGCCCCTACGACCGACCCATCGTTAGCAGTTCGCGGCTCAAGAACTTCCCCATCTCCTTTTTCGTCATGGTGACGGGGATGACGGGCCTGACCATCGGCTATCTGGGATTCGGCCTGCTGACCATGCTGACCGGGATCATCGCGTTCCTGACTCGTGCGGACCGCGCTCGCGGTTTGGCGCGGGGCACTTGCGCGCCGGGTGATCTGCCCGCGGCACCACGAGCCGGCAGGTCGCTTTGCGCCCTCGCCGGGTCCCTTCGTGACAAGTCATAGGCTTTGACGAATAACCAAGAAATCCACAGATGAACACAGATGAACACAGATTTTCCTCAAATTGTCATGCGCTTATCGCTACTGTCGCAATCACCCGCAAAGTGAGCCCCCGACCAAGCGTAAGCCAATGAATAATCTGTGTCCATCTGTGTTCATCTGTGGATGAGCGCTCTTTCCGGGACAACACGATGCAGCAACACTCTATTCGGTTGTGGGACTTGCCGACCCGTCTGTTTCACTGGCTGCTGACGGTCCTGGTCGCCGGGGCCTTTCTGACTGGACTGACGGGCGGGAACGCGATGGTTTGGCACGGTCGCCTGGGGCTGCTGATCCTCGGCCTGCTGACGTTTCGGCTGGTCTGGGGGGTGGTCGGCTCGACCTATGCGCGCTTCATTCAGTTCGTGCCCGGCCCCAGGACACTGCTGACCTATCTGCGCGGGGGTTGGCAGGGGCTTGGTCACAATCCGCTCGGCGCACTGTCGGTCCTGGTGCTGCTCGGTGTCTTGTTGCTTCAGACCTTGAGCGGTCTGTTTGCCAACGATGACATCGCGTTCAACGGTCCGCTTCAGGACCTGGTCACCAAGCGTACGAGCGACTGGTTGACCGGCCTGCACCGCCAGGCGATCTGGCTCATCGGGACCCTGATCACACTGCATGTCGCGGCAGTGCTGTTTCATACGTATGTCCACAAAGATGATCTGATCACACCCATGTTGAACGGGATGAAGCAGGTCACTGCGCCGGGCGCGCGCGGCGCCACGGGGGGCGGGTGGGTGGCGCTGGTCACGGCGCTGGCGGTGGTGCTCCTGGTAATGTGGATTGCCGGTGGTGGACTCTTGCCGTCCCCGGTGCCAGTACCGGTACCCACCTGGTGATACAGTAACGAGTCAAACGCGATCGTTGTCGTTGTCGTGCTCGGAGAAGCGATGCAATTTTGGGGTGCGGGAGAAGCCGCGATACTACGATAAGCTCGACAACGACAACGACAACGACAACGACGCGAAGAGTATTCCCCGAATGCAGGCGCCGCCCGGATGGGCGGCGCGCCGGGCCACTCTAAGGATTAAGGTCAATCCTTGGCGCGGAACTTGTCGTGGCACGCCTTGCAACTCTTGCCTACATCACCAAAGGCGGTTGACACCGCGGCCGCGTCGCCGGTCGCAGCGACCTTGGCGAGATTGTCGGCCGCGGCGACGAAGTTGCCGGCCAGCTTGCCGACCTCCGGCATGTTCTGGAAAAACTCAGGCTTGACATTGGTATGGACGTCGCCGATATCCTTGTCAGTCCCCGGACCAAAGAGCGCGCCCATGCCGGAGTTCGCAATCGCGGCAATCGTGTTGGCGGCGGCGGTGACCTGTTTGGCATCGAAGGTCCCGTCCAGGTTGGCCTTGATCTTGCCCATATTCCAGCTCATGAAGCTGTAACCGGCCTGGCGGATCTGAATCTGGTCCGCGGGTTTGATCTCAGCGGCGACCGCCGCGCCGGACAGGGCAAGGGCGAAAATTCCAAGGGCGCAACGAGCGTTAATGGATTTCATACACAATCTCCATACTCAGTGAAGTGGGGCGATTCGGCTTGACAGGATAGCCGATTCTGGTTTCTATAGCTAGCCGTTTTAATATATGCTAACAATCTTCAGTATTCTTATCGTCATGATCGTTGCCGCGATTCCAGCGGGCGTACACTTTGGGTTTCGTGCGCCCCGCATCCGGGAAACCGGATCACCGGCGGACTACGGCCTCGCCTTTGACGAGCTGCGCATCCCGACGGTACGCGGCCGTCACCTGTTCGGCTGGCTGCTGGCGGCGCCGCACGCCACCTGCACGATTGTGGTGTTGCACGGTTGGGGCAGCAACGCCGAGATGATGCTGCCGCTCGCCGCCCCGCTGCGGCGCGCCGGCTTCAACCTGTTGCTCTGTGATGCCCGCAGTCATGGCCGCAGCGATGGGGACAGCTTTTCATCGCTGCCGCGCTTCGCCGAGGACCTCGGTATGGCCATCGCGTGGCTTAAACAGCAGCACCCGCACCTGGCCGCTCGCGTCGCGGTCCTTGGGCATTCGGTGGGTGCGGGTGCCGCCTTGTTCGAGGCCTCACGCAATGCCGATATTGCGGCCGTCATCAGTATCGCCGCGTTCGCGGACCCGGCCCAGGTAACCGCGGGCTATCTGCGTCCGCTGCGCGTCCCGCGCCTGGTTATCCGCCTGGTCAGCCGCTATGTCGAGTGGATCATCGGGTACCGTTTTGCGGCGATTGCGCCGATGAACACGGTACGCTCAGTTACCTGCCCGCTGCTGCTGGTGCATGGCACGGCCGACCAGACGGTGACTGTCGCGGATGCGTACCTGATCCTGGCCAATTGTGGTGCCCCCGACGCCCGGCTGCTGGAAATCACCGACGCCGGGCATCACTCGGTAGAGCAGATCGAGCGACATGTCGGTGACCTGCTGGGGTTCCTCGGTGAGCACTGCCCGGCCAGGGAGCGTCCATTCGCCGCCTCCACCAATCTTTCCTGAGAACCGTCGGCTGACACTGACGCCGAGCGGTCAACGGGCAAGCCCCGACCAACCGGGCCGGGGCTTCAAGTGGGCCAGGAAGCAAGGGGTTAGAGCGACTTCTTGCAGAAATACCAGTCCACGCACTCGTACTCGCCGGCGGCGACCCGCGCATTGGCGTCCGCGACGCTGCCGGGCGGCGGGACTATCACCTTGTCGCCCGGCTGCCAATTCTCCGGGGTGGCCACCTTGTTGGTATCCGAGGTCTGCATGGCCCTGACCAGACGCAGGATTTCATCGATCGACCGGCCGTTGCTCATCGGATAATAGAGCATCGCCCGCAAGATCCCATTAGGGTCGATCACGAAAGTCGCGCGTACCGCGGAGGTATCGCTGGCGCCGGGCTGGATCATCCCATAGGACTTGGCGACCTGCATGGAGAGATCGGCGATGATCGGGAAGCCGATCTCCACGTCGAACTTCTCTTTAATGTTGCGCACCCAGGCGATGTGACTGTAGTGACTGTCGATCGACAAACCCAGCAGGTCGCAGTTGATCGCCTGAAAGTCGGCGTGCCGGCGGGCAAAGCCCATGAACTCTGTAGTGCAGACTGGGGTGAAATCCGCCGGATGGGAGAACAGCACCAACCACTTTCCCCGATAGTCTTCCAGGGTCTTGCGGCCATGGGTAGTGGGGGCGTCAAAGGCCGGAGCAGGTTCGTTGAGGCGCGGCATCACAGGGGCTAGGTTGGTCTCGGTGGTCATCTTCGGGTCTCCTGGTGCTGGCATGGGCTACCGTGATCCGTCCGTCCGCCCATTTCGTGCATTGCGACGGAGGTGGTGGCCCTTGAATGGGTCGGCCTGGAGGATATGAAATCGACGGGGGGAGGGCATTGACAAACATCACGGCTCGACTCTCTCACGGAGCGCGAAGCCAACCAAGCATCCCTGCGACCGAATGCAGAAAGATTCGCCCGCTCCCCGGGGCCCCGACCCGCAATTCGCAACGACTCGGCGCCAGCGAACGACCTAGACTACCGCTCAGGATTCGACGCGTCGGGAGCGCGCCTGGCGAGCCCTTGCGGGGGTGCCCGCCCCCGCGACGGACTCCTCCCCCAGCGGCTGCGGTGGAACCGCACAAAACGCAGCGACGCTGTAGACTGTTGACTTTTTGTCTATAGATGCATATACTAGAGACACGCTAGAGATCACGAGTAAACCCCATGCCTGGTGGACCTGGACTGCGGCACGGCCGCGGCGGCGGACACCGCAAGATGTTTTTCCTGCAATCCTGCCTGTTGGTGCTGTTGCACCGCGAGCCAGGATACGGCTATAGCCTGATGAGCGGCCTGCAGGAGTTCGGCTTCGAGGCCGGGGAGATGGACATCAGCATCCTCTATCGGGTGCTGCGTGACCTGGAAGCGGCGCAATTGGTGAGCAGCGCCTGGGACGAGAACAGTCTCGGCCCCAAGCGACGGGTGTACACCATTACGGTGCTGGGCGAGGCCCACCTGACCGACTGGATGCAGGCATTGCGGCAGCGGCGCAGGCAAATCGAAACGCTGGAGACGGCTTATGACACCGTCACCCACAGCGATTGATACAACCTCCGAGAGGTAAAGATCATGCCATATAAAGACGGTACCGGACCCACTGGACAAGGTACAAACGCCGGAAGCGGTGCCGGACGCGGTGCCGGACGTTGCGCGGGGCAGGGCGGCGCCGGCCGCCCCGGCGGTCGCGGCCTCGGCGGTCGTCGGCGCGGACTGGGCCGCGGTGCGCCGGGGCTGGTCCCAGGCGCCGACGCCGGCCAGAATCAGTCCTGGATCGGTGACCAAATCACCAGCCTGCAGGCGGCCATCCAGGGGCTGACGGAACGCCTCAACGCACTCCACAAGGAGTAGAGAAGCCGCGGGGCGGTCCTGACCGGACCGCCCCGCTCAGGGCCTCGATCATCTTTCCGGCCGTTGCCCCGAGGTTCCCCACCGGAGGTCGAGGCTTTAGCCGGACCCGGGTCGCGCTGACGCGCCGTCGACCGGCTAAAGCCTCGACCTCCTGTCCCCCGCGGCCGGAACGACGACCAAGGGCCCGCGCAACTCGCTTCGTCAATCACGGACATCATCCATTATGAAGCTCGCCATTTCCTGTTCCGGTACGACCCTTGATTCACCCTTCGACGCCCGCTTCGGCCGGGCCGCTGCCTTTTGCGTGGTCGATACGGACACCGGCGCCTGGACGGCCCATGCCAACCCGGCCCTGTCCGCGACCGGCGGGGCCGGGGTACAGGCGGCGCAACTCGTCGCCAGGCTCGGCGCCCAGTCGGTCGTCAGCGGGGCCTATGGACCCAATGCCTTCGACACCCTGTCCGCCGCCGGGATCGCGATGTTGCTCGCGGCGGGCAATGAGGCCCGCAGTGCCGCCGACATCCTCGCCCTGTTCCAGGCGGGCGGCCTGACTCAGGCCGGGGCCCCCAGCCACAACGGGCATCACGGGGGCTAGTGCCAATGCGTATCGTCGTCGCCAGCGGCAAGGGCGGCACCGGCAAGACCACCGTGGCCACCAGCCTGGCGCTGGTGGCCGCGGAGCAGGACGCCGTGTGCTTTCGCGATTG
>Ga0247840_10005596_pt1 | contig 18771 bp, 15 predicted proteins | sample LaCruzMarch2015__FD_192404 | JGI IMG/M metagenome (GOLD analysis project Ga0247840, IMG submission 192404) | Freshwater microbial communities from meromictic Lake La Cruz, Castile-La Mancha, Spain - LaCruzMarch2015_17m | ecosystem: Environmental > Aquatic > Freshwater > Lake | place: Spain... | reverse complement strand
TCTTTGAAATTTCCGTCGGAGAAATAAAAAATCTTCTGGATTCCGGCTTTCGCCGGAATGACGAATCTAAAGAAAACGAGTTTCAACTTCCGTTTTTAGGTTTAAGGGCTTTTTACGAGAGAATCAGCTTTCGGAATCGAAGGGCGATTGGGAAGAAAAACTTTTCCCCGAAAACAACAAGCGGTTGGCCCGGCAACGGCAAAGCCCGATTCGTGTGGTGATTGGAAACCCGCCGTATTCGGTGGGGCAAGACAATGCGAACGACAATAATCAATCTATGAGTTATCCGCAATTGGAGGAACGCATTCGAACCACTTACGCGGAAAAATCTTCGGCGATGTTGGTTAGAAACCTTTATGACAGTTATGTCCGTGCTCTCCGCTGGGCCAGCGACCGGATTAACGAACGGGGAATTGTGGGATTTGTGACCAACGGTTCGTTTATAGATGGAAATAATATGGATGGACTTCGGGCCAGTCTAGAGGAAGAGTTCAGCCGTATTTATATTTTTAACCTTCGCGGGAACCAACGGACAGCCGGGGAAATTTCGCGTATGGAAGGGGGGAAAATATTTGGAGCCGGTAGTCGTGCGAGCATCGCCATATCTTTCTTTATCAAAAACCCTAAAAAAAAGGGTAGGTGTGAGATTTTCTATAACGATATTGGAGATTATTTAGACCGAGAAAAAAAGCTCTCCATCCTTCGTAACTTCAAAAGCATTAACGGAATCAACGAAGAAAAGAAATGGAACCGAATCCGACCAAACAGTGCCCACGATTGGATCAACCAGCGGGACCCAGCTTTTGAAGCTTTTACTTCATTGGGAGATAAAAAAGACGAGAAGGCAAAAACAGTTTTTGATCTTTATTCTTTGGGTGTTGTAACAGCTAGAGATAAATGGTGTTATAACTTTTCCCGAAGTCGTATTTCGGAAAACATGGGGAGAATGATTGGTTTTTACAATGAAGAGGTGGACCGGTTTACAAAAACAGTTAATGGAAAAACAAAAAATGAGATAGAAAAAATGGCGGAGACAGGGATCAACACAAAGGAGACGATGATTTCGTGGTCGGTAAATCTAAAAAAAGATCTGATAAACTTAAAGAAACATCAATTTTTAAAAACCGCTATTTGGACAAGTGCCTACCGTCCATTTTGCAAACAAGTAATCTACCACAATCGGGATTTTAATGAACGCGTTTGTCAGTTGCCCAAACTTTTCCCGAAGATTGGGGCAGAAAATCTTTTGATTTGCATTGATGGGCGTGGCTCGACAAAAGAATTTTCCATCCTGATGACAAGTAATATCCCGGACATGGAATTTATTTCAAAAGGCCAATGTTTCCCTATTTTCATTTACGACAAAGATCAAACAAATCCAAAGGATTTGTTTGTGCGTGAACAGGCGGGCGAAATGGTGGACGGCTACCGTCGGCGGAGTGGCATCTCAGATGGAATACTGACGGATTTTCGTAAGGCTTACGGAACCAGGGTGTCGAAGGAAGATATTTTCTATTACGTTTATGGCATTCTTCATTCACCGGAATATCGGGAGCGGTTTGCCAGCGACCTCAAAAAAATGATCCCGCGTTTGCCTTTCACCAAAGAGGCAAAAGATTTCTGGTCGTTCAGCAAAGCCGGGCGGGATTTGGCCCATTGGCATGTGAACTATGAAACCGTGGACCCGTTCCCCCTAACAGAAGGCTCGGACGAATTGGTGCTGGACCCGAAAAAACATTTCTTGGTCCAAAAAATGACCTTTGCCAGAAAAGGCAAAGAAACAGACAAGTCGCGGATTGTCTATAACAGCCACCTCACCCTGTCGGGAATTCCGTTGAGTGCCTACGATTACGTGGTCAACGGCCGATCGGCCATTGAGTGGGTGATGGAACGCTATAAAGTCACCAAAGACCCCGCCAGCGGTATCACCAACGACCCCAACGACTGGTCCCGGGAAAACAAAGCCCCCCGCTACATCGTGGACCTTGTTAAACGGGTGGTGCGGGTGAGCGTGGAAAGCATGAAAATCGTGTCAGGGCTTCCGGCGTTGAATGAAAGGGTTTAGCTTAATATGGTGTTATTTTGATGGCTTTTAAATACAATTCTCCAACAAAACAAGAGGAAGAGGCACAGGCGTCACTTCGAACATTTTGTAATTACGTGGAGGCATGGTGCCGTCTTACCCCCGAAATGGAACATCTGCGTGAGTTGCAAGAGCAATTAAATGCCTTCAGATGTTTACAGGGTGGCGGGAATGTGGATGATTTTGGTGGGCATTTTTTGAGAGGGAATCTTATTCTCCGGACAATGGCTGAACTTCCTCTAGACAGAATGCCCGATTTGGCAACGGGAGCCATTTATTGGGCACCTGTACAAGCCTACTATGCCTTGCATGCGTTCGGTTTGTCTGTCCTTAGTGCAATTCGGCATAGCACTCCCAACAGTCATTATACTCATTCCAGTTACAGAAGAACGATGTCCGAAAAAATCTTAGGAGTACTGTTCCCACGTCCATTTAATGTGTTTTGCTCTGGGGATCCATATGAAAATTCAGATTGTACACTTGAAAACCTTTCTACAAGAGCGGATTCTGTTTCTTCCTTCAGTCACCTTTCATGTCCGAATCAGGAAAATCTAGATCTACTCATCGGGAAATCGCTGATTGGTACCCGGAAATATTTTCTTGTCGAAAGATATAAGGAAGAAAGAAAAAATTTACGAAAAAACGGTAAAAAGAATCTGAACAAACAAATCAAAAAAGATATTGCCATAAGACACCCCAAGACATCCATTATCGATTTTTTTTATCGCTTAAGGCTACGATCAAATTATGAAGATCCTGATATGTATATTCATGGGCGATTAAGTGAAGAATGTTCCATTTCTCACTACAACAATTTGGTTCAAATTGTTCGTTCTTTTTCGTTATTATGTCAGAATATCGTTCAGAAAAAAGTTGGTAAAACTAAATTCGATTTACTTATGCAAAAATGACTCGCATGTTTTTGGAGTAAATTCAGGATGTCGGATTACGCTTCGCTAATCCGACATACAAAGAAAATAGGAAACGGGGACCAAATCCTGATTGAGCAGGAGTGATTGTTTCTGTTGACTCTGGTTGGTTCTGATTCCCCTTAAGGCGTTATGAGACGATTTTTTTGCCGGTAGCGGGGCCGGACCTGTCTGATCCGTCCCGTGGGCCGTTGAGGGACGGGAGTTGGTCCGGCCTCCGGCAAAAAAATCGGCGGAAGCCGACCGGGGCGCATTTCTTTTAGTTCCTTTTCTTTGGGCGTGCAAAGAAAAGGAACCCGGGTGCAGGGCGGAGCGCCTGCCTAGGGGTGGGAGGGGGCGGGAGCCCCCTTGCTGTAAAATGGGGAGGCCTGATGTTCTTCTGCTCCCCACGCTAAACCCGGAAGACCGAAAAGTTTTAGAGGGGGGGTGGTCTCCGTCGGAGGTTGTACGCGGAGAAAGTGACGCGGACGAGTCACTTTCTTTTTTGGGGGGGTAGAGGAATCAGTTTAAAAACGTAAGTTGAAACCTGTTTTCCAGAAAGAAAAATGGCGAAAGAGGCGGGCGGTTCGCGAACCGCCCCTACGAAAAATGGAAAGCCCTCCCATTTTTCATGCTTCGTGTGCCCCGGAATGTCAGGGGTGGGAACTTCCCAGAAACCTACGGCAAATCCCCCCTACCCCCCCTTTTTCAAAGTGGGGGACACCCTTGGGGAACGATCTTTTCCACCCTTCGAAAAAGGGGGGGCAGGGGCAATGCCAGTAACTTAAGGGAAAAACGGCCCGTCAGTCCGGCCTTCGCTGGAATGACGAACCTTAAGTGACTGGCGATGTTAAACCTTGTTTGTGCCCTTATCTGTTCCTCAAAAAAATCGGATAAAAATTTTTATCGGCGTAAAACACCCTCATTTTCGACGATAAAAAAGGGGGTTGACCCACAAGATCTAGTGGTGTATGATACGGGCCTTCCACAAGAGACCTAAGGGTTGTTCTAGCCTTTAAACTCAATATGTGGTGTAATAAACGACTGGAGACCGCAACCTATTGTATGAAATGCCCTTCTTGCCATCATCCCGACGACCGTGTCATTGACAGTCGTCCTTTAGAGTCCTCTTCGGTCATTCGGCGGAGGAGGTTGTGCGTTCGCTGTGGCAAGCGGTTCACCACTTATGAGCGGGTGGAGTCCACCCCCTTGATGGTGATTAAGCGGGACAATCGGCGGGAGCCTTTCTTGCGGGACAAGATGCGGGTGGGGATTGTTCGGGCTTGTCAAAAAAGGCCCATCGAGCCAGCGGCCATTGAACGGTTGGTGTCTGAGGTGGAATACAGTCTTCAGGATTTTGTTCTGGAAGTGCCTAGTACGGAAATCGGTGAACGAATTTTGAAGTGTCTCTACGATTTAGACACGGTGGCCTACGTGCGCTTCGCCTCGGTTTATCGGTCTTTCGGCGATGTGGACACCTTTTTATTGGAACTTCAGAAATTGAAGGAAACCTGTCGTCCTCGGCCGGTGGAAGTCCATCGGCCCATGGCCCCCACGGAGAAACCGTTCCGGCCCACTTTTTCCCGGCATCCTTTGGGGGCCGGCACTCTTTAGATCTTAAGTTTTACGAATTACGGAGGTTGTCCATGAATCCTGTTGATCTGCCCGTTCGTTCCCCATCGTTGGAAAGCACCGCCAAAAAGCCGTCGGTCCGTCCGCCGGTGAAACTCACCGAAAATCAGCGTAAAGTGATCACGGACAAATACCTGCGCAACGATCCTTCGCCGGAGGTGTGGCTGGAACGGGTGGCCCACAACATCGCTTTGGCGGAATTGCTTCACGCCCCCGACTCGGAGGGATGGGGGTTGTGGAATGGGGTGAAATGTAAGGTGGACGATGTGCCCACAGCCCCGGGCCAGAGCACTCAAACACGGTTGTTGCACCATGGGATTATTCAGTCCGACGAGCGGGATCGGAATTTTGGTGTGTTTATGACGAATCTGCGGAAAGCGTCCGTGGAAATTCCCGAGGCCCGGGCCTTGGTGGAAACGTGGCGAGATCGTTTTTACGCCATGATGGCCAAATTTGATTTTCTCCCCAACTCCCCCACGCTGATGAACGCCGGGCGGGACCTTCAGCAACTCTCGGCCTGTTACGTGTTGCCGGTACCGGATTCCATGGAAGGCATTGCCGATGCCCTCAAAGCCCAAGCCCTTATCCATAAGAGCGGTGGTGGGACAGGTTTTTCCTTCCAACGGGTTCGTCCGTCCGGTGATAACGTGAAAAGCACCAAAGGGACGGCGTCGGGGGCTGTGAGTTTCATGAAAATTTTCGACAAGATGACGGATGTGGTGAAGCAGGGCGGAACCCGGCGGGGGGCCAACATGGGTATCCTTCCCTACTGGCATCCGGAAATTGAAGAGTTTATTCGCATGAAATCCGAACCCGGTGTGATGGAAAACTTTAACGTGTCCGTCACCGTGGATAAAAAATTCATGGACGCCGCGGAGACGGGGGCCGATTACGATCTTCTCAACCCGCGAACGATGGAACCCACGGGCCAAAAACTGAACGCCCGGGAAGTTTTTGATAAAATGGTGGACGGGGCGTGGCGTTCGGGCGATCCCGGCATCATTTTCATAGACAACATCAACAACAGTTCGTCCAACCCCACGCCCCATCTGGGGCAAATTGAAAGCACCAACCCCTGTGGGGAACAACCTTTGCTTCCCAACGAGCCCTGCAATTTGGGTTCCATCAACCTTTCGAACTTCGTGGAAGGCGAGATGACTCAAGGGCAAATGAACTGGGATCGTTTGGCCGAAACCGTGGCCTTCGCTGTGAGGTTTTTGGACAACGTGATTGAGGTCAATAATTACCCCTTCGAAACCATTGAACAAATGGCCAAGGGAAACCGTCGCATCGGTTTGGGTGTGATGGGGTGGGCCGAGGCGTTGGTGCGCATGGGCGTTCCTTACGATTCTCCCGAAGCGTTGGCCTTGGCTAAAAGAGTGATGGGTTTTATCAACGCCCAAGCCATGGATTCTTCCGAAGATTTGGCGAAAGACCGGGGGGTGTTCCCCAATTGGAAAGGCTCCATCTTTGATCCGGCCAGTCCCCATTTTCGTGGGGACGAACGGCGACCTCGCCATTGCGCTCGAACCACCATCGCTCCGACAGGCACCATCGGCATCGCCGCGGGGTTGCAGGGGGCTGGCATTGAACCTTTCTTTGCCATCACCTACACCCGCTACAACGCCAAGGCCCTCGACGCCCTTAAAAAAGGGGAAAAGCCCTCGCCCGGGGATGTGTTCTTCGAGGTGAACCCTCTGTTTCGAGAGATCGCCCGTCGGAATCGTTACTTCGGTCTGTCCGAAACCGATCTTTGGAAAAAAGTGGACGCCAACCATAAATCCATTCGAGGTTTAAAAGAAATTCCCGAAAACATTCAGCGTTTGTTCGCCACCTCCCACGATGTGGCGGTTCCGTTCCATGTGCAGATTCAGGCCGCGTTCCAAACCCACACGGACAACGCCGTTTCCAAAACCATCAACATGCCTCACACGGCCACCCGGGACGACGTGAAAGAGGCCTACCGCCAGTCTTACCAAGAAGGGTGCAAGGGCATCACCATTTACCGGGACGGATCCAAAACCCAACAGGTGTTGAACATTGGGGCCACGGCGGCCGAAAAACCAAAAGTGCGAGACGCTTCGAGGGGGGTGTCTTCGGAATACTACGAGATCCGCACCGGTCACGGGGGACTTCACGTGCACATTGATTACGATGAAACCGGGCCTTACCGTCTCTTCACCAGTCTGTCCCCTTTGGGGACCGACATCTCTGGGTTGACATCGGTGGTGGGTATTTTGCTTTCAAAATATCTCGAAGCCGGTGGGGACCCAAAAAAGATTTTGAAACATTTAAATTCCGTCAAAGGGGACCGTCCCTTTGGGTTTGGGGCTCAACGCGTGGATTCTCTCCCCCACGCCATTGCCATCGCTTTGAGAACGCATCTTCAAAAGCATGGGCAAATGGACCCCGCTCCCGCGGTGGAATCCGATTCCAAAGGTTTAGAGTTGTGGAACCGATCCGCGGCTCTTTATTGCCCCGATTGTTTTTCGTCCAATGTCGCTCAACAGAGCGGTTGCGTGGGTGTCACCTGTTTCGATTGTGGCCATTCGGAGTGTTCGTAAATGGCGATAAAATCCGATCGCTGGATTCGGGCCATGGCTCAAAAGGGCATGATCGAGCCCTTTGTGGAGAGCCAAAAAAGGGAGGGTGTTATTTCCTACGGTCTTTCCAGTTACGGTTACGACATGCGGGTGGGGGATTCTTTCCGCGTGGCTCTTCCCGGGACGGCGGGCGTGGCGGATCCGAAGAGTATGGACGAACGGTTGTGGGCGGATGTCACCCCGGAGGGGGGGGTTCTCACGTTGGCGTCCGGGGGTGTGGCTCTCGCTCGATCGGTGGAGTATTTCCGCATCCCTCGAAAAATCCTCACGATCACCTTCGGCAAGAGCACTTACGCCCGTTGCGGTTTGGTGGTTAATATCACCCCTTTCGAACCCGAGTGGGAGGGCTTTGTCACCATGGAAATGTCCAACACGTCTCCTTGGCCCATTCGAATTTACGGGGGGGAAGGCATCGCCCAAGTGCTTTTTCTGGAATCCGATGAGTCCTGCGAGGTCTCTTACGCGGATCGGCGAGGAAAATATCAAAACCAATCGGTGCTCACGATGCCACGAATCTGATGGACACCGAAACTGTTTTTTCCGCCCCCGTTGAAATCGCCGAACTCGAGGAAAAGGGGCACCGGGTGGTGGACGCTTTGGGCGGGGACGTCCCTCCCATGGAATCCACGAGCCAGTTGTTGGAAAAGCTGTTGGTTGATCGTCGGGAAACTTTTTTCAGTGAAGTGCTTTTTTACCTCACGTCGGAGCATTACCCAGAATCCCAAGCCCAAATTCTTTGGAAAGAAATTATGGAGCATAAATTTCTGATCAGTGAGCGTTTGGGGCGCAACGCGGGTGTTCGTGTGGCGGCTTTGGACTATTTGTTGAACGTACGCAAATTGATGATCTCCCCGCGTCTGATCAGTTCCCGGGATTTACGCCGGACGGTGCGTTTGGCCCGCACAGACGCCTTAACCGGTCTTTACAACCGACGGTATTTTTTAGAGCAGTGTTCTCGGATTTTAGAAGCGGCGGCCCACGTCAAAGTTCCCGTGAGCGTTTTAATGGCGGATTTAGACAATTTTAAGCCCTTTAATGACGAACACGGGCACCAAGCGGGGGATTTGTTGCTTCAAGAAATCGCGCACCTCGTTCGTGGGTGCGTGCGCGTGTCGGACATGGTGGTTCGCTACGGGGGCGATGAAATCGCTCTTCTCTTACCGAAGGCCGCTAAACCCGAAGCCGAGGCCATCGCGGAGAAAATTCGCCAACGCATCGAAGAAAATTGTCAAAGTTCTGGTGTCACCATCAGCGTGGGTTTGTCCCAGTACCCTGTGGACGCTACGTCCCGGGAAGATTTGATCGGAACGGCGGATGAACTTCTTTACCGGGCCAAAGAATTTGGGGGAAACAAGGTGTGTTTGTTTCGCCCCATAAAATTTCGATTTAGAGAGACCGAGGCTCGATTGAACCATGTGGCCTTGGTGGGGGATTTTAACAATTGGAACATTCGGGCTCACGGACTGGTTCGTCACGAAGACGGGCCTGATTGGGAAATTACGTTGCCTTTAAAAGCCGGTCGCTACCGCTACAAATTTTTAGTGAATCACACCGAATGGACCGGCGATCCCGGGGCCGCTTTTTTTGAAAGCGACGGGTTTGGTGGCCGATGTTCGGTGGTGGTTGTTAAATAAAAAGGGGGATCACTTATGTCGTTTTTCATTGGACGGGATCGTGAAGCACGAAGGGCGTATGGGTTTGATGAAGTGGCGTTGGTGCCGGGGACGGTCACGGTGAACCCGGAAGACGCGGACGTGTCGTCGCGTATTGGATCTTTACCTCTTCAGGTGCCCATTTTGGCCAGTGCCATGGATGGCGTTGTGGACGTGGATTTTGCGATCGCCATGGGGAAATTGGGTGGTTTGGCGGTGTTGAACTTGGACGGTATTCAAACTCGGTATGAAAACCCCCGGGAAATTACCCAGAAAATCGCTCAAGTCTCAACAGAAGAGGCCACCCGGTTGGTTCAAGAAATGTATCGAGAACCCTTCAAAGAACATTTGGTGGCTCAGCGCATCAAAGACATTAAAAAAGCCGGTGTTCTCTGTGCCGTGTCGTCCATTCCACAGAACGCCGAACGGGTGGGGCGTATCGCCGCCGAGGCCGGGGCCGATGTGTTTGTGGTCCAAGGGACGGTGACCACGGCTCGGTTTAAATCCTCCAAAGGGCCTGTGGTGGATTTGGCGAAATTTTGTGCGGGGATGAAAATTCCTGTCATCATTGGAAACGTGGTCACTTATTCAGCGGCTTTGGAATTGATGGAGACGGGCGTGGCCGCTCTGTTGGTGGGCGTGGGGCCTGGGGCGGCTTGTACCAGTCGCGGGGTCTTGGGGTTGGGCGTTCCCCAGGTGACGGCGACGGTGGATTGCGCGGCCGCTCGGGATTTCTATTTTAAGAAAACCGGTCGCTACGTTTCGATCATCACCGATGGGGGCATGAGCACCGGCGGGGACATTTGCAAGGCTTTTGCTTCGGGGGCCGACGCGGTGATGGTGGGGTCTGTTTTTGCCCGGGCTCAAGAGGCTCCCGGTGGGGGGTTCCATTGGGGCATGGCCACGCCCCACCACAATTTGCCCCGAGGCACTCGGGTCCGGGTGGGCACGGTGGGTTCCTTGGAACAAATTCTTTTTGGCCCCGCGTCTCTGGATGACGGAACCCAAAACATTGTGGGAGCCATTCGCACCTGCATGGGGGCGGTGGGGGCCACCAGCATCAAAGAATTCCAACTGACAGAAATCATCATCGCCCCAGAGATTAAGCACGAAGGGAAGCTTTTTCAGCAGGCCCAGAAAGTGGGGATGGGGAAAAAATAGGAGAAAACCATGAATATTGAACTGTTCGCTTTGTGCGACGCGGCCACGGAATCCGGTGGGAAATTAAATATGTTGGGAGCGTTTGATTCCATTGTTTCCCCGGACATGCCTCACGCCCATCCTTCGTGCGCGGTGGCTCTTCGCATCCGATTCAAGCGTATTGAATCGGGGTCCCATCGCATTCAGGTGGATGTGGTGAACGCCGATGGGCGTCGCGTGGTTCCCCCTTTCCAAACCAGCGTGGACGTCGGGCCTGTGGAAGACCAAGAGACCGTGGTGGCCAATCTTATTTTAAATTTTCAACAATTGCGTTTTGACGGGTATGGACGGTATTCCATTGATTTGGCTGTGGATGGTCGTCAGGAAGGCTCTTTGCCCCTCTATCTTCGAGGGGTTCCCAAAGACGCTCCCACCAACACCTAACATTGTGATGTCTCTTTGTTGATGGTCCCAGAGAAAGCGTCTGTTCCGTCCGTGGTGGGTGAGTTTTGGACAGCGAAGCAACGGCAGGCTTCGGCCATTCAAGAAATTTCTTACCGGGCCTGTTTCAAACCTCAGTTGCCACGGTTTTTTATTGAACGACACACCCAACCCGGGGAGTGGGTGTACGACCCTTTCGCCGGTCGAGGCACCACGGGAATTGAGGCGGCCCTTTTGGGGCGACGCGTGGTGTTGAACGATGTCAATCCGCTCAGTCGGGTTTTGTCCGAAGGGCGATTTTTTCCACCGACCTTGGAGGAGGTGAGGGAACGTCTGAAAACCGTTCCTTGGGACGTCACCGCCCGGGCCGATCGGGATTTGTCCATGTTTTATCATCCCGAGACCGAGGGGGAAATTGTGTCCCTCAAAAACCATTTGGCCGAGAGACAACGGCAGGGAAAAGAAGACTCGTTGGACCGTTGGATTCGGTTGGTGGCCACGAATCGCTTGGCGGGTCATTCGTCGGGGTTTTTTTCCGTTTACACATTACCCCCCAACCAAGCCACCTCACCACACCGGCAGGTGAAAATCAATCAACAACGGAATCAGACCCCCCCCCGTCGAGATGTGGGCGGCCTGATTCTAAAAAAAACAAAACAACTTCTCGGGCGGACCACCGACGAAGAAATTCAGTCCCTGAAAGAAGCCTGTAAAACAGTTCGGTTTTTAACGGAAGACGCTCGCCGAACCCCCTGTTTGGCCAATGATTCGATTCGTTTGGTGGTGACGTCGCCCCCCTTTTTGGATGTGGTGCAATACGCTCAAGACAATTGGCTTCGATGTTGGTTTAACGGTTTTGACGCGGAGACCATCGCCCGAGGTCTTTCGGTCCCTCGAAAGTTAACCGATTGGTGCAACGTCATGGCCGCCGTTTTTAAAGAATTGCACCGTGTTGTTGGTCCCGGGGGGCGGGTCGTTTTTGAAGTGGGGGAAGTCTCCGGTGGGGCCGTCAAATTGGACGAACACGTGGTTCCCTTGGGCCAAGCCGCTGGTTTTTTCGCTGAAGAGGTTTTGATCAACCAACAAACTTTCACCAAAACCTCAAACATCTGGGGCATCACAAACAACGGTCGAGGGACCAACAGCAACCGGATGGTGGTGTTTGTTAAAATAGCCCATGGCCTCGGATAAAAAACACTTAGACTTTGTCCTCGATCAAATGAGTCCGGCCGGAAACATCACGGCCAAGAAAATGTTCGGCGAATACGGAATCTATTGCGACGGCACCATCGTGGCCCTTTTCTGTGATAACCAGCTTTTCGTTAAACCAACGGAGGGGGGAAAGAATTTTATTCAAAACCCCGTTGAGTTCCCCCCCTACCCCGGGGCCAAGCCTTACTTTTTGATAGAAGAAAAAATCGAAGACCGCGAGTGGCTCAGCCAATTGATTCGAACGACGGTGCAAGATCTTCCGTTGATGATAAAAAGGACCAAAAGGAAAACAAGTCGCCGTGGTTGTTCTTGATTTTTTCAGGCGTAGGGATAAAATGATGCCAAACGAAGCCGGGCTTGCGTTTAGTATGACCAAATGCAATACTGTTTACGTATGGTTATAAGACAGTTTTGGGTTAACCGCATTGAAGAGGCGTGGAAACACCGAAGTCTCGTTTGGTTGAGAGGTGTCCGTCGTTCCGGGAAGACGGTCCTCTGCCAAGGTCTTTCGGGTGTGGAGTATTTTGATTGTGAAATTCCTCGGGTTCGACAATCCATGGAGGATCCTGAGTTCTTTCTGACCCAGTTGAAGGGACGACGGGTGGTGCTTGATGAGGTACACCGATTGCAAAATCCTTCGGAGCTTCTCAAAATTGCGACGGACCATTTTCCTGATATAAAAATTGTGGCAACGGGGTCGTCTTCTTTGCAGGCGTCTAGGAAATTCAGAGACACACTCACGGGGCGTAAATGGACGGTGGATCTAACGCCGATGAATCAGCAGGACGGGCAGGATTTTTCTGAAAAGAACTTGATCTTTCGATTGTTGCGGGGCGGGTTGCCCCCCTTTTTTTTAAGTTCAGACGTTCATGAAATCCATTTTCAAGAGTGGATGGATTCTTATTGGGCTCGAGACATTCAAGAACTTTTTCGATTGGAGCGACGGGCGTCGTTTCAAAAGTGTGTGGAGTTGGCGTTCGTCCGGAGTGGCGGAATTTTTGAGGCCACGGCTTTTGCCGGCCCCTGCGAAATCAGTCGTCCCACTGTGTCCCACTATCTTCGTGTGATGGAAGACACGCGTGTGTGCACGGTGGTCCGCCCCTTTTCCGCTCGAAGATCCGGCGAAATTGTTTCCGCCCCCAAAGTCTACGGGTTTGATACGGGGTTCGTTTCTTATTATCGTGGGTGGGACACTTCCAGCCCAGAAGTCAACGGTGTTTTGTGGGAACATTATGTTCTCAACGAACTCTTGTCTCTGGAGTCCGTCGGGAGTGTTCATTACTGGCGTGACAAACAGGGGCACGATGTGGATTTTGTTCTCGCTCATCGAGGAAAGGCTTGGCGAGCCATTGAATGCAAATGGTCGTGGCGTTCCGCCGATTTAAAAGGTTTGGTCACCTTTCGAAAGAGGCATCCCGGGGGGGAAAATTGGGTTGTTGCTCCTGACGTGACTCGCCCCTTCGAACGCAAAGAAAAGGGCCTTGTTGTTTCTTATATGAATTTGAGCGACGCCCATTCTCAATTATTAAGGAGAAAAGCCCCATGATTCTCATTCTGGATTTCGGTTCTCAATACACACAATTGATCGCTCGTCGGGTGCGCGAAGCCCACGTTTTTTGTGAGATTCATCCGTTTAATCTTTCCGCCGATGCGATCCGTGAGCGAAAACCCTCTGGGATTATTTTGTCCGGGGGGCCCTCCAGCGTTTACGACAAAAACGCTCCGCGGCCCGATCCCGAGATTTTCAATTTAGGTCTTCCGGTGTTGGGGGTTTGTTACGGGTTGCAAGCCATGGTGACTCATTTTGGAGGAAGGGTCAGTCGCGCTCGTCATCGGGAATACGGTCCGGCCACCTTGGACGCGGTGGAAGGCACATCGCTTTTTTCTGGATTGGGGAAGTCTTTTCCTGTGTGGATGAGTCATGGGGATCATGTGGACAAACTCCCCAACGGTTTTGTGGCTCTGGCAAAAACGAAAAACGCCCCGTTGGCGGCGGTGGGATGTTTAGAAAAAAAGATGTTCGCCGTGCAGTTTCATCCGGAAGTTCATCACACCCCCCGGGGGGAAAAAATCATCGCCAATTTCCTCTTTAAAATTTGCCAAGAGACCCCCCGTTGGACCATGGCCTCCTTCGCTCAAGAACAAATCCAAGCCGTGCGGGAGCGGGTGGGAAAAGAAAATGTTATGCTGGCCCTTTCCGGTGGGGTGGACTCGTCGGTTTTGGCCGCTCTTCTCCATAAGGCTCTCGGGCGTCAATTGATTTGCATTTTCGTGAACAACGGTCTGTTGCGTCACGGGGAAGAAGAGCGGGTTCGCCGGGTGTTCGGTAAGGCCCAAGGCTACACGACCCACGTGGTGGACGCCGAAGAACGGTTTTTGAAAAAACTGAAAGGCGTGACGGACCCGGAACGAAAACGAAAAATAATTGGCCACGAATTCATCGCTGTTTTCCAAGAACACGCCAAAAAGTTTAAGGGGGTTCGATTTCTGGCTCAGGGGACCCTCTACCCCGACGTGATTGAAAGTGTTTCCGTGAAGGGCCCCTCGGCCGTGATTAAAACCCACCACAACGTGGGGGGTCTGCCCGAAAAAATGAAAATGTCTTTGGTGGAACCCTTGCGGTTTTTGTTTAAAGACGAGGTGCGGGCTTTGGGTAAAGAGTTGGGTCTTCCCGATGAAATTTTGTTCCGTCAACCGTTCCCTGGGCCGGGGTTGGCCGTGCGGGTTTTGGGCGATATGACCCCAGAAAAACTCCGGAAGGTTCGCGAAGCGGATTTCATTGTGGAACAGGAAGTCCGGTCCGCCGGTCTTTACGGTCAGATTTGGCAGGCTTTTGCCGTTTTGTTGCCTATTAACAGCGTGGGGGTGATGGGAGACGAACGGACGTATGAAAACGCCATCGCCGTGCGTGCCGTTAACTCTGTGGACGCCATGACGGCCGATTGGACACGTCTTCCCTACGATGTTTTGGCAAAAATCTCCACCCGTGTTATTAACGAAGTGGCCGGGGTGAACCGCGTGGTTTACGACGTTTCGTCGAAACCCCCCGCCACCATCGAGTGGGAGTGAGTCCCCTTGGAAAGACAACGATGACGGAACGAATGGAGCTCCTCCCTTTTCCGCTGTTCACCCGCGGAAAAGTCCGCGATGTTTATGATTTGGGTGATAAACTTCTGATCGTCGCTTCCGATCGTGTGTCGGCCTACGATCACGTGATCCCCACTCGGATCCCGGACAAAGGACGGATCTTAGGCCTTTTGTCTAATTTTTGGTTTGAATCGTTGGCCTCTTTGTGCCCGAATCATTTAATCGCCACTCACGTAGCCGATTTTCCCAGCGAGATCCGAAAATCCTGCGAAGGCTTGGACGGGCGAGTTGTTTTGGTTAAAAAAACCAAGCGGGTGGATATTGAATGCGTGGTGCGCGGGTATCTCGCGGGGTCCGGTTGGAAAGAATACAAAGAAAGTCAAAGGGTTTGCGGTGTCGTTTTGCCTCCAGGATTGAAAGAATCTGAGCGATTGCCGGAACCTATCTTTACGCCCGCCACCAAGGCCTCTGACGGCGAACACGACGAAAACATTTCTTTCGATCGCATGGTCTCTTTGGTGGGGCGTTCCGTGTCGGAAACCCTTCGGCGATTGAGCCTGTCCCTTTTTAAAGAAGCGTCCCTCCACGCCGAGGCGAAAGGATTCATTCTGGCCGACACGAAATTCGAATTTGGTGAACGGGACGAGCAAATTATTATAATAGACGAGGCCCTCACCCCGGATTCGTCCCGGTTTTGGGAAAAATCGGCCCACGCCCCGGGGCGTGAGCCCGTTTCTTTTGACAAACAATTTGTGCGGGATTATTTGAATAAAATTCATTGGGACCGGAAACCCCCTGTCCCGCCTCTTCCTCCGGACGTGGTGGAAGAAACTCGAAAAAAGTACATCGTGGCCTACGAGCGACTCACGGGGAAAGAATTTCGTTGATGGAGAAGTTTCTCTCTGTTTTAATCTGGTGTTGACGTTTTTGGTCGTCATGCTGGGGATTGGAGCTCAGTGGTTTTGTCTTAAAGATAAGTCCTCTTATTCCCCATGTCAGTGTAAAGGGGGGAAAAGAGCGTCTCCCGAGTGTGTTCCCCCCTTTGACAAAGGGGGGCCGAGGGGTCGGGGCATGGCTAACAACTTGCCCCGCCCCTATCCCGATTTGCTGTAGGTTTTGAAGTTAATGCCTATCTTTCAAGGTGGACGGTCTATGACGTGGCGTGTGCGTGTGGAATTGAAAAAAGCATTTTTGGATCATCGCGGTGAAGCCTTGAAACGGGAGGCCCATCACTTTGGTTTGACAGGGGTTCGTGCCCTTCGAACGGGGGCTGTTTATGAGTTGGAGGGAACGCTGGATCAAACCCAAGCTCTTTCCATCGCGGGGCGTCTTTTGGCGGATCCCATCACCCAAGAGTTTTCGGTTGCTCCGCCTCCTAAAAAAGACGATTTTTCCGGAGGACGCCGGGCGGTGGTTTGGCTTAAAAAAGGTGTGGCGGACCCCGTGGCGGACACGGTTTTTTTAGCCTCAAAAGATTTGTCTGTCCAAGGTTTAGAATCGGTACGAAGTGGGCACGTTTTTGATTTTTTGGGAACGTTGTCCGGTCCAGACGTTCGTCGGTTTTGTGAGGAGCATCTTATGAATTCCCTGATTCAAACGGTGGATGTGTGTTGATCGGTTCCGAGACCGCGGAGCGTTTTTCCTCTTTATCCGCGATGGAGTTGACGGCTCTCAGTCGAGAACGAGGGCTGTCTTTAAACGCGGAAGAAATGACCACCATTCAAACCCATTTTAAAAAACTCAAACGTTCCCCCACTTGGGCGGAACTCGAAACGCTGGCCCAAACGTGGTCCGAGCATTGCAAACACAAAACCTTTCGGGCCGCGGTTCACCACGTGGAAAGAGACGATCACGGCCGTGTTCACGAACGTTATTATAAAGATCTTTTAAAAGACACCATTGTTCGTGTCACGGAAACTCTTAAAAAGTCTTGGTGCTTGTCTGTGTTCAAAGACAACGCGGGCATCGTGGACGCGGGCGATGGCCAAGCTTTGGCGTTCAAGGTGGAAACCCACAATCACCCATCGGCTCTCGAACCTTACGGTGGGGCCGGAACCGGGTTGGGGGGGGTGATTCGTGATATTTTAGGGGCCGGTTTAGGGGCGAAACCGATCGCCAACACCGACGTGTTTTGTTTCGGCCCCTTGGACGAAACCGCCAGTGAAAAAACCGGTTCTGGTTTGTCCACGCGACGGGTTGTCCATGGGGTGGTGTCCGGGGTCCGGGATTACGGCAACCGCATGGGGATCCCCACGGTCAATGGGGCTGTTTATTTTGACGAAGATTTTCGAGAAAATCCCTTGGTTTTTTGTGGAACCTTGGGCCTTATCCCCCACAAGGCGGTGGCGAAAGAGGTCCGGTCTGGGGATTTGATTGTTTCCTTGGGGGGCCGGGTGGGGCGGGACGGTATCCACGGAGCGACTTTTTCGTCCGACGCCCTCACCACGGGGATTCCGTCCAGCGTGGTTCAGATCGGGAACCCTATTGTTGAAAAGAAACTCATGGATGTTCTTTTGGTCGCTCGGGACCGGGGGCTTTATCGAGGCATCACCGATTGCGGGGCCGGTGGCCTTTCCTCCGCGGTGGGGGAAATGGGCGAAACCACCGGGGCCGATGTTCACTTGGAATCCGTGTCTCTTAAATACCAAGGAATTGCTCCTTGGGAAATTTGGTTGTCCGAATCTCAGGAGCGTATGGTTTTGGCCGTGCCTCCTTCCCACTGGCCGGAGCTGAAAATCCTTTGCGAATCCGAAGACGTGGACGTGGCGGTGATCGGCACATTTAGGGGCGGTCGCTTGCGTGTGTCTCACACGGGGCGTGCTTTGGTGACGTTGGATATGGGTTTCCTTCACGATGGGGTGCCCAAGCGGACGATGAAATCGGTTTGGTCCCCTCCCGCCAGAAAAGAATTTCCATCCCAGAAAGGGACCTCGGTAAAAAAAGATTTACTGGCTGTTTTGGCTCAGCCGTCCGTGGCCAGCAAAGAATGGGTGGTTCGCCAGTATGACCACGAAGTCCAGGGGCGAACCGTGGGGAAACCTTTCGTTGGTCCTCGGGGCGTGGGGCCTTCAGACGCGGCGGTCCTTCAATTGCACCCGTCCCGTCCGTTGGGGGCGGTGTTGGCCTGTGGTCTCAACCCCCATTACAGTCGCTGGGATCCTTATTGGATGGCCGCTTCGGTTTTAGACGAGGCGGTTCGTAATCTCGTGGCGGTGGGGGCTCGCATCGACCGTATCTCCATTTTGGATAATTTTTGCGGAGGAAACCCCACCCGTCCGGAAATTTTGGGTGAATTGGTCCGGGCGTCTCAAGCCTGTCACGACATCGCTCTGGCTTATGGGCTTCCCTTTGTTTCGGGCAAAGACAGTTTGTTTAATGAGTTCGTTGATCCCAAAGCTAAAACCCGTCGTTCCATTCCCACCACATTGTTGATTTCCGCCTTGTCCCTTCTGCCCGATGTTTCCAAAGCCGTGACCATGAATTTAAAGAAACCGGGGAATTCCCTTTTTATTTTGGGTGAAACCCGAGATGAAATGGGCGGATCCCGCTACGGAATTTTGCGGAATTCTTTGGGCGGGGACGTTCCCCGGTTAAACCCCACGGAAACGTGGCCCCTTTACGAACGACTTCATCGGGCCATGCACAAAGATTTGGTTGTTTCCTGCCACGATTGTTCGGACGGTGGGGTGGGCGTGACGTTGGCGGAAATGTGTTTTGGTGGAGGGTTCGGGGCTCGGGTCGATTTAGGGCAAGTGCCTTTGTCCGCCGATCTTGCGAAAGAGAAACGTACGGACAAGGTTTTATTTTCCGAATCCAACGGGCGTTTTGTGGTGGAAGTGTCGCCCCCGTTTAAACGGGAGTTCGTCAGGGTTTTGGGTAAAAGCGTTTTGTCCGAAATAGGGCGGGTTGTTGAATCCCCTCGCTTGGAGGTGGTTGGTTTGGACGGGAAACGGGTGGTTTGGAGCGTTTCCGAATTGGAAAAATCTTGGCGGGGAGGGTTAAAGCCATGAGTC
>Ga0247840_10005595_pt1 | contig 18774 bp, 16 predicted proteins | sample LaCruzMarch2015__FD_192404 | JGI IMG/M metagenome (GOLD analysis project Ga0247840, IMG submission 192404) | Freshwater microbial communities from meromictic Lake La Cruz, Castile-La Mancha, Spain - LaCruzMarch2015_17m | ecosystem: Environmental > Aquatic > Freshwater > Lake | place: Spain... | reverse complement strand
ACAAAATATTTAGATTTTATCTCCATAATTTTAAGATTAAGAAGGGTCTTACGTCTAGGGATAGGCTAGGAAGCTGAAATATAAGGGCTTTTCAGTAAAAATCTTGGGGTTTGGTTAAACTCCTGTCTGTCTTTTCCTCCGCCAGACGGCCGGCGCGCCCCCTCCCACGGCTTTTCGTCTGCGCCGTCGAGCGCGCAGGGGGCGACGGACACGTAAACCCCGCTGTCCCCATCGCCGGCCCTCGAACCGCCCCGCCCGCATCTTTTCCCGCAACATTCCTTCATGTTCGCTGTATTTCGAAAATATTTCGTGTTCCACTTAAAAATTTCCGCTCCATTTCCCCTTCCTGTCCGTCTAACCTCAATAAGTACCAACAAGGAGGATTCCCATGCGCATGAAGCATTTGTTCACCACCGTCGTCGTCGGTCTCGTCTGTCTGCTGTTCGCCGTGGCCAGCTGGGCCTGCAAGCTCCCGTCGTCCTGAACGACTATCGGCAAATGGGATGGCGGGTTCCATCTCTTTCGGTTCACAGACATCAGTCTCAGTCATCCGGCCTCGCTCGATCTTGAGCGCTCGTACCACTCCACCAGCCAACGCAAGGGCATGCTCGGGGCCAAGTGGCTCTTCAACTATGAGATACGCGTGACGCACGGCGAAAACAATCGCCTCGAAGTCGACGATCCCTGGAATCCCGCGCCCGTTCGCTTCAGCCCGGCCGAGCCAACGGCTGAGGTCAACGACGCGCTGCGACAGATCGCCCAGCGCGCGGTCGAGGGCAAGCTCGTCGCCCAGAACGACCCCGCGGCGCTGGCCATGGCCTTCAAGGAGGACCCCGAGCTGCTGCGCGCCACGGTCGAACGCCTGGACGCCGCGCGCAGCCTGCCTGCGCGGGGTCTGCCGCTCGCGCGCTACACCAGCTTCGAATACGCGTTCGAGGAGCTCCTCCAGACCACGCGCGGCTACCAGCGCAAGCATTTGAACGGGCAAGTGGATTTCTTCGACGCGCAGGGCCGGCTCTTGTCCGTCGAGAAAAACAACGGCGAGCAGCGCATCGTACTCAGCTACGACACGCGCGGCCGGCTGCTGCGCGTCGCGGACAACTGGGGCAAGGTCATCGAGTTCGAGTACACCCCGCGCGGCCTAGTCGGCGTGGCCAAGGGCCGTCATCCCGCTGGCGTGAGCTTCACCACGCGCTTCGAGTACGACCGGCTGGGTCGGCTCGTGCGCGCGAGCACGGCCGACGACTGCGGCCAGGAATACGCCTACCAGGGCGACGGCATGGCGCTGACCAAAGCCACGGAAGCCGACGGCACGGCGCACGCGCTCAGCTACGAGGGCGCCAGCGAGCAGCCCGACGTGATCACCCATACCAACCGCGGCGGCGACACGATTCGCTATGTCTATGACCGCCGCGAAAGCGCTACGGGCGCGCGCGTCACCGTGACCCAGTTCGAGCGCGGCAAGCAGACCATCCAGACCGAGTACCGCTTCGGCCGCGACTCGCTTTCGGGCCTGGAGACTGTGGCCAGCGAGATCGTCCGGGAATCGGGCAGGCAAAAGCGCATGGATATGCGCCCCGGCTCGTACAAGCTCGTGCAGCGACGGGTCGATCTGAGCGGCCAGACCACGTACGCGTATGACAACCGCGGCCGCGTCGTGCGCGAGACCTTGCCCGCAGAGACGATCCGCTACGCTTATTTCGGCGACACGCGCAAGCTCACTCTGATTGAGACCACGCGCAAGTCCGGCGAGGTGGAGTGGAAGCGCTTCTCCTTTTACCCGAACGGTAACTTCCAGAGCTACCGCGACTCCAAGGGCCGCTCCGTATCCGCGGAGATGGACGGGAACTACCTCCTCAGACGCATCGTCGATACGCGCGTCACTCCCGGAAGCAGCAACCCGGCCAAGACCGTGATCCTCAACGTCGGGGCGCACACCCCCTATGGCAAGCCCGGGCTGCTCGCCGTCGAGGGCGTGGGCAAGGTGGACGTCAGCTACGACGCGGGCGGCAAAATCACCACGGTCAAGACAGAAAACGACAAGGTCGCGGGCGTGATCATCCCGCTGGTGCAGTTCTTGATAAGCGTGTCCGACGAGGCCGACAACAATTGATGCTGCTCGTGGAATAGTAAGGAGACCGCCATGTTGCGCCGCCTAGCCGCCTTTGTCCGCGCCTGGTTCGCCGAACGCCGGTATCTGTCGGCCAGCGCACGCTGGCGGGCGACAATGCTAGACTACCAGGTTTACCGCGTGCTGCGCAAAGAACACGAGGACGCGCGCGACAAGCGAAGCAGCGGATTCTGGTCCTCGGGCGGGCACAACGTGGGCAAGGACGTCCTGGAGGCGGTCATGGACGCCGAGGCGTCGCTCAGCCAGCTCCCCGAGTCTGACCTGCGGCTGCACAAGGCGCTGGCCGTGTTGGTCGCGGCGCGCGAAGAGTACCGGATCAAAGCATGGGACCCGGACGGCTTCGGCGTCGCGACCTACCACCAAATCATTCGCGGCTTCGAGTCGCTGCAAAAAGAGCACGGCAAACGCGCGCGCTTCACGCCGCGCGCCTTCGAGTGGGATCTGCCGCCGCCGTTTGGGCCGTATCGTGTTGTCTATGATGCGCCTGGGCAGAAGGACGCCGCTCGGGAAGGCTCAAAACCGGATGAGCCAACGCTGCCTCCGTAGTAGGGTATTTACTGGAATCTTCGCTGGGGGGGGAGTTCCGAGCGAATACTGCGCTCGCCGGTACTGCATTCACATGACGAGGAGCTTGACAAGGCACTGAACATGTGCCTACGGAGGAAATATAGGTATCCGGTGGTGGCTTATATCGCGACGCGCGGGCATCGCAAAGCACAAATATGGAAAAACACAATAGCAGCACAATAAAATTAGCGTACACACTCAAGGCAATCATCGGCTTACACACCATTTCTGGAGATAGTATCATGCCTGATGCCAACGAAAAAAGAAGCAAAAGCGATCGAATCATTTCAACTTGCGTTACGGCCTTCCTAATAATTTCTGGCCTATTAACGATCTTTTACAATGACTATTCCGACTATCTTCTATGGGGTGTCTTTGCCACCCTTATCATTGTAATCGCATTGGCGAACAAAAGTATTCTTGATGCGCTTGGCATAAGCTACATTGTCTCATTATGCAAAAAAACAAAAGACGGAACCAAACCTCCTTCGTTTACCATTTGGATTATTGCAACATATGCAGCGATCTTTACAATTTCGCTTGCTGTATCCAGTCACACACAAAGCACAAACAAACAGCTAAAAGAATCTCTTCAAGCTACCCTAAATGATAAAATCAACGAAAATACGATGCCAAACGTAAAAGAACTGCTGAAAAACCTAGAGAAACAAGGTCCTAACTTTCTAAGACCGATTCAAACTTTGCGTAATTTATTCATTCAGCCCCACCTACCAACAAATGAACTCAGCGACTACTTAACTCAAGTTTTCAATGTCTACCAAAATATTATCCCTAAAAGAGTTGGCCTCAATCTGACAGGCATGAATTTGAGAAATATTAATATCGTTTCGCAAACAGATCCTTTAAAATTTGATTTGGTAGATCTTTCAGGGGCCGACTTGACTGGAGCGAAATTTGAAAATTGTGACCTGTATAATGTTGTGCTTAGCATGGAAACGAACTTCAAAGACATGGTAATCAATAATGCAACCAGATTTAGTCCTGCTTTTCACAAAAATGATAAACTGAAAACAATAGAAAAACCTAGGAACCCAGCAGACCCTTGGTTCAATGATTTAGGAGTCGACCAAAAGCAAGCATTCGTCGACAACCTATGTGAAGCGAAGAGCATCAAGTTCTCTCAAGTTCAAGGTACATACGATTCAAAACAAGAATATGCAAAACAAAGCCAATTTACACTACAGAGTATGCTCTGTTCTAACGTCAAATGCAAAGGCAAAGTTAATAATTGTCCATAGCTGATAATGTGCGATATAACTACCGTGTTTAACGCAATAATGTTGCAGTCAAAACAGCCTGCTTCCATGAAATACACAGTTTTCCATGAGTCCACACCTATTTGTCATTTGCAATCGTCATTATTGCCGAACGAAACTGGATCGCGGCATAATGCCTTCTTTAATTACTTTTACATCCTCACTTCGCGATTTATGTTAACAATGTGTATTTTTTTGTCATTCCTTAGCCCAAATTGCAATGCATTTGCGCTTGATTGCGACATAAACGTGAAAAGAGATCTCTCTGATTTTCTTAGGAATTCATTAGTCTGCACAACTTTTTCAATTCCATTGAAAATTGGGATCATTCTTCCGAAGAACGAAGATGGGCGAACTGCGAATTCCTTGGTTAAGGACATTATCTTGGCTTTCGCATTGTGGACAGAAGCCTTCCCTATTAATCAGAACCAAAAAGAACGTTTTTTCAGCTTCACCATCTACACATCGTTTGATATCGCAAAAAAGCAAGACCTTGACTTGCTCATTGCTTTTGACGAAGTCCATGAAATTTTAAACAAACATGTATATCACTACAAATACGACAAAAAAACAAACACTTCAACAATTAACGTTATAGCTACGGGTTGCAAAAATGCCCCAGGAAATAAACCTTGTGCAGCAGCCATGTTCGATACTTGCCGTGCTTGCAGCGCTCCAATCATACGGTTTTCACCTTACGTAAAGTGGATTCCGCTTGATGCCTACTATACATTTTGGAAATCTCGCAATTCAAAACATCCGGGAATGCCTCAGCTTGTTCAATATTTTTCGCATCCTGCGCCTGCTTTTCAAGAGGGAAATGCCGACCTATGGCTATTCGCACTTCGTCTGGCTCCCCTCCTAATAAACAATAAAATTCTTCAAGATGCAAAGACTGCCAAAGATTGTATAGATTTACATCTGCGTGAATTAATTCGAACTGCTGAAAGTAATTTTTTGGAAACAAAAACAACTAGTAGAGAGACAAAAATGCCTAAATCTTTTTTTTCAACTGCCCTCCATGAGATAGGGCATTATTTCGGGCTGGGGCATAATGAGCAATGGATGGAGGCTAGCATAATGAATGCATATGCCCCTAATAGCGACAATGTTGTTGCATCGCATAATCTCACTCTTAATGATGAAGATATCCGCTGCATAAATGCTATATATATTAATTCGATCAACAAATCTCCTGGACTCCATGGACAGCATTACCGGGTGGAAGACAGGGAAGTTCATCACTATATTTATTGATAAGAATACACATGCACAACTCTTTTCATTATCCTTTTTTTGTTTTTGTATTGACTTTTGCTTTTGTTCTTAACAGCCCATATCCTTCTGATTCGGCAGACAATATGCTTTTTTTCTCCTCAGATACTAAATCCGAGAGGTTTAAAGAATTCATCCTAAAGCAAAGAATACACATTTATGCCCCTGTCGAATATTTTCCTATGATTTCAGTTTCTGAGAATTTGAGCCAGCTTCTCACTGCAATAGATGGTAACCTCGGCTTCACCCATCCGGACTTCATCGTATTCACATCGTCAAAGGGGATTGTTGACCCCCTCTTGGATTTTAAAGGATATTTCCAGTCGGTCATCGCGAATAAGAGTTTGCTGCCTCAAATATACAAATGGAATACTTCGACATCGAAATATGAAATCCAGAAAACTCTTACCCCGAACAAGCAGACAGTTGTAATTTATGATCCGTCCAGGCTCCCTTTCAAATATTCCAGCCCGGGTGAAGACGAAGGCAACCCCCAAAATAGGTTGATCGCTATGAATCTGGTGCTTCTTCGCGGACTTGTGGATATTAACGACCAAAGAGATTTTATCAGCGGGCGAAGAGAACGCGCTATACTGTTTAAAAAGGTGTGGAAATCCTGGCCACGAGAAAGAGAAATGAGGGGAAATTTCGACAATGTTATTTTTACTTACTCAAGCGCTTCTGCTCCAGGCACTCCCTTTGCGCACTATTACTTTCCAGTCATATCAATTCCTGAAGAAATAATACCCATCTTTGACAAAAAGTATCCGTCCTGGAAAGTAAACCATATTGGTTTTTCTTTCTACGCAATGGCGCAATTTCCCTCTTCTTTCTTAAACGTTAAATACAACAAAGAAATTGATTTATGGAAAGAAATTGATGTACTTGATCCTGTAGGGGGAATTTATCTTGTCTCTCTTGATAACAATGAGGCTAAAGAACCATATACATTTTTTGCCAACAAATATATTTTAAAATCATACATTGACGATACTGATACCTTTAACAGATGGGAAGAAGAATAGGGCTATCACGCATACTACTTATTCTTCTTTCTGGCGCAAGGTGAATCATGACTTTTCGATTGTCTAGGATTGCAGCTCAATCTATTTTTACTTTCTTGTGCTTGAGCTTTTATTCCTTGAGTTTTGCAAGACTGTCAAGTCAATCTTTATGTTCAAATTATATTGTTGGGAAAATAGTTTTTTCTCCCGGAACCAATGACGACATGTCCAAAGTTCTACCATTGTCAATCCCAGAAAATCTTAAATTATTACTTAAAGAAATTGAAGACTCTTCAAATGAAAGTTCAAAGGGCAAGGCATTTGGCTTTGTTGTTTTTTTAAAGAATGAAACTGGAATGGTTCAACAGAAGCTACAAAATGTAACCAGTTTATTTAAAGGCGACAATAACACGAAGAGCCGCCAATCTTCCAAGGTTTATACCCTTAATCGCAGTGGACCTGGCGCAGAATGGATAACTGGGTATGAGCTGTATCCAGATACCGTGTATCTCATTATCCATGATCCAGACTTGCTAGCTACGTCTAAATCGCCAACTCCTATTGATGCCGCATCTCAAAAACATTTACGTGTCAAATATCACAAGTTTATGTTCGGCGTTAACGACCTGACTCCGCCTGCAATTACGCCGAATGGAATTTCAGAGTTGAAACCCGATCGAGACACCACATTTATTGAGGTGTTTGACCAGGAAAAGAACGCCTTAACTGAAAATCTGCTTAACATACCAAAACTAAAAGTAGTCGACACAATCAAATACGACGGCGATCTGAAAATCACCAATTACACCTTTTACTTTCAAACCGCCGTCGGAAACGAGAAACACAAGATCGGGACCGAGGAATTCTGGTTCGATAAAATCGAACGCGACCCTCCCGAAAAAGCCTACTGCATCCCCCTCAAAGGCTACGCCCCCAAGGACGTTTGCGGAGACAACATCTATCCCAAGTAGCTTGCTGAACGCTTCTTCTCGTTGTTTGTTCTGATTTCTGTGCGCACAACGTGTTGACATGGACGTCCCATTGCCTTATCTTTCTTGGAAATGGAAGGTGATACGCATGCCTCAGAACGCCCCCTCACAGCGCAGCACGAACATCAATGTGCGTGTGGCGCCGGAGTTACGCAGCCTGATCGATCGGGCGGCCTCGCTCGCGAGCAAGACCAGGACGGACTTCATCCTTGACGCCGCGGCCCGGGCGGCGGAGGAGCTCATTCTTGATCAGCGCTTGTTTCTGGCGTCACCCGCGGGGCTTCAGTCGTTTCAGGATGCTCTGGACCGCCCGCCCGCGCCGTCCGAGAGCCTGCGCGCACTCCTCTCGCGCAAACCGCAGTGGGAAGAATGATCTCTGCTCCCGAACCGCTTGGAGCGAAGCATGAGCTTGCCGCATTTCGCTGTGGCGTTCCCAGCCTCGACGACTGGCTGCGTCGCCGCGCCCTGGCCAACCAGGAAAGCGGGGCGTCGCGGACATACGTCATCGCGGAGAATGCGCGCGTGATCGGCTATTACGCGCTGGCGACGGGCGCGGTCGCCACAGCAGAGGCCACGGGCAAGGTCCGCCGCAACATGCCCGACCCCATTCCGGTCATGGTTCTTGCCCGCCTGGCCGTTGACCAGACGTGGCAGGGCCGCGGCCTCGGGCTCGATTTGCTGCGCGACGCCGTGCTCCGCACGCTCCAGGCCGCGGACATCGCCGGCATTCGAGCGCTTCTGGTCCACGCGCTCACCGAACAGGCTGGCCGCTTCTACGAGCGCGCTGGCTTCCAGCCATCTCCGCTTCGGCCGCTGACCTACATGCTCCTGCTGTCCACAGCCCGCGCCGCCTTGTCCCTCCCTCAAGAGTAAAGCCGCCCCTTGTCTCTGCGCTACGCCTCCTGTAGGCTGCGCGCATGACGCCCCACGCGCATCCAACCGCCCTCAACCTCGACCCGACGCTGCCACAAGGGCGCAGGCCAGGACGTTTCCGCATCCTCGCGACGCTGCTCACGCTCGTTTTTTGCCTGGCCGCGCCGGCGCCGAGTTGGGCCAATCTGTATTGGCACGCTGAGAACATGGTCGAAATGGGCTGGCAATTCCTCGAAGAAGGCAAGCTCGACGAGTCCATCGACCTTTTCGAGCAGGCGCTGCCGCTCTTGAGGAACCATACGTCCGACATCCGCGTGCTGACCCTGACCTTGTGGGCGCTTGCGCTCTATGAAAAGAACGAGCTCGACAAGGCCGAGTCGGTTGTCGCCGCCGGGGTGGACGAAGCGCGCCGGGCGTTTACCAAGGCCGTTTTCCACGGAAACTGGAATATCAGAATGCTGCGCTCGCTCTCCCCCCAGCAGTTCGCGTCGTTCCTGTGGCACATCCATGGCCGGATTTCCCTGAAGCGCGGCAAGGTCCGCCTCGGGCTCTGCGCGTTCATAAAATCCTACTCCTACCACGACACGGCCGAAGACGCGCATTTCATCGAGGCTATCTTGCAACGCTATCACGCGCAGGGGATGCTCTCCAAAAATGTCGCGGGACTGAAGCGCGACGAAAACTCCATGGCCAAGTTCTTCAGTTTGAAATCCCTGGCCCCGGACAGCGAGGACACGCGCCAACTGCTGGCCGCGTGCGAAAACGCTGCGCCCACGCCATTGGGACAAGGGGAGCGCTTTGTCCTACTGCGCGGCGCCATTTACAGAGACAACGCCACGGGATGCGTGTGGCAGTATGAGCCAACGTCAGTCGCCCAGCCAACGCAGCCGGCCCAGAGCGCCGCCGCGGCCGCGGAGTTCCGTCTGCCGACCGTGCTCGACGTGGAGCTGCTCCTGGAGGACTTCGAAGACCTGCTGGGGTATCGAAACGACTACGAGCGCCTCTCCGGCGTCAATTTCGCGATCATGCACTGCGATGAGCTCCCCGCCCGCAAAGACGTTCGTTGTTGTTATAGAAGGGGCGCGGAGACGCTGCAATGCGCCGGGGAAGCCAAGCCCGAGATGCTCGTGAGCTGCCCATGAACAGCCTCGCGCTCGCTCTCGCGTTGCTCCTCGCCACGCTCTGCTGCGTCGCGCCGTGTCTGGCCGAGGAGTTCATAGACTGCCCAGCGCTGCGCGTGCGGTATAAAGAAAAGTTCAAGGTCGATTACAACGAGTTCTGGAACTCCCAGGCCTGCAATACGCCCGGCGCGCACGCCGCCATGGCCCTTTCTCTGCTTGAGGCCATCTCCTACGACCAGATGATCGCCTACGACTACGTTAAAAGTCATGGCCGCAAAATCTTCATCGGCGATTACGGGGACGGGCACGGCGCAATGGTCGTCCCGGGCTCGCACAACATCTACCTGAACAGCAAATACCAGCAGGGCTCGGACGCCTGGAACAGCATCTACTACGCCACGGTCTTCATCCACGAGGCGCATCACAACGCCAAAATCCCCATCGCTTTCCAAGCATCGCCTGAGAGCGAACACGTGCAATGCGTGCAGTCCAAAGCCAAGCTGCTCCATTGCGACCCCGTCTGCCCTGGGGACAACGCGTATTCCGCCTCCATCGAGGTCATTTTCGCCCTGCACGACGCCTTGCAGAAACGCTACTCATCCGAGCTCTTCGCCGACGACATCCACAGGAGCCTGACCGCGCATCTGATGACCGCCACAGTCGCCTGCAACGGGCTCGACGACGCGCTGCGCGACCGTATCGTGCGCGTGTTCTTCAACGAGGACCGCGCGCAGTACGAAAGCCTTGCTGCGACGTACAGAGCGCACTATTTCGGGGAGTGAAGAAAGCTATGCCCCATGGACTCGTTCGCATCGCTCTGATTCTGTGCCTCGGTCTCTGTCTGGCGTCTGTTGCGCGGGCGGAAGGCCTGCGATTCAAGACCGAAGTTGACGGCCTCATCCACGACAGCGAAACCGGCCAGGACTGGCGTTTCGCCCCGACCAAGATGCGCGTGACTGAGGCGTACGAATGGATCAAGACGCTGCAAGCGAGCGATCCGGGCTGGCGGCTGCCGCTGTTTATCGAGATCGACGCGCTCGACGCCTCGCGGAACGCGCTCGCCAAGTTTTTCCCTGGGGTCGGAAGATCCATTCTTGCCGACCTGCCCCAGGCCGCCCGAAAACACTATTCCGGCTTTGTCCTCTCGTCCGCGGTCTTCCATTCGCGTCCGCTTGCCTATAACTTCTACAGCAGGGCAGAGTCGCCCTGCACAGAGCTCTGGAGCGACGAGCTGGACGTCTTCGCGGTGCGCGGCGAGCTCCCATCCACGCATCCCCCTGCGTTTTACGAATTGCAGCAGACGCTGCTACTCAAAGCCCGCGAGCCGGGCTTTACGCTGCGGACCTTCAAGCGCGATGCGGACGGCGTCGTGTCCGACCCCGCCACGGGACTGCAATGGTACGCCGGCGAGTATTCCCCTGACTTGGACCGCAACGTCACCGCCACGACTGTGCAGGAGTTGGCAAAGCAGCTTTCCGTCGCAGGAGGCGGCTGGCGCATCCCCACGCTGCTGGAGCTGAAGAGCATCATGCATACGGGCATGATCCCCGACGGACGAAAGGTAAATATTCTCGCGGTGCATCCCATTTTCAAGATCAAGTCGCCGTCGGTCCTCTGCTTCGATCCCGTGAAGCGCGGCGATCTCTACCATTTCACCTTGACCGACGCATCGACCATCGAGGCCGACGCTGCCTCGAAATTTGCGCAGCCGCTTGCGGTGCGAAGCACGGTCCCAGCCCCTACGAACGACCAACGTCCATGAAGCGCATGAAGCGATTGCCAAGCCTATTCGCTTCATGTAGTGAGGCGATTGGGAGGCTCAAATGCTGCAATACGTTTGGCAGTCGTCGGACTGGCCGCGCTTTCGTTGGGACGCCGCGCCGTTGCTTGAACCGCTTGCGCGGTGTCGGAGGCGACAGGGCGCGTTTCTGGCCGGGGTCGCCAGTCTCGGGTTTTGTCCGGAGGATGCGCAGGCCGCTCAGGTTGAGGTGCTCATCGAGGAGGCGGTCCAGACCGCGGCTATCGAGGGGCAGACGCTTGACCGTGAGAGCGTGCGCTCGTCCGTGGCGCTGCGTCTTGGCCTGCCCCAGGCCGGGATGCGCGCGGCGGATCGGGTCTCCGACGGGCTGGTGCGCGTGCTGCTGGACGCGACGCAGAACCACGACCAGCCGCTCACGGGCGCGCGCATCAAGGGCTGGAACGCGGCGCTCTTTCCCACGGGGTATTCCGGTCTGTACCGCGTCCGCGCCGGGCAGTGGCGTGCGACGCCCGTGCAGGTGGTCTCCGGCCCGGTCGGCGTGCTGCCGGAAGGGACCTCCCTGGGGTTCAAGGTCAAATTCGAGAAGCCGAGCTTTGTATTGTTGCTCAACATCTCTCCGGGCGGTAACGTGAACGTGCTCTACCCGTACACCGAGAATGAGCTGAAGCAGCATCCGGCGGACAAGGAGCTGCGTGTGCCGCCGAGCAAGGTGACCGGGCCCTTTGGCGTGGAGACGCTGGCGGTCTACGCCTTTGACCGGAAACCGGACGGGATTGAGCGCTTCAAGGGCCTCGAGGACCTCTCGGCCACGGACAGCCGCTTCGAGGAGTTGGCGCGCCTGCTCGAATCCTCGAAAGAATCGTTCGCCAGTCACTGGCTGCAGGTCAAGACCAGCCCTAAAGAGGACATCATCGGACGGCAATAGCTGTCCCTGGATAGGCGATCGGCCAGCGCGCAGCCGCACGAATATCCCCATAACGTAAGCACATTGCACCGCAAGGAGCCACCCATGCACAAACCCCTCGTCCTCCTCCCCTTCCTCTGCGCGCTGCTCCTCGCCCTGTCCCCCGCCAGCGCCCCCGCCAAAATCCCCCCCCGCGAGGCCGCGCGCATGCAGCTCCAGAGCGGGCACCAGAGTGAGATTACGGCGTTGAAGGTGACGAAGGATGAGAAGTATTTGGTGTCGGGGGATCTTAGCGGCAATGTCATTCTCTGGGATGTCGCTACCGGGAACCAAATATGGCGGTATCTGATGCCAACTTGCGTAAGAAACTTTCAGTTCTCCAACGATGGGGAGTTCTTATATATAAGCGCGACAGAACGCGCCAGATATTCTCAAATAGATACCGTTCTTTTTGAGACTGGGATGAAGGTCACTTCATTGCAGCAAGAGGTTCAGGGGAATGACGCCAGTGATTTTCATGTTTCCCAGGATGGTGAAAGCCTTTGTTTCAGCTTGTGGACTCCATTGATATACTCAGCGAAAAACGGTACCGAGATACATGGAGACTTTTTTAAGGATTCATATGGTTCGAATCAAAATGTATCCAGTGACTGCAGATATGCTATCCTCCGTCCATACAAGGCGTCGCAGTGGAACTTGCATGATCTGCTTTCGGGGAAACGTATTCGCTCGTTAATTGGGACGCGACATTTAAAAAGAATGGTCTTCGATACTACCGGGAAATATCTAGCGGCCATCGACGTCAAAGACAATAACATTGTCATATTGTCTGTCGACGAGTTGCAAATCGTCAAGAAGTACCCTCGCAATAACGCTGGAGCCATCTGGTTCGACGCCAATTCGAATCTCCTCCTCGCTGCGGACCTGAAGAATGTCTATGTGCATGATCTCACCAGGCTAAGCAGCAGCCCTCTGCGCCTGGAAGGTCTTGACACGCTGGTTCGTCCCTTTCTTATGGCCGATGGCGTAACCATGATTGCCTGCACAGCAAATGCAGTTGTCGAGATAAATCTGAGCACCATGCAACGACGGGAATTGTTTTCACGGTCATTAATTCGTGTTTCACAGATAAAAAGTGAAAGGCAGATTGACGATCACGAAATCCAAAACGACGACAGTTCTAAGGATGATTACATACAAGCTCATGTCTTGTCAGGGGGCAAGAATTATTTTTTTGGGGTAAATAGTAATAATGAAATTGTCAGGCATGTAGTTTCATCTGAGTTGTCCGTAGTGTCTCATCCCTTGACTCCAATTAACGATATTGATATCAGTGACGATAGGATATATTTTGTTACTGGTAAAGATGATGGCTCTGTCAGTATCTGGGACATGCATAAAAAAGAGCGTCTTGAGCGAATTTTCATGAGGCAGTCATCAGTTGCAGCAGTCAAATATATCGGCCAGAATCGCTTTGCCGTAAGCTATGCAGATGGTCACGTTGGCATAGTGAACGCTGCAAACCCATCAAACTATCAAGAACTACAGGATGTCGTCCTTAACGGGTGGGGCAACGGCGACCTGAATGGAAAATGGACTCCTTTGGATGTTTATATAGAAGTGAACCAGGATAGGAGCTTGATGCTAGTATACAACAAATCAAATATAACTTGCTATCGGACTGACTCTTTAGGAAAAGTTCGGTTCCAACATGAATTGCGTAGCATAAGGAGCGCAAGCTTTATTGGTAGCGATACGATAGTTGTCTATTCTGGGGATTCTACATATGGCGAGATTGATGTTATTAGCTTGTCAAAGGGTGGTGTTGTTAACAACTACCGCCTTGACAGGCCAACTCGCGGAGTTGTGTTGCCTGAAGCTCGTGGATATTGCGACATGGCGACTGCATCGCAGGATGGCAAGTATTATATAATGGCAAATTGGCTTGGCGCTTTTGCAGGATCATTTCAGATAGTCGATACAAATTTTTCTCGTCAGATTTTTGATTCTGAAAAAAGCATGGGGCAGCTCGGGCATATTTTCGTTGGAAAAATGTTCAAGAACGGCGAGTTTATCTATGGCACAGAAACAAAAGACGTAAACATCTTCTCATTGTCAAAAAAAGCCATCACCAAAACCCTCACAGGCCACGCCGACACCATCACCGGTTTTGTCTTCCTCGACGACAACACGCTCATTTCCTCCTCGCGCGACGGCTCTGTGCGCTTCTGGGACCTGAACAACAATCGCGAGATCGTCAAGATCGTCGAGAGCAAGGACGGCAGCTACGTCGTGGCCGACGACTCGTTCCGCTTCGACACCAACAAACTGGAGAACAACGACGCCATAGCCTGGATCGCCAAGGACGATCCGTTGCGGCCGTTGCCTCTGGAGCTGTTCATGAAGAATTACTACGAGCCGCGGCTGCTTATGAAGAGGCTGACCAAGGCGGACTTGTCCCCGCTCAAGAGCATTGCCGACCTGAATCGCGCGCAGCCCAGGGTGCAAATCCTCGACATTACGCCCGACGCCTCAGGCCAGACAGTCACTGCGCGCGTCAAAGTCACAGGCCAGGAACGAACCCTCAACCGCGACGGACAGCCCGTGACCTTCGCCTCGGGCGCCTCTGACCTGCGGCTGTTCCGCGACGGACAGCTCGTGGCCTACGCGCCAGATAATGCGAGAGAACTCGTCCTCGATGGCGCCACCAAAGAGGCCACGTTCACCTTTCCGAACATCAAAATCCCGCGCGACGGACAGCGCGAGCTCGAATTCTCAGCTTACGCTTTCAACGTCGATGGGGTCAAAAGCGCGACCGACCGCAAGAAATTCACGATCCCCAATCCGCAGACCGTAAATGGCAACGCCTACCTCGTGTCCATTGGCGTCAACGCCTACGAGGACCAGAAGATGGACCTACAGTTCGCGGTCAACGACGCCGTGGCCATCAACGCGGCGCTGCGTTCGCGTCTGACGAATAAGGCCGGCAGCTTCAACGAGGTCGTTCCCGTTGTCCTCACGTCCGACTTCACCAACGACGGCGGCGGCCGGACCGTCACGGTCAACAACGCCACCAAGGCCACGATCAAGGCCGTGTTCAGCGCCCTGGCCGGCAAGACGCCGCAACGTGAGGAGGCGGGCCTGGTCAAGAATCTTTTCAACAACCTGTTCGCCAAAGGCGGCGATCTTGCGTCAAAAGGCGTCCCGAACCTGGAGAAGCTCCGGCCCGCCAATCCCGAGGATTTCATTTTCGTATCCGTGGCCTCGCACGGGTACGTGGACGAGGCCGGCGTCTACTACATCATCCCCTCGGACGCGGGGCCAAAAGAGGCGTTCGACGCGCTGTTGGCCCGCTCGATTAGCTCAGACGAGCTGCTGGCCTGGCTGCGCGACATCGACGCGAAAAACATAGTGCTCGTCATCGACGCCTGCCATTCGGCGGCAGCGGTGCAGGGCGCGGAGTTCAAGCCCGGCCCCATGGACAGCCGCGGCCTGGGGCAACTGGCCTACAACAAAGGCATGCAGGTCCTTACCAGCACCAATGCGGACGACGTGGCGCTCGAGGACGCGAGCATCCGGCACGGCTTTCTGACCTACGCGCTGGTGCAGGACGGCCTGAACGAACAACGAGCGGACGTCGCCCCAAGCGACGGGCGCATCACCATGGAGAAATGGCTGAAGTACGGGGCGGCGCGCGTGCCCTCGCTGTACGCGGAGCTGAAGAGCGGCGCGCTACGGACCAAGAACGGCGCGCGGTCGCAGACGCGGTTGGTGGAGCTCAAGCAGCGCGGGTTCGCCGTGAATGGCGTCGGCGCCGAACGCTCGCAGCAGCCGAACTTCTTCAACTTCGCGCCCAAGCGCAACGACCTGCTCCTAGAGTCGTTTACTCCCGTGGCTGCGGCGCCTGCTCCCCGGCCCACCGTCGTTTCAGCACCCGCGCCCATGCCCACAGCCGCGCTCGCGCCGCCTGTCGCCGCGTATTCTTCGTCCTCCTCCTCTTCGGCGGGGCAGGAGATCGAGCAGACGATTCGGCGCTATTTCAGCCTGATCGCGAGCAAGGACGTGCGTGGCGCGCTGGCCCTGTGCTCCAGCGCGCGTGTGGCCAAAGTCAAGCTCGCCAAGCTGGAGGAAATCGCGCAGAGCACCGAGTACTACACCGTGGAGTCGATCGCTGAGAAGGATTCGACGTCGTCCGCGAGGCGCATGTCCGTGCTCGTGAACCACAAACTGGCCAAGAAACCGCTGGAGCGCTGGGCGCTGGAACTCGTGCTCGTCCGGGAAGACGGACAATGGAAGCTCGACGGTTTTTCTGGAAACAAAATCTGATCGGCGCCAGCGCCCTCGGGCTTTCGATCAATAAGACAAGGCGCCGCCTTGGCGCAAATTCCTTGCCTTGTCGCTGGTGTTTTCATATTCTAAAGATGCCTTTGAGGTTTTCCCCTCTTCGCAATTTTTAATGGTGAGCGGTAGTGCAAATGTCAAGTTTTGTTAAAATATGCCCGCAATGCAATGCGTCTTCGCATGAAAGCGAGATGCTATGCACGAATTGCGGAAATTATCTTGGCGGAGTGGGGGTTTCAGAGGCGTCGAGCGGCAAGGAGCCCAGCCCCATCCCGGAGGACGTGGGCGCAACATGTCGCCTGGAATGTCTTACCACGGGGAAGATATATACGATTCGTTCCAGCGACGTCCTCGGCCAGGCTCACGCCACCAGCAACGCCGAGGTGCAACTGGAGGGCATTCCTGGGGTGGAGTATATTTCCCGCAGTCATTGCCGGCTTGAACGTTCTGACGACGTGTGGTTTGCTACGTGTCTTGAAAGCGCGCTCAATCCCACGCATTGCAATAGGGTCCGGATGGCGCCCGGCGGGCGGATCAGAGTGCGTGACGGAGACGAGTTGACTCTGGCTGCGGTCTCTTTCAGGATTCGAATTCCATGATTCCCCTTTCCCAAAATCGTATGCGGCGCACGACGTCGTCAGACGCGTCCGTTCGCCGCCTTTTCCAGAGTGACGCATGGTAGAACGCGTCACGCAATGTCTTCCTGATCCACCGGGAAATTCCTCTCTTCCGCAACAGCAATCGCGCGTCACGCGCCATCTTGACATCCCGATCGACGCGTTGTTCAGCGCTGCTCCTCGGATAGAGATAGGGGTGGTGATCGACGCGCGTTATCGCATCGATTCCGAACCGCTGGGGGAGCCTGGCGGAGAAGCCCTTGTGTACCGGTGTCTCGACATGCAGCAGGACGAAACCGTAGCGCTCAAACTCTATAACGGGCAGATGCACCCAAAGCGCGCGGTGATGGAGAGCATGCTCAACCTCCACCATCCAAACCTCGTTTCCTTGCTTGGAGTTGGTCGTTGGAGCGGCCAGTTCTACGAGGTCATGGAGTACTGTGCTGGAGGTTCGCTCCAAGGAGCGCCGCCCCTAGGGGAACAGCAGCTGCGCGAGCTTCTGCCGGCCATACTCCGCGGTCTGCATTTCTGCCATGAAGCAGGGATCGTGCACCGCGATGTCAAGCCGGCAAACCTTCTGTTCCGCGACCAGAAGCGCAGCGAGCTCGCTCTTGCGGATTTTGGCATCAGTTCCTTGCTGGCTGCTGGAGAAGACAGTAAAAAAACGCAAAGCTTTCTGCGCTTTACCCTGGACTACTGTTCCCCTGAGCAATTGCGTTTGCGCAAGGTCGGACAAGCCTCGGACTACTACTCCCTTGGGGTCACGCTCCTGCATCTGCTCCAGGGGTGTTCGCCCTTTCATGGAATGGATGAAGACGCTGTTGTGGACGCGCATCTGCAGGACGCGGCGCCTGTTCCTGAGGACCTTTCCCCGGAGATGAACGCGCTTGTCCGGGGGCTGCTGCACCACAACCCAAAACTACGCTGGGGAATCGCCGAGGCGCGCGCCTGGCTCGCGGGCGCCCCTGTGCCGGCAAGGGACACTGGGCGGGGTGTCTCGACCATATTTGCAGGAAATGGCGCTCCCTACCCCGCATACCCCAAAGCGAGACAGCCCGCGGCCTTGGCAACCTGTCTGAGCGAGTTCGACGTGTTTGAAGAATTGCGCCATGGTCGCCTGGCCATGTGGGTCGGGCTGTTCGATCCGGACATGGCCCAACGCGTCGCAGCCCTGGAGCCGCGTTGCTACCTGGAGCAGGAAGAGGGGCTGCTCAGACTGCGACATATTTTGAATCCTGAACTGCCTCTTGTCGTGGACACCGTGGTGATCGACTCGCCAGAGGGTCTGGCCGCTGCTATCCAGGCCGGGAACAAGTCTTTTCTCTGGGACTTGGCGCGGCAGGTCGTGGAAGGCCGCGTGCTGGCGTGGTTCGCCGCGACAGAGAGAGGCGAGGCCGGCGCCAGAGTTCTGGCCGCTCTTCAGAACTTTACGGAGCGCTATGCGGACAGGCCGCACCTCGCGCCGTATGTAGTGTACTGGGCTATCAAGCAGAAGGCGTCCCTGCCGATAGGTCCCGGCCTGCGTGCGCGAAAACCTGAGGACCTGGCAACTATCCTGTCGCAGATGATTACCGCTGATTGTGGCGGTAGCAATGGCAACCGCGTACGACTGTGGCACAGAGAGCTGCAGAAGCTGGCTGACGAGCTGCAAATGAATATACAAGTAATGCCATCTCCCCCCAGGAACCAGCAAGTGGAACAAAATTGAGCATCGCATGTTCTGCCACATTACAGCAAATTGGCGTGGACGCTCACTGACGAGTCGCCAAGTTGTAGTGAATTTGATCGGAAACACAACGACTAAAAATGGGCTGCGCATCAAAGCTGATCTCGATGAAAACAGCTATGAGAAGGGCATCAAGATTTCGGACGAAGAACTTGCCACACTAACTATCGAGCGCGATGCTTTTCATGGT